>JAABUM010001677.1_pt1 | contig 32054 bp, 34 predicted proteins | sample 5559161 | NCBI WGS metagenome assembly JAABUM01 (sample SAMN10711868, study PRJNA513369) | rock metagenome | isolation source: Antarctica rocks | place: Antarctica: Victoria Land, Siegfried Peak nord
AGAAAGTCTTGACCTCTGCGCTCAGCTCCATGCTCTCCCCACTTCCGCACGCCGTCCCCTCCGCCTGGTCTGCTCCCAGACACAGCATACCCCCTTTGGGGCAGTTTTGTTTTGCCGCGTCCCTAACCCTCGCGCATAAGCGTGTGGCAAGGCATGCGACGGCTCAAAGCCGCTTAAAGGGTGTGGTCAGCGGAACAGGACGAAGCCGTCTACCAGCAGCAGCACGGCGATAGCCCCACCGCCGAGGCTGGTCAGCCAGAGAGCGCGCATGCGCAGCAGGGCGGCGATGGCCGAGAGGCCGATGGCCACCTGAAAGAGGGTCACCGAGATGGCAAAACGATGGTGGTGCTCCAGGTCCCGCTCCGCATCCTTGTTCAGCTCCTCCGTCGTGCGCTCCAGCTCACGGGCCTGCGCCTGTAGCGTGTTCTGGAGGCGCTGGCGGCGGGCGGCTTCCGTGAGAGCAGTTCTGATCTCCACCGGCGTACCGCCGGTGTGCCGCAGCAGCACCACCAGGTTCTGCTGCTCATACTTTTTGATGCTATCGGCCTGGTACTCGCTCCAGGTATCGGTAGCCCGCGCCTGCTGCAGCACGCCCTTGTTGGCCTTGAACAGGGCCTCATTGGCGTAGTTGCCCGCCTCCAGGGCGGCCAGAGCGGCCAACACGGCAAAGAGAGCCGTGCTGATGGCCAGGTAGTCAATCCACTGGGGCCGGCGCTCCTTGGCCCGCTCCTCCTTCGCTTCGGCCAGCTCCTGGTGCAGTTCGGCGATGTCATCCTGTACGCGATCTATGCCGACTTCCATCTCCTCAGGCATGCCACTGCTCCTTCTCGTGTGGGTACCCATCGTCCGACGAGCGTAGCCGCTGCCCACTGCCCAGCGGGACACCCCGATAGTCGCCCGGGGTGGGCGTGGTCGCGGCCACCAGGCCGGGGCTAGCGGCGATATGCAGCGTTAGGACCTGGTCACTGATACCGGCGCCGCTGCCCCCGCCGATGACGTAGAGGTCGCCTGATGGCAGAGCCGCGACGCCCAGGCAGCAGCGTGGCTGGGGCAGCGGCACGGCGCTGGACCAGCGATCCGTCAGGGGATTATAGGCCTCAACCGTGGCCATGAAGCCGCTGGCTGAGACGCCGCCGACCGTGTAGATGCGGCCATCGGGCAGGGCGGCCGCGCCCAACTCGAAGCGCGCCGTGGGCAGGGGGGCCCCGGTGCTCCACCTGTTGGCACGAGAGTGGTAGATGAACGTGGTGTTATAGTACTTGCCGCTGCTGTCGCCGCCGAAGACGTAGATCGAGCCGTCGCGGCCGACGGCCACGGCGCCGCGTTCGCGGGGGGCTGGCAGCGGCTGCGCCTCGGCCCAACCCTCCGCTCTGGCGGGGTGAGCCTGGCCACGCGCCTGCGCGCCGCCGGGGGTCAGCAGAATGATCAAGCCGCCCAGCAGCCAGCGCATGGTCATCAGCCGGGCGTCATCCTTCCATCGTAGGGCGCTGCACGTTACCATCATTGGTCTAGACTCCCGTCTTGCGTCGGTGGGCATGGTAGCCGCAAAAAAACAGCGTGGGGATGCTCCTCCCCAGGTTGGCCGGGCGCCTCAGACACAAAGACGGCGCCGGGCCGCCTACCCAGTGTACTCGCCCCAGGTGGAACGCAATACCGCGCACACCTCGCCGATAGTTGCCTGGGCGAGTAGCGCGGCGCGCATGGGTGGCAGCAGGTTTGCCGTGCCCTCAGCGGCCAGGCGCACGTCCCGCAGGGCGGCGGCCAGTGGCGCGGGGTCGCGGGAGGCCTTGCGCTGGCGCAGCGCGGCCACCTGGCGGGCCTGCGCGGCGGGGTCAATGCGTAGCACGACGGGCCGTGCGCCGCTCTCGGCCTGGCGGTGCTTGTTCACGCCCACCACCACGGAGTGGCCGGTCTCCACGCGCTGCTGGGCGCGGTAGGCGCTTTCCTCAATCTCGGCCTGGATAAAGCCAGCCTCCACGGCGGCCACGGCCCCGCCCCGGGCGTCCACCTGGCCGATCAGCTCCCAGGCTTGCCGCTCTAGTTCATCGGTCAGCCACTCCACGTAGTAGGAGCCGCCCAGGGGGTCGGTCACCGCCGCCACGCCTGTCTCCTCGGCCAGCACCTGCTGGGTGCGCAGGGCCAGCGTCGCCGCGTCTTCGCTGGGCAGGGCCAGCGCCTCATCATAGGCGCAGGTGTGCAGGCTCTGGGTACCCCCCAGCACGGCGCTGAGCGCCTGGTAGGCCACGCGCACGGCGTTGTTCAGGGGCTGCTGGGCGGTCAGGGTAGAGCCAGCGGTCTGGGTGTGGAAGCGCAGGGTCAGCGCCCGTGGTTCGGTGGCCCCAAAGCGGTCGCGGGCGATGGTGGCCCACAGGCGGCGGGCGGCGCGGAACTTGGCGATCTCCTCGAAGAAGTCGCGGTGACCGTTGAAGAAGAAGCTCAGGCGGGGACCCAGGGCATCAATGGTCAGGCCCGCCACGCCGGCGGCCTCCACGTAGGCGATCGCATTGACCATAGTGAACGCCAGTTCCTGCACGGCGGTGCAGCCGGCTTCGCGCATGTGGTAGCCGCTGATGGAGATGGGGTTCCACCGCGGCAGCCGCTCCTGGCAATAGGCGAAGGTATCGGTGACCAGGCGCATGGAGGGGCGTGGCGGGTAGATATACGTGCCACGGGCGATGTACTCCTTGAGGATATCGTTCTGCACCGTGCCGGTCAGGCGCTCGGCGGCTACGCCCTGCTCCTCGGCCACCAGTTCGTAGAGCAACAGCAGCAGCGAAGCCGTGGCGTTGATGGTCATGGATGTGCTGACCTCACCCAGGGGGATGCCTTCGAACAGGCGGCGCATGTCCGTCAGGTCGTCAATAGGCACGCCCACGCGGCCCACCTCACCCTCGGCCAGGGGGTCATCGGAGTCGTAGCCGATCTGGGTGGGCAGATCGAAGGCCACCGACAGCCCTTTCTGGCCGCGCTCCAGCAGCAGCCGGTAGCGCGCGTTGCTCTCCGCCGCCGAACCGAACCCGGCGTACTGGCGGATCGTCCAGGGCCGGCGGCGATACATCACGCGGTGGATGCCCCGTGTATAGGGGTAGCGGCCCGGCGCCTCGGGTGTCCCGCCATCGCCGGGTCCGTAGACCTCACGTAGCGGTACCCCCGACTCGCTGAGCACGGGTTCGTCGTCAGATCCCTCGCTCATGGCTCCGGACCCTCCTCCACCAGCTCTATCAGCACGCCGTAGGCGCTCTTGGGGTGGATAAAGGCTACCCGCGTGCCCCCGCTACCCACCTGCGGGACCTGGTCAATCAGGGTCAACCCAGACTCGCGGCAGCGCTCCAGCGCCAGCGTCAAGTTAGGCACGCGAATGGCCAGGTGGTGCATGCCCTCGCCGCGCTTGGCCATGAACCGGGCCACCGGCGACTCCTCGCTGATCGGACTGAGCATCTCGATAGCGGCCCCGTCGGCCCCGCGCAGCCACAGCACATCCACTCCCTGGTCAGCCACCGTCTCCCGGCCGTCCACCCGCAGATCGAAGGCGGCCACGTAGAGCGCCGCCGCCGCCTCCAGGTCGGCCGTCACCAGGCCCACATGGTCAATGTTCATCACGGATCACTCAGTTCAGCTCTGACCGGCGGCTAGGCGGGCGCCGCGGCCCCACGTAGGCTCTGGCGGACCAGTTCGCCGATCTGGGGGATTGTGTCGGCCACGGGCACGCCGATCTCCTGGAAGGCGCGGATCTTGGCCTCCGGGCCGCCGCTGCTGCCCGAGATAATCGCCCCGGCGTGGCCCATGCGCTTGCCGGGCGGGGCGCTGCGCCCGGAGATGAAGGTGACCACTGGCTTGTGGCCGCCGGGCAGAGAGGCCAGGTAGCGCGCGGCGTCCTCCTCGTCGCTGCCGCCGATCTCCCCGATCAGCACGATCAGGTCGGTGGCCGGATCGTCCTGGAACAGGGCCAGGCAATCCACAAAGTTGGTGCCGATGATCGGGTCGCCGCCGATGCCCACGCAGGTGGATTGCCCAATGCCCAGTTTGGAGAGCACATCCACGGCCTCGTAGGTCAGCGTGCCACTGCGCGAGATCATGCCTACCCGGCCCGGCTTGAACACGTGGCTGGGCATAATGCCCACCTTGGCCTCTCCCGGCGTGATCACGCCGGGGCAGTTGGGGCCGATCAGGCGAACCGGCCTGTCCAGGCCCTTGAGGTAGCGGGTCACCCGCACCATATCGTGAACGGGGATGTGTTCGGTGATGCACACGACCAACTCAATGCCCGCCGTGGCGGCCTCCAGAATGGCGTCGGCGGCGCCGGGCGCGGGCACGAAGATGATCGAGGTATTGGCCCCCGTGGCCTCAACGGCCTGGCGCACCGTGTTGAACACGGGGACGCCCTGATGGAGTGTCCCCCCCTTGCCCGGTCGTGTGCCGCCCACCACATTGGCCCCATAGGCCTGCATTTGCGCGGTCTGGAAGCTGCCATCGCGGCCGGTGATGCCCTGCACCACCAGGCGCGTCTCCTTGCCCACCAGGATACCCATACTCTTCTCCTCAACCGCCGGTGTCTGTGGTAATCCCTGCCGCGGGATAGGGTCGTCTATTTCGCGCCGTACCGCCGCCGCCCTGACCCCACTATGGGTCACCTCGGCAAACACTGTGACTGGCGCCCCAGCCGCGGGCGGGCGCGCCGACAACTAGTCGTGTAGCAATCGTCACATGAGGGTTTGCGCTCAGGCTGAAGCGCCCTCCGCACCCAGGCCGGACCGGGCGCGGGGGCTGCCTCTACACGGATCCCTCAATTCAGCTTTGACAGGCGACTGTAGGAATGGCGCCCCGGTGGGGTCCGGCTCCGGGTGGCTGGCGTGCGACAACTAGGTCCGCCCGCGCCCCTCAACGGTTCCCCCAAGGGGGGATAACTGACGGCGCGCCTCTTACGCTTCAGTGATGGTCATGCCGGTGATGCGCACGGGAGTGCGCGGCCGATCCTGAGCCCCCGCGGGGGCCGTGATGATCGTGTCCACCACCTCCATGCCCGAGGTGACCCGGCCAAAGATGGTGTAGTTGGGGGCCAGGGCGTAGTCCTGGTGCATGATGAAGAACTGGCTGCCATTTGTGTTGGGGCCGGCGTTAGCCATGGCCACGATACCCCGCTTGTAGGGCAGAGTGACCGGCTCGTCCTTGAACTTGTAGCCGGGGCCGCCGCTGCCCGTGCCGGTGGGGTCGCCGCCCTGAATCATGAACCCCTGGATAGTGCGGTGGAAGATCACATCCTCGTAGAAGCCTTCGCGGGCCAGGAACACAAAGTTGTTCACCGTCTGGGGGGCCGCCTTGGCCAGCAGCTCAATCGTGATGTCACCCTTCTCGGTGGCCAGCGTCGCCGTATACGTCTTCTGGGGGTCAATGACCATCTCCGGGGCGCTCTTCCACTGCTTCTTGCTCGCCATGCTTCATCCTCTCTTCCGGGGGCCTGGCCCCTCGCTTGCCTCTAAATATACATGCTCAATGCTCGGCTGGCCTCCCCACAAACCCGGTGGGGTAGCCGGGCGCCCGCCTTTACAGCCTATCCGAACAGCCCCACACCATACCTGCCCGCGCCACCTCGGCCGCTCCGCTGGCTGTTCGGCCAGCCAGGTAGCCAGTGGGAGGACCCCAGGACTGGTCAGTGGCCGCCCTACTCGATACGGTGTAGCTTCAGGAAGTTGGTACGCGCCCGCCGCATCACCGGCAGGCTGCCCATGATCACCACCGTGTCGCCCGAGTGAGCGTAGCCGCCGGTCACCAGCGCCTCCTGCAAAGCGGCTAGCTGCTCGTCAGTGGTCGGGTGGAACGCCCCGAGCATCGGCGTCACGCCCCACCACAGGGCAAGCTGATTATACACCCTGGGGTCATCGGTATAGGCCAGCAGGGGCACGCCAGGACGCTCCTTGGCCACCAGATGGGCTGAGTAGCCGGATTGGGTAAACACCACGATGGCCCGCACGTTGGTCTCCTCGGCCAGCACCGCCGCCGCGTGCGCCAGGGCCAGCGCGTCGCCCAGCATATGCACGGAATGGTCCACGGGCCGCCGTGGCCCACCCTCGGCGGCCACCACGATGCGGGCCATGGTCTGTACCGTCAGCACCGGGTAAGCCCCTGCCGCCGTCTCGCCGCTGAGCATCACCGCGTCGGTGTCGTCCAGCACGGCGTTGGCCACGTCGCTGGCCTCGGCGCGGGTGGGCCGGGGATGCGTGATCATGGACTCCAGCATCTGGGTGGCCGTGATGACCACCTTGCCTGCCCGATTAGCTTGCCGGATGATCTCCTTCTGGATTAGGGGCACCCGCTCCAGAGCGGTCTCCACGCCCAGGTCGCCCCGCGCCACCATCACCCCATCAGCCAACTCCAGGATGGCCAGCAGGTGATCCAGCGCCTCCGGTTTCTCCAGCTTGGCGATTACCGGGGTGGTCGCCCCGTGCGCGGCGATCAGGTCCTTGGCCCGCGCCACGTCCTCGGGGCGGCGCACAAAGCTGAGCGCCACGTAGTCTACCCCCTGAGCCAACCCGAAGGCCAGATCGCTCTCATCCTTGGCGGTCAGGGCTGGCGCGCTGACGGCCACGCCAGGCAGGTTGATGCCCTTGGACTGGCCCAGGGGCCCACCGACCACCACACGACATAACACCTCTGTCTCGGTGGTCGCCTCGGCGCGCAACTCCAGCAGGCCGTCGTCCATCAGGATGGTGTCGCCCGCCCGCACGTCGGTGGGCAAGTCGCTATAAGTCGTGGACACCTCCCGGGCGTCGCCGGGGACGGGGCGGGTGGTGATTGTGAAGGGTTGGCCAGCTACCAGGGTGACCGGGCCGCCGCCGGCCAGGGGGCCGGTGCGGATCTTGGGACCCTGCAGATCCAGGAGCACGGCCACCGCCCGGCCCATACTCTGGGCCAACTGGCGCACCACGGGGATTACCGCCGCGTGCTGCTCATGCGTGCCATGGGACATGTTCAGGCGCACGACATCCAGGCCGGCCTCCAGCAGCAGCCGCAGTGTCTCCGGCGACCGACTAGCTGGCCCCACCGTGCCAATGATCTTTGCCCGCCGCGCCACCCTCACCTCCTGCTCAGCTAAGATCGCTCAGGTTGATCGCCAGCCTCCGGTTCGTGGTGGCGTGGATCAGGGGCTGACCGCGCGCTTCTTGCCCACGCCGCTTTCTGGCTGCGCGGGCGCGGGTTGTTGGATGCGGGGGCGGCCCGCCCCTATCCCCGCTGTCGCCGGGGCCTCGACAGTGGGCAGCGTGGCTTTCCAGACGTGGTAGATGCGCTGGGCCACCGTGCCAAAGGTAGAGACGGTCAGCACGATCAGCGCGGCGATCACGGCGGAGGGCCCAAAGGGCGGCGTGAGCAGCAAGCCCAGGGCCAGGATGATCACGCGCTCGGGCCGGGCCACCAGGCCCACCTTGCACTCCAGGCCCAGGCCCTCCGCCCGCGCGCGGGCGTAGCTGATCATCAGGGAGCCGATGATCGTCAGGTAGGCTAGCGTAGCCGCTCCCACCCGCTCGGCCCCGCTGCTGTTCATAAAGTGCCAGGCCAGGCCTAGCAGCACGACCGCCTCGGCCAGGCGGTCCAGCGTGGAGTCGAAGAAGGCCCCAAACGTGGATCCGGCCCCCTTGACGCGGGCCAGTGCCCCATCGAACATATCGAAGACACCGGCTACCAGCAGCCCCACGCCGCCGGCAAACAGCCAACCCTGAGCCAGGATCATGGCCGTTAGCAGGTTCAACACCAGGCCAAGTACAGTCAGGGTGTTCGGCGTGACCGCCGTGCGGCTCAATGGCCCCATCACCCGATCGGCCATCCGCCGGCCCCATGCCTGCATCGCCGCTCCAAACATCACCCTCTCTCCTTCACGCCTCGGTGCCCAGTGTGCGCCACTCCGGGCTACTTGACGCCGACCACATCGCGGATTGCCCGCGCACCTCATCGTAATAAGCCAGTACCCGACCGGCCACCCGTTCCCACCCGTAGGCCCCCGCTGCCTGCAGTCCCGCCGCCGCGTAGCGAGCGCGCAGCGCGGGGTCCTCCAGGAGACTGCACAGGGCATCGGCCAGCAGCCGCTCGTCACGCGGCGGGACCAGCCGCCCATGCACCCCATCAGTGACCACCTGACGGTAGCCATCAATGTCTGAAGCCACGATCGGTTTACCCATGGCCATCGCCTCGATTAGGATGACTCCAAAGCTCTCGCCCCCCGTCGAGGGGGCGCAGAACACATCCGCCGTGGCGTAGTAGCGCGGCAACTCGTCGTCGGAGACCTGGCCCACAAACACGATGTCCCGCAGGCCATGCGCCTCGGCGTAGGCGCGGTATTGCTGGCTGTGCCGGCCCTGACCGCCTACCACGATGATGCGGCTGTTGGGCACGCGCCGCTTGATGTAGGGGTAGGCGCGCAGCAGATAGGCCAGGCCCTTGCGCTTCTCCAGGCGCCCGACGAATAGGATGTTCAGCCGCCCATCGCGAAACCGCTCGATCGGCTCTATGGCGCTCTGGAACCGGCTGAGGTCCACCCCGTTAGGGATGATGCTGTAGGTCTGGGGAAAGTAGGAGCTGATAAACTCCCAGGCCGCGCGGGACACGGCGATGCGGCCATCCAGCCGGTTAAAGATGCGGCGCAGATAGGGCCGCCCATAGAAATAGCCATAGGACGACTGGCGGAAGGCGTGGAAGGTGGCCACGTTGACTGTCTGGGAGCACTTGAGCACCGTGGGTGGCAGGGCGGGCATTAGCGGCTCATGCAGATGCACCACGTCGAACTGCTCACGGTGCAGGATCTGCCGTACCCGGTTGGCCATGCGCAGCGACAGGGTAATACGGGCGATCGAGCCGTTCGTGGGCACCGATGTGACCCGCCCAATGCGGTAGATGCCTTCCTCGTCGACCTCGTCGCGCTCGGCGGAACTGGGCGCGATAATGACCACCTCGTGGCCGAGCCGGCGAAACTGGCCTGAGAGGCCGGCAATATGCCGGCCTACCCCGCCAGGGTAGGCCATATCATAGGGCGACACGAGGGCGATCTTCATTGTCCAGCCGCCTCGGCGCCCCAGATAGGCACAAAAACGGTCCATTGCTCGGGGTGGTCACGGATCTGCTCTTCCAGCAGGCCCGCCACCTGGCCCATCGCGGCAGCCTGAGCGAGGCGCAAGCCACCGCCCTTACGCGCGTGGACGGCGGGCAGCAGGTGCCCGCGGGTGCGACCCCCCGGCAGCCGCTCGGCGTGGGCGCCCAGCAGCGGCGCTCCCGAGCGCAAGGCCAGCAGGGCCGGCCCGAGCGGCAGCAGGGCTGGCTGGCCGAAGAACGGCACGTGTACGCCCGTCTCACCCAGTACGCGATCGCACACCAGCCCCACCACCTCGTTGCGCCGCAGGCAGGCCAGCAGTTCACCGGTCAGGTTTTTGTCCAGGGGCAGCAGGCGCACGCCGAAGCGTGTGCGCAGCTTATGGAGAAAGCGGTACAGCCGCTCTGGCTTCATATGCTCCACCGGGACGGTGATGGGCACCTTGCGCAGCGCCAGGTACTGCACCAGCACATCCATGTTGCCCATGTGGGGGGCTACCAGGATAGCCCCATGGCCCTCCTCAAGAGCGGCAAACAGCGCGTCAATCCCCTGCACCTCGATCCGCGCATTGACCTGCTCCAGCGACTGCGTGGCCACGGTCAGAGCGTCCAGGTAGTTGCGCGCGGCGTGCCGAAATACCTGGCGGGCCATGGCCATCAGCCGCGCCTCCGAGGCGGCCGGGCCAACCACCTGGCGCAGGTTGGTCAGCACGGTGGCCCGCCGGCCCGTGGCCAGGTGAAACCGCAGCTCACCCAGCAGGCCGGCCAGGGCATGCAGCCAGGCATAGGGGACCACCCGAACCAGCGCAATGCCCAGCCGCAGGGCTACATACATGGCCATCTCAGGCTGACACCCCCTGCCCCTGCCGGTGGGACAGGGTCGCGCTTTCGTGGGCGCTGTCGGGCCAGAACTGCCGGAACATATACCACTGCGCGGGGCGTTCGCGGACCATGCGCTCCACCGCGTTCATCGCCTGCTGGGTCAGCCGTTGCACATCGGCGGCGCGGTCGCCGGTGGAAACGGCGGGGATCAGCTGATCCATTCGCCCCTCATAGCGATGACCCACCCGTCGCAGATAGCAGGGGACGATTGGCGCGCCGGTCAGCAGAGCCAGCGTCGCTGCCCCCGCCGGCACCATAGTGCGCTGGCCGAAGAACACCACCTCCACACCCTGCTCTGCTCCATGGACCGGGCGATCTGTGGCCAGGCCCATAATGTTGTTAGCGCGTAGCACCCGCATCATCTGGCGCACACCCTTCTCCGCGGGGATGACTTGGCCGCCCTTGGCCGCGCGTTGCGCCTGCACCAGATCGTTCAGTTTAGGTGGGCTAAACGATTCGGCGGCGAGGTAGAGCCGCCCGGGATAGCGGTCGTCCAGCAGGCCCGAGGCCAGGTCCCAGCAGCCGTAGTGGGCGGTCACCAACAGCGCGCCCTTGCCCTGAGCCATCGCGGCGTCCAGCGGCGACCAATCAGCCACGGTGCAGCAGGCTCTGATCTGCTCACGCGAGATGACGGGCATGCGCAAGAAATCAACCATGTAGCGGCCGTAGTTGCGCCACGAGGCGCGGGCCACCCGCCGGGCCAACTGGGGCTGGCCGGCCAGTACGACCTGGGCGTTGCGGATCGTATTGCGCCGCTTGCTTGGCCAGGCCAGATACGCTAGCTCGCAGGCGCCCACGCCCAGCGCGTAGCGCAAGCCCAGGGGCAACACCCGCGACAGCAGCGCGGCCACCCTGATCACCCAGTATGCGACCATCCGTCTCTTAATCCCTATCCCTGGTCCTGGGCGGGGACCACGGCCCACGTGGCGCTCATGTGAGCGACACCTCACCGCCCACGGCCAGTTCCGCCCGCGCCGCCGCCCCATTGAGCACGTCACGCAGGCGATCCTCATACTCGGCCACCGTCGCCTTGTTCAGCGAGCAGAGCACCTGACGGCCCTGCCGGCGGGTGATAATCAGGTGAGAGCGCCGCAGGATACGCAGGTGCCACGACACCAGAGGTTGGGTCACCCCCAGGGCCAGCGACAGATCGCTCACGGCCACCTGTTTCTGGTGGCCCAGCTCACCCAGGATGCGTAGCCGCGTGGTATCGGCCAACGCCCGATAGTAGGCGCGCAACTCGCGGTACTCGCGCATCCGCCCCCGTCCCTTCCCGCTGGCCCGGCCCCGCCATGGCCCGCATGCATAAAACGCATAAACAACCGCTTACATAAGCCCTGGTTTATATGTTAGTAGGCGCGCGCGCTGGTGTCAAGCAGCCCACGGCTACGCTGATGACTCATTCTTGGAGGGTTGCTCAGCAGCCGCAACCACACGCCACACCCACGAACGGCTTAGCCTCTTGACCAACACGGCAGGATGAGCCATACGCGGATAGTCCACGAATGGGCTATCCGCGTATGGCTACGATAGCGGGGAGCTATCGTGTAGCACAGGATGAAGGTCAAACACTTAATCAAGGTAGCGCCGTGGACGGATCGCCGCATATAGGCCCTGTTTCGCTGCCTGCAGCGAAAGAGCGGGTATGTGATTTGGGCAGCGGATCACCTGCATCAGTCCAGCGTGGTGTCACCCAAGGTTGCCTCTAACTCCTCTATCGTGGGTAAACTGCCTTGTAGGTTGCTCGGCAGCGTCTCCAGCAGGGTGTACGCCGACACGCCGATGGGCTTGGCCATGTCGCGTAGCGCATATTCCGCCACCACCTTGCTCTTGCCCTTGCACAGGATGAGGCCGATGCTTGGCTGATCGTCAGGATGGCGCAGCAGATCATCGACAGCCGACAAATAGAAGTTCATTCAGCACCTGCTGAGCCAGGTCGGATTGCGGCGCGGGCAGCGTGCGGGTGAAATTGGTCTGGGACTGCCCTTGCCGATCATAGAGCTTGCCGTCAATGTGGTGCGCCAGAATGGCGCGGCTCCAGCCGTGTTCGACGGCCTGCTGGGCGTACCAGGTCCGGGCCTCCAGGGCGGGCACGGTGTCGAGCAGTCGCATGACGTGTCCCCAGGGCAATCGCGCAGCAACTTGCTGCGCGATTGACTCGTCAGGGTAGGCGCCAGCGAAGGTGCGCATGTATTGCAGGTTGTGGGGCGAGAAGCCCTTCATCTCAGGGAAGGCCTGCCGTAGGTCAGCGGACAGCCGGGCGATCACCTGAGCGCCCCACCCGTGCTCCTCCTGACGCTCGGCAATCTCACGTCCGATGGTCCAGTAGAGCAGGACGAGTTCACGGTTGACCGCGAGTGCGGCGCGGGTTTGGGCGGCGCGGATGCGCTCCTTAAGGGCGCCCAGCAGCGTGTGATAGCCCTCGGGCATCACGCCACGCTCAGGCTCCACGCCCGTCTCCTCCACAGCGATCTATCACGAGCTGCTCCTCACACAGGTCGCGCCAGCGGCCTATCTCCTCCTGAGTGTACTCCACACCTCCCCTACGGCGCTGCCTGACCCGTGTGGCCCCCTGCTCAGACAGGTTGTACGATGGCGGTCCATGTCAGGGGCATGGACCGCCATCACGCGGTCAGGACAGCGTGAACGCCGTTCATATCCGCGCGCTGCCGGGCGCGGCGTAGGGAGGTTGTAGGCGGGGGGCTAGCGCAAGCCGCGCGCCCGTTCGCTCTGCCGGGCGCGCAGGCTGATCACGGCCAGCCGGACGCCGCGCTCCAGCGCCACATCAAGGCCGCCATGGGCCAGCAGGGCCTCCAGAGGCCCGGCGGCCCGGGTGTCGCCCAGCTCGGCGATGCCGTCCACGGCCCCGCCCAGCAGGTCGCGGTCGCCGGAGAGCAGCAGCGCGGCCAGCGGCTCGTAGCCACGCGGGTCGCCGGTGGCTCCCAGCGCGGAGGCGGCGATGCCGCGCACCGCCGCGGGCTGGCCCTCATCGCGCAGGATCTCCAGCAGCGCGTCATAGGCGGCCGACGTCTTCAGTGAACCAAGCGCGGTGATCGCGTTGATTACCACATCGGGCTGGCGGTCGCGCAGGCAATCCAGCAGCAGGCCGGCCACGCTGGGGTCGCCGGTCTCCACTAACAGGCGGGGCATGTATGGGCGGCGCATCGTGTCATCGCTGGCCAGCACCGCCGTGTAGTAGGGCACGGCCGCCGCGCCGAACCGGGGCAGCGCGCCCAGAGCCGCCGTGACCACCTGCAGCTTGAAGGGATCGGTGGTGTCCTCAACCACGCCGATCAACGCGGGGATGGCCTCAGGGGCGTTACTATGGCCCAGCAAACGCGCGGCCTGCGCTTTCTGGGCAGGCTTGGTCCGCGGGTTGGTCAGCATCTCGATCAGCAGCGCCGTCTCGTCGTCCTGGGCCATCCGCCCTCCTCACCGTCCTGGGACTACGCGCCCGGCTCATCCAGCGCTGACTACGGCCCAATCAGTGTTGCCCGCCCGCGTAGCAGTCACGATGCTATATCTTGTAGCAGTATACGCCTGACAGGGGGAGCACCGCGCGCTGGCTGGCCCCCGCCACATTGTCGCGGCGGGAAAGCCAGGGCGAAGGGTGTGGGCTCAGGGTCCGGTCGGGGCGGCCCCCGGGCTGTCGGCTATACTGTTCGCGGGACGCCCGCATAGGCATTGCCGACCTGGCTGGCCGGTCCCAAAATATAGAGGGTGAACCGCCTGGGGTCGGCCCGGGTAAGCGATAGTAAGGACGGGCGTCATGACCACCAACAGACAAGGGACCATACCGGCGGTCACCGCCGAGCGCATGCGGCAGGGCGCGGCCAGCGCCGTCTCCTGCCTGAACATCGCCGCCAGCGACCGCGTGGTGATCATCACTGATGTGGCACGGGAGCACATCGCCCACCTCGTGGCCGAGGCGGCGCGGGCGCGGGGGGCCACGGCGCTCGTGCTGCGCCTGGAGGACTATGGCGCGCGGCCCATGACCACCTTCCCCGACGACCTGCGCGCTGACCTCACGGCGGCGCTGCCCACGGCTACCTACTATATCGCCACCGCTCAGCCCGGTGAGGTGACCATGCGCATGGGCCTGCTGCCCTACCTCTCCGAGACCCTCAAGGTGCGTCACGGCCACATGATCGGCATAACGGACGCGTTGATGTGCGACGGCATGTGCAGCGACTACGACGCCGTTTACACCCTGACCATGCAGGTCTACCAGATCGTCCGCGCGGCCCGCCAGATCCGGGTCACCTCGGCCAAAGGCACCGACCTGACCGCCACGTTTTCGCCCTCGTTGCGCTGGGTGCCCTGCCATGGCCGCTACCATCAGCAGGGCGAGTGGGGTAACCTGCCCGAGGGTGAGACGTTTACCTCGCCGGAGAACGTGGAGGGTCGGCTTGTGGTGGACCTGCTGGGCGACTTCTTCAGCGAAAAGTATGGCCTGCTGGACGACCCGGTCACCTTCACCATTGAAGGCGGCCAGATTACAGCCATCGACTGCGCCCGCGCCGATCTGCGTGAGGAACTGACCCGCCACTTCTACGACGCGGAGAACGGCCGCCGCGTCGGCGAGTTTGCTATCGGCACGCTGGCCGGCCTGGACCACCTGACCGGCAATCTGCTCCAGGATGAGAAGCTGCCGGGTATCCACGTGGCCTTCGGCAACCCCTATCCTCACTATACCGGGGCCGACTGGGCGTCGTCCGTCCACGTGGATGTGATCCCCACCCGCTGTACTATTACGGTGGATGGCCGCGTGATTATGCGTGACGGCGTGTTTGACCTATAGGGGGCGCTGGCCGAGCAGAGGAGGGGCGACGATGGCCGACCAGTCGGCGGAGTATCTGGGGCCGATGGCCCGCAGCATCATTGAAACGTTCGCTACCTTGACGCTGCCCCAACAGCGCCGCGTCTTCCAAACCCTCCGCGAGACGCTTGAGGAGAATGAGCGCATCGCCGAGATGATAGCCCGCCTGGCCAGTGGCGGCGCGACCGACCCTCCGCCCTGACCGATAAGCCTGGTGGCGCTGGGCCGGCCAACGGGCCAGCGCGCTTGACCTCATCTCCTCGAAGGGGTACCTTGTCAGCAGCAAAGAGAGCCGGGGCACCCCCCGCGAAGGCTGGACGAGAAGATGACGATGGTTGAGTTACCACCGCACGCGCGCACTTTTACGCTGGACGAGGCCCGCGACCTGCTGCCGCGCGTGCGCGATCTGATGGAGACGGCGCTGGTCATTCGGGTGGACGTGGAGACGGCCATGCGCGAACTGCACGCCCTGGAGGGCAGCCGCACCCGCCACAACGCCCTCTACCTGGCCCGCTCGCTACGCGAGAAGCGTGGTGAGGTGGGCGAGCATTTGCACGCCCTGCAGAGCATCCTGGACGAGGCGCATGGCCTGGGCTGCCTGGTCAAGGGTTTTGACCCCGCCCTGGTGGATTTCCCGGCCTGGCGCGACGGGCGCATCGTGCTGCTCTGCTGGCGCCTGGGCGAGGACACTATCAGCTTCTGGCATGAGATTAGCGGCAGCTACCTGACCCGTGAGCCGCTCTCCTGAGCTGAGGACGCGACCCCCAGGGGTTAGCCTGACGGGGCTGGCTGCGTGCCGGGGTTGGGTGGCCGGTTCATCCACGGCGGCAGGACGGCTGAAAAGTCCTGGCCGATGCGGTGGCTGTAGTCGTCCAGCAGCATGGACAGCCGCGCCGGATCGGGGGAACACAGCACAAAGCCCACGTGGTGCGGCTTGGCCACGCGTACGACGATCTCCGCATCGGTGTAGCCGCTGGTGTCCGGGGCCTCTTGCCGCGCCAGCGAAACGATCGCCGCCGCGTAGTCGTGCCGCGCCGTGGGCGGGGTATACGCCCGGCCGTCGGCCAACGTCTCGATTCTGGCCCACTCGGCCCACAGATCCACGCCGGTGGCCGCGGCCACCAAGTCGGCGATATAGGCGCCGCCCACACGGGCGCCCACCTCCAGAAAGTAGAGCCGACCGTCGTCCTGGCCCCTGATGAACTCCATATGGGTCACCCCCCGCCGCACGCCCAGCGCCTGGATCACCCGCGCGTTGAGCCCCAGCAGGGCAGCCTCGTCGGCGGTGCCCCGCGCCACCGTGCGGGTGACCGCCAGCCCGCCACCGTGGTACACGTCGAGCGGCGGGCGGGCATATTGGTGGACCTCGGCGAACAGCACCACGCCGTCCACGATGATCGAATCCACGTGGTAGACGGCGCCGTGTACATAGCGCTCCAGCAGGTGATAGGAGGCGTGGTCGCCCAGCGCGTCACGGCGCGCCCACACCTCGTCGGGCGTGCTCACCCTGGTGATGCCGATGGTGGAGACCTCGGAGCGCGGCTTGAGCAACCACGGCGGCGGCACATCGTCCAGGAAGCGCGCTATGGCTGCCTCGTTGAGCAGATGCACGAAGTCAGGTACGGCGATGCCCTGCTGGTGGGCGCGCGTGCGCATGGCCAGCTTATCGCGCACCAACCGGGCCTGGCTGGCCCCCATGCCGGGCAGGCGCAGGTGCTCACGCACGGCGGCGGCGCTCTCCACGTCGTAGTCGTCCAGGGCCACGACGCGGTCCAGGGCATGGGTGCGGGCCAGATAGCTCACCCCGTGGAGCACCGCCATCTGGTCGGAGAGGTCGGGCATGTAGAAGATGTCGTGGAGGGCCTCACGCGGCCAGTCGGCGTGCTCCAGCGCCGTGGTGGTCAGCAGCAGGACGCGCCAGCCCTGGTGGTGGCACTCACGCAGGAAGCCAGCCCCTTTCTCGTAGCTGGCCAGGCACAGCACGGTCCGTGGCGTGTGATCCGCCATCACCACCCTCCGAAGCCCTTGTCGTTTGTGATCAGGAACTTTTGGTCGTGCGCTGCCCAGGCCAGGATGTCTGCGTCTCGTGCTTGGGGTGTCAACTCAGCAACAGCAAGCACATCATGCTGGTACCCGCACATCGCCGTGCCGCTGGATGGTTCCGATCTCGTCATAGCGCCCCTGTTGATCCTGGAATATCGTCTTTGCTATGAACGTTAAATCTTGCGGAAGATCTATCTTAATAACAGCGGCACTCGCTGATGTGAAGACTGAGGTTGTCCTCAGGCTCTTTGTCATCTGCACCGCGTCAAGCACTCTGAGATGGGCAGCAGTCAGGAAGCTCGTCAGAAGGAAAGGATCCACAGGAAGTCCGCTGACCCGAACCCCATCTTGTACGTTCAGGAACTCCACGCCAATAACACCATCTGATGCCGTGTAGTCTATGAGTCGGCCTTCATCTATCTCCCGCGTACGGACGACAGGCTCGTGGCTGTAGAGCATGTAGGCGGCGTCGGCTTCAGGGTCGTAGCGCAATTCTAACATCGTTTTATTCTTCTCCCCCTTGCAAACACTGTGATAATCACAGCCGGCCCCCCTAAGCTCGCCGGCCACCCCACCGCCCACTGTGGGCGGCCAGCGCGCGCAAGGGTTGGTCCAGCCAACCCCCGTGGCCCGCCGCGGCCCAGTGGGGCGGCCAGGTGGGGGCCAAATGGGCGTCCGGCCAGGGCAGGCCATGGCGCCGCGCTACCTGCAGGAACAGCCGCAGCGCGGCCACCTCGCGCACATCGCTCAGGATCAGCGTCTCCTCGTCCACGGTGATGTTCAGCTCGGCGGCCAGATAACGCACCCGCCGGGCCTCCCGGGCCCACGCGCCGTCGGTCCCCGGCGCTGCCCCAACGATAGAGCCGTCCTGATCACGCATGGTCGTCCTCCTTGTCTGCTCTCCATCGCTACTTGCCTACGCGGCATGATAGCCAGAAAGAATTTGTGGGGCAGCCGGGCCTGATCGCCTTGACCTGGAGCCGTTGGCGGGCAGCGCGGCTAGACGACTGGGCGCAGGCCGCGGGTGACCCCTATGGCGCTCGCCGACGCGGGCAGCCGCCGCAGGATCGGCGCGATGCGTTCCAGGCCTTCCCCGACGACAGCCGGTGTGTTGCCGGCGAAGCTCAGCCGCACGTAGTCGGCCCCCTCGGCCACGCCACCCGTACACGGTGGGTAGAACGCCTCGCCAGCCAGCAGGGCCACGCCGACCCGGCTGGCGTTGGCCGCCAGCAGGCGGGCATGGGGGCCAGCAGCCAGGCGGCACCATAGGTAGAACCCCCCCTGAGAGCTAGGTGATACGGCCAGCGCCCCGGCGAGTGGGGCCAGGGCGGCAACCATCGCCGCCCGCCGCGCGGCATAGGCCCCGCGCACCGTCGCCAGATGGCGATCGTAGTCGCCGCTGGTCAGGAAGCCGGTCAGGGCCAGTTGGCCCAGCGCATTTGTGGTCAGATCAGAGACCTGCTTGGCCAGGGCCAGCCGGGCGATCACCGGGGGTGGCGCGGCCAGCCAGCCCACACGCAGCCCTGGGGCCACCGTCTTGGAGAAGGTGCCCAGGTGCAGGATCAGGCCGCCACGGTCCAGCGCCTTCAGCGGCAGGGGGTCCGGCCCCTCGTGCCACAGTTCGCCGTAGGCGTCGTCCTCCAGGATGGGCACGGCGTGGCGGCGGGCCAGGGCAACCAGCCGCTCGCGCCGCTGGGGGGACAGCGTGGCGCCCATAGGGTTGTGACACGTTGGCTGGACGTAGATCAGCCGCACCCGGCGGCGGGCCAGCACGCGCTCCAGGGCATCCACGCGCAGCCCCGCCTCGTCGGTGGGTACGCCGATCAGCCGCGCCCCGGCGGCCCCAAAGGCCTGCAGCGCGCCCACGAATGTGGGCGCCTCCACCACCACCTCGTCGCCGGGCTCGATCAGGGCGCGGGCCACCAGCGACAGCCCTTGCATCGCCCCGGCCAGCACGAGCACCTCCTCTGGAGCCACCGCACAGCCCCGGCCAGTCAGCCGGGTGGCGATGGCCTCGCGCAGCGCGTCGTGGCCCTCCACCGGTCCATACAACAGCCCCGCGCCGCCGCTATGGGCCAGGGCGTCGGTCAGGGTGGTCAGCAGCCGCTGCACGGGCACCAACTCCGGGGCCGGCGTGCCCGCCGCGAACGAGATCACGTCGTCCCGGCTGGCCAGCCCGGTCATGTCACGCAGCCAACCCGGGTCGGACCCCAGGCCACCCCGACCCACCGGTGGCAGCCCCAACAGCCACGCCGTATCGGCGTCGGCGCTGGCCCAGGCCGCCACCTCCTGCTCCCCGGCTACCCCACCGCCGCGGCCCATCACCGCGCTGACCACGGTGCCCCGTCCCGAGCGCGCCTCGACCACGCCATCGGCGGCTAGTTCGCCGTAGGCACGGGTGATCGTGGTGCGGTTCACCCCCAGCGCCGCCGCCAGGTCGCGCTCCGGCGGCAGGCGCATGCCCTCCCCCAGTGCGCCACTGAGCACGGCGGCGCGCACGCTATCGCGGATCTGCAGGTACAGCGGGGGCGCGTCGGGCGCCCGATTCAGCGCCAGGCCCAGCGGTCCCCCGCTGGCCGGGGGTCGCCGCCCGGCCAGCGGGGCCATGATTGCCTGTTGGCCCATCTGTACTCCTCTCTGAGCGACAAACGCTGGGCGCCCTACACACACAACCTGCTGAGTCGGAGCCACGCCTGCTGGACCCCGTCCGTACCCGGCAGGCGCATCAAGGGACGCGGGTGGCCAGCCCTTCCAGGGATCTAGCCAGCGGGATCAGCGCGCGGCGGCGGTGGCAGTGGGCCGCGCGTGCGCGGCCAGCACCCCGGCCAGGCGGCGCACACCCTCCTCTAGCCGCTCCGGGGTGGCGTGGGAGAACGAGAGGCGCATGCGATGCCCGCCGCGGCCATCCACGTGGAAAGCTGGCCCGGGCACAAAGGCCACCTTGTGCGTCACGGCGTCGCGCAGGATAGCCGTGGCGTCGGCGCCCTCCGGCAGGGTGACCCAGGTAAACAGGCCGCCGTCCGGCTTTGTCCAGGACACATCGGCGGGGAAGTAGCGGGCTAGGGCGGCCAGCATGGCGTCGCGGCGCACCCGGTACACGTCCCTGACCCGCTCGATGTGCGCCTCCAGGTCGTTGTGCAGGCAGTAGTGCAGCACGGCGCGCTGGGCCAGCGAGTCGGTGTGCAGGTCGGCGGCCTGCTTGGCGACAACCAGGCGGGCGATCAGCGGGCGCGGGGCCACCACCCAGCCGATGCGCAGGCCAGGCACCAGGATCTTGCTAAACGTGCCCAGGTAGACCGTGTCCTGACCACCAGGGAGTGCGCGCAGGGGCGGCACAGGCTCGCCGGCGTAGCGTAACTCGCCGTAGGGGTCGTCTTCCACCACGGGCAGGCCGTGCTCGGCGGCCAGGCCGACCAGAACCTGCCGACGGGTCAGCGACATGGTCACGCCCGAGGGGTTCTGAAAGGTGGGCACGGTGTAGAGCAGCACGGGCGTGGCCCCCGTCGCCTCGGCGGCGTCCAGTATGCGGGCGGCGTCCTCCACCCGCAGCCCCTGCTCGTCCATGGGCACGGCCAGGTAGTGCGGCTCGTAGGCTGAGAAAGCCTGCAGGGCGCCCACGTAGCTGGGCGCCTCGACCAGCATGGGCGCCCCTGGCCGCATCAGTACCTTGCCCAGCAAGTCCAGCGCCTGCTGCGACCCAGTGGTGATCAGGATCTCGTCGGGGCTGACCACAATGCCCTTGCCGGCCAGACGCTGGGCCAGGTAAGCGCGCAGGGGCAGGTGCCCCTCGGTGGGGCCGTACTGCAGGGCGTCGCGCCCGTCATCGCGCAGCACCGCGTCGAAAGAGGCCCGCACCTCCTCCACCGGGAACAGCTCAGGGGCCGGCAGCCCTCCGGCAAAGCTGATCACGTCTGGCTGCGCGGTGACCGCCAGCAGGTCGCGGATTGCTGAGCTCTTCAAGCGGCGGTCGCAATCGTGGAGCCGTGTCTCCCATGACACACCCATCGTCTCTCCCCCTTCCAGTGCTACACGCCTCTCGGCTCACCCGTCTGTCCGGTCATGGGGCCCGTGGCCCACCGGTACACTGTATTGTACGCGCTATGGCTGGGCCCCGGAACAGCCAAAACGGCCAAATACGCCCAGCCAAGCGACCAGCGGATCACTTCGACTGGATCAGCGGACCGCTGGCGGGGCGGCCAGGGCCGCCAGCGCGGCGCGCGCCTCCTCGACCGCCGTGCCCAGGGGCGTCTGGCGGGCCTCGGCGCCCCCGCGTAGCTTCAACTCGGCGGCCCCGTTGGCCACGGTGCGTCGGCTGACGGTCAGCCGCAGGGGCATGCCCAGCAGGTCGGCGTCGTTGAACTTGACGCCAGCGCGCTCGTCGCGGTCGTCGTAGAGGGTCTCGATGCCCGCGGCGGCCAGCGCGTCGCACAGCGCCTCGGCGGCCTCACGCACCTCGTCCCGCTCCAGGTCCAGGCCAACCAGGTAGACGTGGAAGGGGGCCACGGCGACGGGCCAGAGCAGCCCGCGCTCGTCGTGGTGGCCCTCGGCGATACAGCCGATCAGGCGGCCTACGCCGATGCCATAGGAGCCCATCACGATCTCGCGTAGCGCCCCGGCTTCGTCCTGGAACGTGGCGCCCAACGCCTTGGTGTAGCGGGTGCCTAGTTTGAAGGCGTTGCCCACCTCCACGCCGCGCACCAGGCGCAACGGCGCGGCGCAGCGTGGGCAGGGCGCCCCCGCGTAGGCGGCCACGATGTCGGCCACGATGTCGGGGGTGTAGTCGCGCGGCACATTTGTGTTGAGCAAGTGATAGCCGACGCGGTTGGCCCCAGCGACCAGGTTGGGCGACCGGGCCACCAGGGAGTCGGTCACCACGGTGAGGCCGCTCACCCCAATTGGCGAGGCGTAGCCAGCCACAATGCCCGCCGCGGCCAGCTCCTCGGCATTGGCCGGGCGCAGCTCGGCGGCGCCCACGGCGTTGACCAGCTTTGTCTCGTTCACCTCCATGTCGCCGCGCACCACGGCGAAGATCAGCCGTGCGCCGGTGGTGTGGTGGTCGATGGCCGTGAAGAATGCTGCTTTGGCTGTTCGGGCGGCGGGTACGCCCAGCAGGTCGGCCAGGGCGGCAATGGTTTGCGTGCCCGGCGTGGCCACCTCCTGGAGCGGCGCGGCCTCCTCGGGGGCTGGCTCGTCCGTGCCGAACGTGGCCACCTGGCGGTTGGCCGCGTAGCCGCAGGAGTCGCACAGGGCCAACTGGTCCTCGCCGATCTCGCTGAGGAACATGAACTCGTGAGCCTCCGTGCCACCCATCATGCCCACATCCGACTGCACGGCGATGGCCTCCAAGCCCGCGCGCCGGAAGGCGCGGTGGTAGGCGTCGAGCATGCGTGGGTAGTAGAGGTCCAGATCGGCTGGCGAGGCGTGGCAGGAGTAGGCGTCTTTCATGGTGAACTCGCGGGTGCGGATCAGGCCACCGCGGGCGCGCGGCTCATCGCGAAACTTGGTCTGCAGCTGGTAGATCATCAGGGGCAGCTGGCGATAGGAGCGCACGTTCTTGCGCAGCAGATCGGCCACCACCTCCTCATGGGTCATGCTCAGCACCATATCGCGGTCGCCGCGATCCTTGAAGCGGGCCATCTCGGGGCCGATCTCGTACCATCGCCCGCTCTCCTGCCACAGCTCAGCCGGGTGAACCACGGGCATCAGGATCTCCTGGCCGTCCACGTCGTCCATCTCCTCGCGCAGGATGGCCTCTACCTTGCGCAGCACCCGTTGGCCCAGGGGCAGAAACGAGTAGATGCCGGCCGCCAGAGAGGCCACGAAGCCGCCGCGCAGCAGCAGCCCATGGCCGGCAGCCTCCACCTCAGCCGGGTTCTGACGCAGGGTCTCTCCAAACAGCGCCGTGCGCCGTAGCACTGTGTCATGTCTCACCGGGACACCTCCTCCTCTCGCACGCTGGTCATGTGGGCGTGACCGGCGGTCCAAACAAAAAGGCCCCGCCATCCCAGCAGGGACGGAAGGGCCTCTTCCGTGGTACCACCCATGTTGTGGAGACGCCGCGTCGCGCGCGCCTCCCTCGTTCAGCGCCCGCTAACGGGGGCCACCGTGACGTCTCTCCCCGCGGGGGTGAACGCCAGCGCGGCAGGTGGGGTTCCGCCGCCGCCGTCCCACAGTGGCTCTCAGCCAATGGCCACTGCTCTCTTGGGGGCGCGTGGGGCATACTCGTCCTGCTCACACCCAGTATAGCAGGCTACAGGTCACTCCTCCTCGCCATCGTCCTCGGAGGGCAGGGGGGCCGTGGAGCCCCGGTACGGCGGGTAGTCGGCCCACAGGTCCTCCGCGCGGTAGCCGCTATTGGCCCAGTAGGCGTGGATATAGGGGTCGGTGACCTGCCGGTAGCGCGCGTAGGCGGCCCGCTCCGCTCGCCGGGGTGGCGTATCGTCGCGCAGGTCTACCTGGCGCAGCGCGGCGATCAGCGCGTCGTACTCGCGGTCAAGCTCTGGGGCGGGCTCCTCCATGGAGGCTGCCACGGTCAGGTGCAACGAGGCCCCCATGGTGCGCAGGGCCGAGATAAAGCTCTCCTCTAGCCCCACCACGCGGGGGTCGCGCACCAGGTCGGGATAGTCGGTGCGGCGCAGGCCGTAGCGCAGGGTGGCAATCAGCCGCTGCACCACTAACAACGTGCGCAGGAACGAGAGTTCCGGGCGCTTGGGGTGGGCATAGAATAGCACGGGGTGCGTCGCGTGCGCCTCGGTCATGATGATCATCTGGGTCGCCAGCTCACGGCAGCGCTGGGCCAGCACCTCGGCCGCGCCGACCGCCAGGTAGCGGCGCACCATGGGCAGGGCGTCTACCTGCCCGTCGGTCTCCTCGTTGAGCGTGGTGGCCACCACGCGCGCCTCGGGCAGCAGGGGAAACACGGAGAGCACATAGGTGATGGCCACGCTGGCCACCAGCAGGCCACACAGGCCCTCCGAGATGGCCAGGGCGCGCATCATCCCCCCCCGAGGGACGATGTCGCCAAAGCCCATCGTGGTCAGGCAGGCCCCGCTGAAGTAGACCGCGTCGCCCCAGCCCAGGCGCGCGCCGTTGGCCGCGAAGGCGGCGCGGTCGGCCATCGCCGGCAAGTAGATCAGGGCGTAACCAGCGATCAGGGCTAGCAGCCACAGGAGCAGCAAGCCGGCGATGCTGCTCGGCAGCACCCAGCTGAGCACGCGGCGGCGCATGACGCTGCTCAGCGGGCGCGACAGCCGGGCCACCAGCGTCCACACGGCGCGGTAGAACTTCGGCGCGACCAGGCTCTGCGCCGACGGGTGCAAGGCCGTGACCAGCACATCCAGCAGGGTCACCGCCACAATACCCACGCCCAGCAGCACGGAGCCAAGGGACACAACAATCATCTGAGCGCTTTCAGCCGGCGGTTGGGCGACGTCATGGGGTCCAGGGCGGCCCACCAGGCCCCAGAGCGTGGGCCAGGAGAGGTCAGGAGAACGGCGTCGTGGGGGCCACGCCGTAGCCCTGGGCATAGCCCACGCCCAGCGCCTTTAACGTCGGCAGAGCCAGCGTCGTTTCCACGCATGTGGCGATAGTGGGGATGCGCAGCGCCGCCCCCAGAGCCCCCAGAGCCCCCAGCAGCGCGTGGGCCAGGCGATCATCCTGGGCGCCCTGGGCCAGCCCACGGCTGGTCTTCAGGTAGTCTACAGGAAGGTCGCGCAGGTCGGCCAGCACGGGCATAGTCTCGCCCACGTTGGCCAGCGCGCACTGGCAACCGAGCCTCTTGACCTCATTGAGGACGTGTTGCACGCGGGATCGCTCGTAGGCCGACGACGCGCTGGCGATCTCAAAACACAGCGCGCCTGGCGGCACGGCGGCGGCGGCGAGTTGCTCGGCGACATAGGCCGGTAGCTGAGGATCCTGCAGCGAGGTCTCGGCGAGGTTAACAAAAAGGCGCACCTCTCGCCCACAGCCCACAGTCTGACGCGCCACATTGTAGGTCCGGCAGACCTCGCCCACCACCCAGCGATCTACCCGCGCCAGCAGGTCACCGTGGTCGGCGTTGGGCAGGAACTCGCCCGCCATCACCAGGGCGCCGTCGTCGGCCCGCAGGCGCAGCAGAGCCTCGTAGTAGCCGCTCGCCGCCGGGTCGGCCAGGGACAGGATGGGCTGATAGTGCAGCTGTAGGCGCCCAATGTCCAGAGCGCGGCTGAGCCGCCGGGTCCAGGCCCCCGCTATCATCAGCCCTTCATGCGCTCCATGGACCGCGCTGTACACCTCAACGGCGTTGCGGCCGTTGTCTTTGGCCGCATAGAGGGCCACATCGGCGGCTTCCAGTACGGTCTCAACGGGCCCGCTGCGCGCCGTAATCGGAGATAAGCCCATACTCACGCCGATGTTAGACGACGTGCCCTCCCAGGTGAAGCGATAGCCTGCTATCTCTGCCCGGATCGCCTCGGCGATCTCCCGGGCGCGGCTGAGTGGGCAGCTCTCGAAGATGAGGGCGAACTCATCGCCGCCCAGGCGGGCCACCGTGTCGGCGTCACGCACGTGCCGGCGTAGCAGGTCACTCAACTCACACAGCGTGGCGTCGCCGGCCGGATGGCCAAACGTGTCATTGATCTCCTTGAAGTGGTCCAGGTCCAGCAGGCACAGCACGTGCGCCTTGCCCTGTTCCCGCGCGCCAGTCAGCGCCCGCTCCAGCCGGACCTGAAACTCCCGCCGGTTGATCAGGCCGGTCAGCGGGTCGTGGCTAGCCTGATAGCTCAAGTTGTGGGCGACCTCACGCAGCACCCCATGGGACTGCTGTAGAGCGTGCAAGGCCGTGGTGGCCCGCTCAAGGTTCTGAATTGAAGCGAGTTGCCCACCCACCTGGCCAGCGATCAAGGTCACGATCTGCGGCCACACCGGGGGGCCAAAAGCGTCGGACGCGTCACTGCTGAAGGTGAGGCTGCCCACCACCGTGCCACCGGCGCGCAGGGGCACGGTCAGCAGCGACCGCGCGGCGGCGCTGAGGCCCCGCTGGCTTGCCGGCGGCGCGGCCAGAGTGCGCAGGTCGGGCAGCCAGCAAGGCATGTTCTCGCGTATCGCCCACCCGGGCCATCCTTCCTCCAAAGGTAACGCCTCAGTATCCTGACTCGAAGAGAAGGGATTGGTCACATCATAGAGCCGATAGCCCTGAGGCGCCTGGCCCACAGCCAGCACACAGCGGTCGAAGCTGACGATCCAGCGTAGCTTGCGGGCCAGCACCCGCCGCAACCCTGGCAGATCACCGGCTGCTCCCACGTCCACGGCCAACTCGGTCAGTAAGGCCCATACCGTGCTTGAAACATGCAGACCGGCCTCCCGACCACCCTCAGCCACGGTGGCGTAGTAGGGAGAGCCGGCTATCATACTCACGTCTACCGATACGCCGCCGGTCATGGCCGCCCCGGGTCAGGCCGCGACGTTGTGACCAGAGCGTGACTCACCGGCCAAAGCACAGGCGGCCGCGGACCGGGTTCTCCACACGGAGACTGCCCGCGCGCCCTGGGGGCTCTATCCACCGCCGCCTTGCCTCCTTACATCATCGCCATTGTGTCGCTAGAGGCCCACGCCCCATCCTAGCGCCAGCATCTTTCATGCCATCGGGAGATTCTACTGGGACCATAACCCGGGTGAACATCCAGCGCAATCCACTTATCCACCAAGCCGCTTTGACCCTTCCCTGTACATCGTGGCGCTCGGTTCAGCCTGGGCACGGAGGAGGAACGGGCACACTGTCAGGATAGGTCAGCCCAACTGTCCTCTATCACAGGCTCCGCTCCTGGCTCGGCCTCTGACGCGGGGTATATCATGGGCTGGTAAGGTTGGCGTGGCGCCGACGAAAGGATAGAGCGTGATCAAGATTGGTGTGGTGTCGGACACGCACATCAGCGGGCCAACGCGGGCGCTGCCGGCGGCGCTGTGGCAGGCTTTTGCCGATGCGCGGATGATCCTGCACGCGGGCGACCTGACCACGTTGGGCGTGCTGCGGGAACTGGAGGCGCTGTGCCCTGTCCATGCTGTGTATGGTAACTGCGACGGCCCGGAGGTCGTGGCCCGCCTGGCTTCCACGGCCGTGGTCTCGGTCGAGGGCCTGCGTATCGGGCTAACCCACGGGCACCTGGGCCGTGGCGCTACCACCCCGGCGCGGGCCAGGAACGCCTTCACCGATGTGGCCTGCGTCGTCTTCGGCCACAGCCACGAGCCATACAACCGGGCTGAGGGCGGCGTGCTGCTGTTCAACCCGGGCTCGGCGCTGGAACGGCGGCGGCAGCCCCACCCCTCCTATGGCCTGCTCACCATCGCCGATGGCCAGATCCGTGGTGAGGTGGTCTGGCTGGCCTCGTTGTGGCGCACTCATCCTATGAGGGATAGGCGCCCCGACACGGATCACGCGCGTCAGCTCTGACAGGCGACGAGTCCATATCAGCGTCCGGTTCCTGGCAATAGGGGCGCCCCCGTGCCCGGTCCAGCCTGGGTGCGGGGGGTGGGCACACCATCTGGGCCGTTACGAGTATGCGGCGGGTGCGGACGCCGATTCCAGGGCATTAACGCAGCGGTGGAGGACGCCAAGGAGTTGTTGCCGCTCGCGCGGACTTAGCCCGCTAACCATACGCTCCTCAATCGCCTCGACCGCCTGGTGGCACACAGCCACCAGTTCCTGGCCGGCCGCCGTCAGATCGGCCCGCAGGACGCGCGCGTCGTCACCGCGTCGCCGCTCGACCAGGCCAGCCACCTCCAAATGAGCCACGATGTCGTTCATCGTCTGCGGCGTCACGAAGCAGCGTCGCGCCAACTCCGCCCCCGACAGCCCCGGCGCCTCCTCAAGGGTACTCAGGGCCGCGTACTGCGCGATCGTTACCCCGCGCCGCCGCAACACCTCGTCCATCGCCGCCCGCAGCGCCTGCTGCACCCGTTTGAGCACATAGCCCACCCGCTCCTCCACTACACGCCGCGCCATCTCGCCCCCCTTGCTAATTAATCAGGGACCTGATAATATAAACATCAGGTCCCTGATTATTAATTGTAGCACAGGGGGCCTTGATTGTTCAGAGGAGGTTATCATGGCAGGAGTTATCGGTCCCGACTTCGTCGCGCTACAGGTGCGTGACCTGGAGGCGTCCCGCCGCTTCTACACCGAGCGGCTCGGCCTGGAGCCCGCGCCGCAGAGCCCGCCCGGCGCCGTCGTCTTCCAGACCACGCCTATCCCGTTCGCCATCCGTGAGCCAGCGGTCGACCTCGCCGCGGCAAACCGACTGGGCTGGGGCGTGGCGCTGTGGCTCCGGTGCGACGACGCCGACGCGCTGTGCGCGGCGCTGCGCACCGGCGGCGTGACGATCACGCAGGAGCCGTTCGACGGTCCCTTCGGGCGCACATTCGCGTTCGTTGACCCCGATGGTTACCCGCTCACGGCGCACAGCGGAGGGAGATGAGCGGGCGGACCCTTTCGAGTTGCGCCCGCGCGGGCCCTACGCGCTTGCGGCCAGCGCCCGCTTCCTTGAGGGTTTTGCGCCCGCCGTGTGTACCGGCGCGGCCCCGCCGACCACCTCCAGCACTGGACGCCTCGGTACCGGGAGTGTAGGGCGGCTGGGCTGGCGCGCGGTTCTCACCATCGCCGATGGCCAGATCCATGGAGAGGTGGTCTGGCTGGCCTAGTCCGGCCACCTGAGCGCCCGTGATCCGTGGTCACAACATCACAACACGAGGCCAGGGAGAGGTGGTTTGGCTGGCTCAGTCCGGCGACCCTGGGGCCGCGTCGTTCACCGGCTGTTCATTCACAGGGCTTTCATGGCCCTCCTGCTATGCTGGGTTCCATGAAAGAGACCGCCTATACCTGGCCCATCAGAGTAGCCGCCTTCACTCTGAGCCTGGCGCTGCTGAACTATAGCGGGGTAATCGGCATGCCCAACGCCATGGCCGCGGCCGCCCCACGGATAGCGCCGGCTGCTCTGCGCCTCTCGCTGCCCGTCGGTGTGGGGGTGTGGTCGAGCGTAGCTGGTCAGAATGTCCCTCATCTCCCCCTGGATCTGGCCCTGTTGGGGCTCGTCTGCGTGCTCACGGCGGCCTGGGGTCTGCGCCGTCTGGAAGGGTGGCGGTGAGCGCCGCGTGGGCTGCTCGGCGGGCAACGGCCAGTGGCCCGCGGCCCCCCAGGAGGCAGGCGCGTCTGTCCGGCGTGCTCATCGCGGGACTGACCAGTGTGGCGGCGAACCTGTGCTGCCTGCACCTGGTTCTGATGCTGGGAGGGGGCGTCCACCTGGCCTGGACAGCAGCCTTCGAGATCGGCGCCCTGGTCAGTTTCGCCGTGCATCAGGTTGTCACCTGGCGAGACCAGTTGCCACTTCACGCCGCTGTGCTGGGCCGACGGCTGGCCCGCTTTCAGGCTGGCGCGCTGGCCGCGCTGGCCGTCAACCTGACCCTCTTCGCCGCGTTGTCCCGGGCCGGCATGCCCTACCTGGCCGCCGATCTTGCCGGTATCGCCGCTGGCTTTTGTTTTAATACGGTGGTTGGGTTGCGCTACGTCTTTACGCGCTGAGTCGGGCCTACCGAGCAGAAGCGATGCGCGCTAGGCTGCCATGCCGGCCTGGCGCTCCACGGCAATGACTAACTGATCCAGATCGAACGGCTTGGCTAGATAATCGTTAGCGCCCATGCGCGCGGCCCCCTCGCGGGCCTGCTGCCCGGCGGACATGGCTACAATGGGGATGGCCTGTGTGGTAGGGTTGGCCCGCAGGCGTCGCGCCACCTCAAAGCCATCCATACCTGGCATCATCAAGTCCAGCAGGACCACTGCTGGCCGTGGCGCCTGGTCGGCCAGCCGCAACGCTTCGCCATCCACGGCGTGTTCAACGGTAAAGCCCTCAAGTTCGAGGACTTCCATAATCATGTCGGCTATCGCTAGGTCATCCTCGACAACCAGAACACGCCTGTTCATGCTCGATCTCCTTCGCCAGCCACTTTGGCGTAGGCGCTACAGTGCTTTCTTGCTGTCTATCCATTTGCATGGCATGATCCGTGCCGTCACCATGGTCCGCTCCCGCCCTGGTACGGACCTTGCCCACTAGCACATCAGTATCTACAGTCCGGCGCGGCGGCGTCCCGTGCTACACTGGGCGCACCTGCTTACGGTCTGGTGGAGGACCGCTCGGCGGCGTCCCGCGCCTGATCTAGCCTAACAGCGGCTGGGGCGACTGACTAGGCGGGTGGGAGTGGACCGATCAAAATCCCGGGCGGCGTGAACTATCCGCTGTCATAGTGACTGAGATTGTGGTGTGGAAGAGGGAGTTAAAAAATGTCTACTGAGCGTGGATCGGGCGTGGGGCGGATCGTCAACTTCCCCGGACAGGGTAAAGACCAGGGGCCAGCTGATCTGCTCAAGGTGGCCCTACCGATCGTTGTTGGCCTGGCCTGGCAGCTGTACATGCGGCGTAGCGCTGGGGCTGAGGATCGAGCAAAGCAGGGTGTAGAAGTAGTCAAGGACAAAGCTGCCAAAGGCGCCGAGGTGGTCAAGGCCAAGCCGGCTAAAGGGGCAGCCAAAGTCAAGGCCGAAGCAAAGCCGCGCCGCAGCGCCCGCTACTACGCTATTACCGCGCTGATCGTCGCCGTGGAGAACCCGGCCACGCGTAAGGTCGTGGTCAACGCGCTCAAGCTGGTCCGCCACTTCGTCTGATCCAGTAAGCTGGTCCGCCATAACCCCACGTAAGGGGGGCTACACGGTAGCCAGAGCGGCGATCAGGCGGTCGTTCTGCTCGGTGGAGCGCACCGTCACGCGCAAGTAGTTCCCCAGTGAGGGGCTGCCCTCAAAGCGGCGCAGCACCAGCCCCTGGCGGCGCAACGCCTCGTGGACCTCGGCAGCCCGCCCCTCATCCGGCCAGGGCAGCAGGAAGAAGTTTGTGCGCGACGGCAACGGGTGCAGCCCCAGGCCGCGTAGCGCGGCGGTCAAGCGCTCCTTCTCGTTCAGCAGAGTGCTCACGCGCTGGCGCATCTCGGCGGCGCGGCGCAGGCCCTCCTCGGCGAACAGTACCGTGGTGTAGGCCACGCTGTTGGGTGGGCGCACCCTGCTGAGCAGGCCAATGGTTTCTGGATCGGCCAGGCCGTAGCCTAGCCGCGCGCCGGCCAGCGAGAACGCCTTGGAGAGCGTGCGCGCCACGATCAGGTGCGGGTAGCGGCCGATCAGCCCGGCCACGGTCTGGCCGCAGAACTCAAAGTAGGCTTCGTCCACCACCACGGCGCAGGGGGCGCGGCGGATCACCTCGGCCAGCGTCTCTGGCGAGGGCAGCGCGCCGGTGGGATTGTTGGGCGCGCAGAGATAGAGCAGCCTGGCCCCCGCGGTGGCAGCCAGTAGCTCCTCCACGGGCAGGGCGAACCCCGGCGCCGCGGCGTAGGCGACGCGGCGCACGGTAGCGCCCATAATCTCCGCTCCGATGCGGTACATCGAGTAGGTGGGGGTCAGGGTAACTACGCGGTCCCCGTTGTCCAGGAACGTCTTGGCCACGATGTCCAGCACCTCATCGGCCCCAGCGCCGATGATCAGGTGGTCCGGCGTCAGCGGGATGTCCGCGCCCGCGCTGGCGTAGGTGGCCAGGAGTTCGGCCAGGGCGGTGTAGGCCGTATCGAAGTATTCGTTGATGTAGGGTTCGCGGCGCACCCGCTCCAGGGCCTCATCCAGGCCGGCAGGCGGAAACGGCGAGGTGTTGGTGTCGAATCGGATGATCTCCGATCTGGGCAGCCCGTAGCGCGCCGCCAGGGCCTCCGACGACTCTTCCCAGGCGTACGGCTCGATAGCGCGCACGGCTCCACGGGCCAGCGCCGCTACACCTGTGCCACAGGCCGGGTTCACCCCCTCCGCTGCTATCGGCTCCGTCATGGCTGGCTCTGCTCCTCGCTACCGGGCCGCCCCCGCTACCTGTTCGGCCCCTCCGGCTGGTCGCGGCGAGCCACATGTGTGCGTAGTGTAGCAAAACGGGGCCTGCTGGCGCGGCCACCTGGCCCACGAGAAAAGGACAGGTTTGGGCCGGAAGGAGGCGGCATGGATGCACACAACTGGCGCGGCCACCCGGCCCACGAGAAAAGGGTGGGGGGCGCCAATCAGTTGGCGCCCATATACATCAACCTAATCCTGCCAGGTCAGGATTGAGCAGCAATTGGTAGGTGTTGGGCTTGATTTTGCGCCGGTTGATCCGGCACCCTGCCGCCAACGCGCGGTGAATGACGCGGATAGCGG
>JAABUM010001678.1_pt1 | contig 32049 bp, 56 predicted proteins | sample 5559161 | NCBI WGS metagenome assembly JAABUM01 (sample SAMN10711868, study PRJNA513369) | rock metagenome | isolation source: Antarctica rocks | place: Antarctica: Victoria Land, Siegfried Peak nord
TATTGCCGAGGCCAGAGGACGCTCCGACGCTTTTTAGCGACCCCGTACGACGTTTTCGACTGGAAGCTGGATTACGTCAACCGTCGTCTGAACCCCTGATACCCCCTAGGTATCATCGATAGGTTTCATCACATGCGGTGCTGGGCTGACCTGGCCATTGCATATATACATATATTTCTCTCTTACACAGGGCGCCGTGCACCGCTCAGAGGGAGCCCTGGCGGTCGGCCTCGTCAGCGCAGTCAGCTCCGGCCTGGTGTCCATTTGCGCCAGCCTGCTGTTCTGCGGCCCGGCACAGCCATGGATGTGCATGACGCCCTGCAAGGCGGCGTCCGCGGCGGTCGTCACGGCAGGCGGCATCGCGTGGGTGCTGGCCGGGAAGGGCCCGGCGGCAGGGGCGGCGCCTGCCGGCAAGGAAAGCAAAAAGCTGGACTGAGGAGGCGTCAGCAATGCGGGGACAGCGTCCGGAACCAAATTGAGGCGGGTGAACATGCGCTGATGGGAATCTGTTTCTAGCGTAGTCATGTCCCAATTGAATTGCTCTAAGGAATCAGGCCATGGATATTTCTGTCTCAGTTGGTTTGTCCAGCTACCTGACATGGTTTGTGCAATATTGTTGAGCAGCTGCCGTGCTCTAGGGGCAAGTGGCACTGCAAAGGGATGCCTGGAGACGTCTGATGAGGAGCAGCATGAGGCTGCATGGAGAGGGGGCGGCTGACAGTCATATGGGGGACGGCCGCATGCATATTTCAAGGACATTGGAAGGTTGACCACGCCTGAATCCAACCCGACTGAAGACTACCGATTGTTCGCTCCGATGCATGTGCATGTCCATACAAGAGTCAGCGCACTGCGGCCCCAGGCCAACCCGACACCTAGAACGGGCCTTGTCAAGGGCTCATCCTTGACGGCAGAAACCTACATCTATTTCCTGGCGACATGGCGGCCTGCCGCGCCGCTATTCCGTTGCTGCTGCTCGACAGCTAGCAGGCTCATCGCCTCCTGCTGCCCGTGCCTCCTGCCATCACGCCGCTGTCTTCACCGTCGCATCGGCCGCATCTCGGTGCTTGCCCCGCTCCGCAGCCTCCCCGCCGTCGCTGCCGCCGCTGCCGATGTCTTCGCCGCCGCTGAGCACGCCGATGCCGCCGGCCAGCGACTCCGCGCCTCTGCCCTCCCCGTCGGTCAGGCCAGCGCAGCCATTGGCTCTGCCGGTGTCGATGCCGCTAGCGCTGCCAATGCCGTGGGCGGTGCCGTCGTCGACGCCGCCCAGGGCTTGCGCCAGCTGCAGCGTGAGGCTCTTGCTGCGGCTCACCAGCCGGTGGGACTTTGTGCGCGTGAGGCCGCCCCGCTTCTTGGTGAAGCTCCGCAGGTACACCGTTCCAAACACGATGAGGGTGCTGACCCTGCAATGATATTTAGAGCCGTTGAGTGTCATTGCTTTCAGATCGAGTTCAACATGCCCTCCTTGCTTCCGTTGACTGGCTGCACTTGTGGTGCAATGCCATGTGGAGACAAACTCGGCATGTACGCGATGCACCAAACACCACTTTTTCACGTGTGCAAGATGCGGCAATGCAGCAACATGCATGATCAGGCATCGTTAGACACAAAGATGCACCATTGCCCAGGCGCCAGCGGGTGGCGGAACAGGAGGCAGGACAGCAGGACGGACAGGAACTGCCGCGTCGTCATGACCGACGCAAACAGCAGCGCGCCGTAGGTGCGGATGGTGTGCGTGATGAACAGCTGCCCTGCGGTGGGCAGAGACAGGAGTTACTGTGTTACTTGCAGCTCGGCAGGGTCTCGCCGAGAAGCGTGGATGTACCTGCTTCCCAGTGGATCAATGCCAGGGCACAGCTGACGCTGTTCAGCATTAGAGACGAGGGGGCTGGCACACCTAATGTGGCAGCCATGGACAGCGCAAACATGGAGCCCAGCGCTTCTGGATGCCGCGTGACGAACGAAAGCGCGGGAAGCAGCTGCCCGCTGGTGACCAGGCCTGCACGATGGTCCAGGCGCCATCAGTCGCCAAAGCACTGTGACAATTCAACAGGAAGAATGCAGCACGGCCGCATCAAGGTGAGTCACGCACATATGAGGACAGAGATCGGTGTGTTGCAGCCTGCGGACAGGAATGTCGGACCAGAGCATGCGCTTTCGGGCAATGTCTACTGCTCACCTGACAGGCTGAGCAGCGCAGACACCATGGTGACGTAGAAGCTCTGGTTGTAGATGCTCATGCGCGTGCCCCGGAAAAGCCGATCCTGAACCATGCACCGGGGACAGAGGATTCGAGCACTGGGCGTGTGGCAGGACATCAGCTGTGATGCTGCTCAGCTGTGATGCTGCCGACCGGTCTGGATGTGAGGCTGGGTGGAACCGTTGGGCAATGTCGAACAGGCAAGTAGCCCACGTCGAGGTTGCCATTAAGCAGCACACCAGTAGCGCCCAGTGACTGTGGCACGGATGATGGCAGCGCACTGGGGACATGAACGCGGCCCACCTGCCACGTGGAGGTGAAGCCATCGAAGGCGAGGTAGGTGACCATCAGCAGCACGCCAAAGCCGGTGGTGTGCAGCTTGGTGGCCGCCGCCGCCTGCGCCGCCTTCGCCGATATGCTGCCGCTGAGCGGGAACAGCGCACACCCGACGGTGATCGCCGCTGCCGCCGTGTAGTCCTGCGCGCGGTCACAATGGCTTCCGTTGATCGTGACGTCCCTTGCAATGGACCTGAACCTGGTTTATTGATTCAATACATGCGCATATTTGTACGTGCATCGCACGTGCCAGACCCGCTTGCTTGGGTTGCAACAGACGGCGGCAGCGGCGGGTGTACCGGCAGACACATGATCCAGCTGCTGCATGGCCACATGCAGGTCGTGCGCTTGATGGCGGTGCTCCGCAGCAGATCCTAAAAGCCCTGCAAAACCCTATGTGGTGCACACCCACCTGCATGCTGTACGTCTTGCGGTTGATTGCGGTCACAGCAAACATTTTATTGAGTAACTTTCTTGACAATTCTCAAGTCCCCACGGGGTGCACACCCACCTGCAGGCTGTAGGTCTTGCGATTGATGGCGGCGCCCCACAGCATGACGGGGATCATCTTGGCGCACTTTGCCAGCGTCTGCAGCGGGAAGGTCAGGTAGCGCAGCGCCTCGTACTGGCAGGTGGTCGCCACCACATTGGACAGGCTCACCTGTAGAAGGAGAGTCAGGGCGGGTGCATGTTTGTCGATAGCAGACGGCTGGCTGACGGGAGTCGGCCACAGCTGTGCAGTGCTTCAAGTGTCAGGCGCATCCACCCAGCATTTGTATGCAGTGTTTTTATTTGAGAAACAGGCTACAAGCAGCTCACCGCGGCATAGGCATACAGCGGCGCCTGCGGCCGCGCGTCCAAACCCTTCACCTGTCACAACAGCCCACATACATGTCAGTGAATCCCGGGTGGATTCGGCCGTGTGGATGATACAAATGTTGGCAAGATGCGGGTGTGCAAACGATGCATTGGTCAATCCGCAAACAGAACTCGAAGCAGGGGCGGCATGTTCAGCGCTGTGCTACTCACCGCGAGCACGATGGCCGACACCATGCAGGTGGTTAGCCGGTTGAACAGCACCAGCAGCAGCGAGTACGTGAACGGCTCGTCGCCGAACGGCTCCGCCATGATCCGTTCCTACAGGTTGGCATCCGAACAGTGATGCATGGCATCCGAACATGATCCCACTGCGATGTGCGCCGGAGTGTTGCGCTTTTCAGGCAGGCATGGCCAGGACAAGAGACCTGCATGACACTCAACCCACTTCCGCCGCTCTCACCTGCAGCACGCCGTACAGCAGCAGGCTGCCCAGGATGCCGCCGATACACCATGCCATGTGAAGCCGCTGCGGCGTCAACAGGCCCGGCATAGCTGCTGGAATAGACCGCCCCGGGGCAGCTGGCTGGTGGTGCCTCAGTCTTGCCAGCTCCTTTGCGTCATGCCCCCAGCGTCAGGAACACCTCTGACGTCTGCTGCGGCTGCCGCTAGCTGCCGCCCGGCAAAAATACTCTCGGTGCCGCTGGCGACAGCATGGTTTGACCAGGGGCAGCCTGACGCAATGGCTGCTCTGCCACAGCAGTGTTCGGCCAATCAAAGCAGCAAGACAGGATTGCTCGAGGGACTGGGCTTCAGAGGGCGTTGCAGTCAGAAAGCCACAAAACCCCTGATCCGACTTTCGTCTGTAGCAGGCACTGCTCGGCTTAGCGAAGGGGGCGGCGCCGATGAGAGCTCAAGGGCCACCAGATTCTCTCAGGCAGCGGCAGCTCAAGAACATGCTCGAATGGCCCACTGCACTTGCAGGAATACGAGATTCCTTCTCGGAAAACCGCCCTTGGGGGCCCACCGCAGCAGCGCCTCCCGCACCAGGGCCACCCACACCAGGGGCGGCTTCGACGTTCAGGCCAAAGTTTGATTTGATCAGCAAGAAGCAGGACTCTGTGCGCAAGTTACAGCTCTGACATATACACCACCTTCTGGATTGTGTAAGTGGCAGAGCGCGATGTCGGAGTGAGGACGCGCCTTCAACGCCTGCAGCACGATGAGTGGCGCATCCACACCACGAGATGTCCTGGTGTGTGTCTGGTATCGCTCAAATTAGGATTTCCGATATTGCCGCACATCCCGCCTGGACAACTCGCTACTGCTTTGGTCGATCAGCTGGCGACACCTGTTGCAATCGACCCGGCACGGCAGGCGCTCGTGCTGGCATGGGTGCAGACGATTGAAAACGGCAAACTGAATCGACTCTTGCCATTTCATCCAGGGCACTCCACCGTCGACGGTGGGAGAGGCCGATCAGAAGAACCACCTGCTGGCACAGTCAAAGGTGGGCCTGTCGCCTCTGTCTGTGGGCGTGACACTGCTGCGGGCATGCGTTCCTGTTGACCAGATGTTTTGAAGTAGCCTGTGATAAAACGGGCGCCATTGCACTCGCAGCGTGCCATCGATCAGCTGCAAAAGGACCTGGCGGCGAGCCGGGCATCCGAGACTCGCCTGCAGCATGATGTGCAACAGGTGAGCAATCTTCAGCATCGAAGCTTCTGCAGGTGTTGGATCATCAGAGTCACGTGCGTTTGCATCGCCTCCTCGACGCTGCTGTTGCCGAGGTCGGACTTGCTCAGCCTGCAGCATTCCCTCACCAGACACCTGGCATCAGCACATGCGATTAAGGACCTATTCGCCGCCGCACAGGTGGCCCAGCAGCACGGTGCGGCGCTGCAGGACCTACGCACGCAGCTGAGCGCGTCCCGCGCCGAGGCGTCTGCCTGTGCCAGCGCCCTGGCGGCGGCGACAGCGGACCGAGGCGCCGCTGTGGTGCGCAGAATGTTTTTGGACATCTGGCCACACGAGCCCACATCACGAATATATTATCTTTGCATTGCCATTTGTGCAAGACGTGACGGAAATGTTCTGCAGCTGCAGGCACGGGCCGCGGAACTGGCAGCGCTTGCGGAGACGCAGGCGGCTGTCGCCGGCGTGGACGCCGCGAGTCTTCGCGCGGCGCTCGCCGCCGCGGAGGCGCGCGCCGCCGCAGCCGCCAAAGCCCTGGAGACCAGCCAGGTCAGCCCAAAGTTCTGCAAGATGTACTGGGAGCATCTCACAGTGGACACACTGTCTTTCTGCAGCGGCAGCACCCTGATGTATTCACAGTGGGTGGACTCGCGTTATGCAGGGGGAGACAGCAGCGGCAAGCAATCAGCTCGCCACCTGCCAGGCAGGGCTGGCCGCATGCCGCGCAGACATCGAGTCGACGGCGTCTGCCGCTGCGGCTCAGCTGCATACTGCTGAGGCTACCGCCGCAGCTTGCCTCGCAGCCGCGCAGGGCGCGCACGACACAGAGCTCAGAGCCGTGCAGTCGATGCTGCAGACCGCACAGGTGAGTACCGACTGCTGAGACTTCGTACATGAGCCACCAAAGCAATGTTTTCGCCTGCATCATTTCGCCGCGCTGCGTTGCTTCATTTCATAGAACTGGCTCACAGTCAGTACAAGAAACGGCCAGCTGCCTTCGTCAATTGTTGAACAGAAACACAAGGCAATGCAGAAGTCGATGCAGAATCTGTGATTTGGCTGCAGAATGAACACGCACAACCAAATGTACAAAACTGCATGTTCACATCACAGGCGCGTGTTGAGACGCTGGAAAGGGAGATGCTGATGGCGGCGGGCGGCGCTGCAGCGTTGAAGGAGGCGGTGAGTGCCGCGGAACGCGCGGCGGCGGGCTCTGAGGCGGCTGCGGCGGCGGCCGTCGCTGCCACTGCTGCGCTCGAGTCCAAACTCATGGCATCGCAGGTGCCTGATATCCCGTCGGATGCCTTAGCAGCTCGCCCAGCAGATGCAGTGCATGCCTGCCCAATGTTGTTGCAGCAGCAAGTTCCAGTTCCTCACAGAGGCGGCACAACGATCAGGCAGCAGGGAGGTGCATGCAGTAGATTAAGAGAAGCAGCTCGCGCCTCGCAGGCCGAGACCTCGGCAGCGCGGCAGGACACGGCAAGCGCCAGGGCGCAGCTGGCAGCCTGCAGCGCCGACGCAGCGTTGGCGGCGGACAGCGCAAGGGTGCAACTCGACGCCGCCGCGGTGTCGGCGACAGCGCAGGCGCAGGCGGCCACCGCGGAAGTGGCGGCGCTGCGGGATGCAGCAGCCGCCGGGGTGGCGGCGGCCTCGGCGGCCGCCGGCAGGGACGCGTCCGCCGTGGCTGGCATAGAGGCGGCGCTGCGGGAAGCCAGGCAGCAGCTGGCGGAGGAGCGGGGCCGCTGCGCGGAGCAGCTGGCTGAGCTGCAAACACGACTCAAGGAAACTGCGATGAAGGTGAGTTTGCCAGCGCCGCTCAGCTGGTAGTGGTGGTGCACTATGCAGCGCCCGGTGGCGGCCCTGTTCAGACAGTCAAGGCCTGCAGCCGTCTGCGCCAGGGACCACTGCCAGGCCGCACATGATTGAGGCTTCAGAATCACTTTTGCAATGCATATTGCTGCACACGTGCCATCAGCAGCAGCCTGCATGACAGGCCCTCTCCGCGCCGCTGCAGGCCAGGACGTCGCAGGACGCGGTGGAGACTGCCACAGCCGCCCGAAGGCGGGCCGAGGAACGCAGTGTTGCCGCGGAAGCGGCCTCCAGCGGGGAGTGTGAGGAGATGCAAGCCGGACGGCGGCGTGCAGAAGCGGACACCCGGGCCGCACTGCAGGCAAGCTGTCCCTGTCGTTGCACGCTGCTCTTCTCTATTGGCTCGTCGGGTCGGGCATTGGGGCTCCCACATCTCCTAGCAAGAGCGAGACGCTCGCTGCGTCGCGGTCAATGCACGACCTGCAGGCGCAGCTGCCGTCAATGAATATTGTCATCTTGTCATCTGCTTACTTTGTATTCCTGCAGGAGGCGGACGCGGCGCTGCGGCACGCACGATGCACGACCTGCGAGCGCAGCCGCGCTCGAATGATTGTTGCATGTAATCATCCATGAACGTGTGTGTGTCTCAAAGTATGAAGAGGCTAGTTTTCTGTTTGCAGGAGCGGGATTCGGCGGTGCGCAGCTGCGCCGACCTGCTGGAGCAGCAGCAGCGGGCCGCCGGGCTGGCACGGCTTGGCAGGTGCGCTGAGAGAACTGTCGCTAGGCAGTCCCAGCTTGCAGCTGCATCATTCTGTACGAGATGTACAAAGTTGTACTGCTGCCTGCGCATGCACTGCCAACAAGCGCCGTTGATTGATGACACGAAATGCATGAACCCATCAGCTGAACCCTTCAGCATTGCACTACCCTACCCCGGTGCCACTGGCTGCTCGCAGGGAGGCGGCGACGCTGGAGCGCGATGCCGCTGCGGCCGCAGCGCAGGCGGCGGAGCGGGAATCGGCACGAAAGATCCAGGAGGCCCAGGCGGACTGCGCCCGCAAGTGTGTGGCTGAGGCCTTTCCAGAGCTTTGTGCAAGTGTACAGCATTAGATTCCTGTCTGTGCCAACATCGCGCAATCCTGCCATGTGGATGCAGCTGCCATTGGACGCGGAGGGTGCGTGTGTGCAGCGGGCAGCGCACATGGCCAGCATGCATATGCTCATGGGGACAAGTATGGATGTTGGGCAGCATCTCACTAGTACCGCTGATGACATCCTGAACATGAAGTCGCATCGGTAGGGCGGAAGGCGGTCTGGCGGCGTGCGCCGCCGACCGTCGTGCCAATGAGGCCGTTGCGCACCGGGACAAGTATTACTACAACAAGGCATTTGTACACTCATGACATCCTGAGCACCAAGTTATAGCGGCAGGCTGGAAGATGGCTTGGCGGCGTGCGCGGCCGACCGGCGCGCCACCGAGGCCGCCGCGGACCGCCACGCCATGCGCCTCGAGCGGCAGCATGCCACACAACTTGCGGTGGCGTACGCCGCGGTCGATGCAAAGGTCAAGGCGGCAGCAAAGGCTGCGAAGCGGGGTGCTGACTCAGCAAAGCGGGACGCAGAAGCGGCGGAAGAAGCGGCCAGGAAGCAGTTGGAGGCGCGGCTGCATGAGGGAAGTCGGAAGCAGCAGGCGGAGGTAGAGGCGGCCCGCGCGGCGGCGGCGGCGGCGGCGGTGGCGGACGCGCAGTTCTGCGACGCCGCGCGGCAGGCGGCGCAGGAGCTCGCCATCCGGGAGAGGCGCGTGCTTACAGATCAGTCGATTGAAAGTCAACTTGCATTGATGTGTTGAATGATTCGATGTGCTGCGGGACCCACTCGTCCTCCAAGGTGCATGCTGAATAGCATGGAGGTGGGCTGCTGGAGAGCCAGAACGGGGGGTCTCCCAGCTGCTGCCCGCGCCACGTCCAAAGTGCGAGAGCCCACGCATCGCAATAGCAGCTATGTGGCCTTCGGGGTGTGGCAGCGGCGGCTGAAGGCGACGCGGCGGGGCGCCGAGGGCCGCGCAGTTCATGCGGCGGCGGAAGTGGGCTGCTTGACGGACAGAAACTAGCTGGTCTGCAAGCGTGTGTCAGTCGTGCTCCTCTAAAACACGTGTGTCAGCAGAGCGGTTGTGGTGCTTTCAGGGTGTGGCAGCGGCGGCTGGAGGCGGCGCAGCGGGATGCCGAGGGCCGCGCCGCTGATGCGGCGGCGGAGGCGGCCGCGGCGCGCGACGGCGTGGCGCGGTTGCAGGCCGACCTGGCGGCGCTGCGAAAAGAGCGCGCTCAGCTGCGGCAGGTAATGCGGGTATGAAAGTAGATAGAATGGGCTGCATGCAACAGAAGGAGAAGCGGCGTGGTTGCGCGACATTTTACAATGCTTGCTCCTACCAGGCAGCCGTCCACATACTCTTCTATGTGCACGCAGCCTGTGCTGTGGGCTCGAGGTGCAGAGTGTTGACTTGCTCGAGGAGCTTGCCGTTATTCCGCTGGCTCATGTGGCGGCGCCACTGTTCAGGACCGGCAGGAACTGGAGCAGGCGTGGGCGTTGCGTCTGGACGAGGCTCGCCTCATCTGGCAGCAGGTGCGGTATGATGCTCAGCCGTTGCAAAGTGTGAACCGTTCAGGACAAACGATTGGCAGCCGAGCATAGCCACCCTGCCAGAACAGACTGGGAGTGCACAGGTCACTGATGGCAGATGCAGCTTCTGGCACGCAGTACCACTTCCGGGCTGACCCCTCCTCAGGGCTGACCCCCGCAGGGCTGAATCTGTGTCACACTTATCACAGGAGCGGGAAGAAGGCGAGAGGGCATGGAGATTGCAGGTGCAGGAGGCGCAGGCTGCCGCCGCCGCCGCCGCTGCTGCGGTGGAACGCAAAGCCGTAGCCGAGAAGGCGGCCGATGAAGCGGAAGAGGACCGGGCCGGCCACCAGAGACGAGGTGGTTGCAACTTCAGCCACCAAAGATGATCTCATTGCGCCGGCTCTGCTGCAGTGCGCGTCACAGTGCATGCCTCACAACCCAGCGCTGCATCGATGCTCAGTTTCAGCGCTGCTTGCGTCTGCGTGCAGAGAGGAAGGCGCGGGAGAAGGACGAGGCGCAGCGCGTGTGGCGCGGCGCGGCGGCGGCGGTTCTCGACGGCGCGCTGGATGCCCGCATCTCCGAGGCGGCCGTGCTCCGCTCCCAGATCAGGTGCTAGCACAGACAAAGCATCAGAAGCAGAATGTGAGTGGCTGCTAGCAACCCTCCAGCGTTTCGATATTGCTTCGGTGAAATGAACTTCAGCATGTCTCGACAGCGCGAGTTTTGCGCTTGCAGAGGAATATCTGGTGTTTTGAGGGCAGAATGCCTCGTCATGCTGGCAGGCACCTGCAGCGGCGCGCATGCCGGTGCCTGGCGATCTGCCGCGGCGGGTCGGGCTGCCCTTGTGCTAACTGCGGCGTCACCATCTGCATAGCGGCGTTGCCGCAGAAAGAGACGCATGCCGCTCTGGAGGAGGGTGTCTGGATGATTGGGCCGCAAAACATGGTGGCACAGAAGGGCATTGGCAGCATGCAGCGGGCGGCAGCAGCTGGGTGAGAATCCAGTAGACCTGGCTCGTTGCACCTGTACGATGCCACTGGACCTCACATTGCCTTGCTGGAACGGGGGTGGTTGAATGGGGATGGCGCCTGGTAGGTAGCTGGCCGGTGGCTTTTACCGCACCTCACAGCAGGCAAAGGACTAACTGACAGTAATTGCTGGAAGGAACAAAAAAGAAAGCACTGCTTCAAGGGCAATGCACTCGCTGCAGGAGCACTTGCACTCCTGCCGTCTCGGTCTTCCTCCACGTCGCGATCTCAGATTCCTGGAACACAAGGTTAGTGCAGGAGAGCGACAAAGGAGGTGCAGGGTGGCACGAGTGGTAGCATTGCATTCACAGCGAGCTCAAAGGGCAGAAACTGTCACGTCGCATTTGTTACACACATGCATGGGTGGTGGGGAAACAGTTCTGCCAACCGCTAGCCTAACAGTGCGCCTTCAAAACAGTCCACAAGAGAAGACAGGGTTGAAAGGACACCAAAGCACCACAGTCAGCTGACTGGCACAGAGCAAGCCAAGGCAACAAAAGCGCTGCACTGGGCAAGCCCACCTGTGGCCCTCCTTGGACCATCGCTGACGCCCATGGAAACAGAAAGCTTTGATTGGCGGCGCTACCACAACAACCGAAAAGGCACACTGGCACGCTGGATCGCACAGCCAGAAACAGCAGCAGCTGCAGGCAACATGCTGTGAAGGCACGCTCTCGCCAGGCGGGCAGGGCATACGACAAAACTGGTGCCAGGCAGACACGTGCCAAGGCACACTTACAGCCAACCTCTGCCGGGTGGCTGGCTGCGGAGCCCGCGGCTGATGAGACGCTGTGTTGCACCGCGGACTTTTCTGCCCCTCCCATCGAGGGCACCACCCCTTTCCGTCACCACCTGATGTTCAGCGTGGGAAGCTGCTCATGTCTTGCCACCCCCATGTCACCACCGCGCCCTCGGCGCTCATCATCACCTCTTCATGCCAGCAGGCAGGGCCCCTCTTGCGGGCCTTTCACTCGGACAGGGCAGCAGGCGACTCCCGGACACGTCATCATCATGGACGCAGGGCCCCTAGCGCAGCACTCCAGCAGCAGGAAGCAGCCGCAGCCGCCATGCGTCCACAGCAGCAGCAGCCAGGCAGGCAGGTTGCTTGCACACAGCGCCCGGCGCCATACCGCTGCGCGGCGCACGCCCAGGACTGCGCGCGAGTGGCGCAGCGGAGCCGCTCTCTGCTGCCGCGGCGGCGGCGGCGGGCGCGAGAGGCGCTTCTAGGCCATCTCAGCGGGCTTTTCCCACTGGCTGACGCCGGTCTGGGTGTTGTAGTAGTAGGGCCGGCCCTCCGGGTCCGGCAGCTCCTGTTGCAGAGAGAACATAATGACATCAGCTGGAGTTGGCATGATGAAGTGTGCGCTCGACATGCAAAGCAGTCAGCGGCAGAATGAGTGCAGGCTACCGCTGATGCCAACAGACACATGCAGAAAACACCCGGCACAACCTTCAGTTCCACTTCAGCACTGCAGAACAGAAATTTCCATGGTACTGACCTGCCAGACGCCGGCGGCAGCGGCGGGCGCGGCGGCGGGGGCGCCGTAGCCGGGCTGCGCGCCGTAGCTGCCCTGCTGCGTGGCGTAGGGGTCGGCGCCGCCAGGGAAGCCGCCGTAGCCGCCGTACGCGGGTGCGGGGGCGCCGTAGCCAGCGCCGTAGGGGGCCGCGCCGTAGGGGGAGCCGTAGCCCGGCTGCATCGACAAAATATACATGTCGATGAAGCAAGTCGTTAGACAGTTTTGAGTCAGCCTGGATGGAAACAACCCCAAAAGCTGTGTCTCATGACAGCAATATTCCCAACACAGAGCCAGCAATATTCCCAACACAGGAATTCGACATGGAGGACCTTTGTCTTGAAGGGTGAGACCTAGGCCCCAGACATTTGCACCAAGACGCGCCACATGGTGCATACGAGAACATGGACGATATGAAAGGCATGTGCAGCAGACCTGGGCGTAGGGCTGCGGCGGGAAGCCACCGCCGTAGCCGCCACCGTAGGCGGGCGCGCCGTAGCCGCCCTGCTGGCCGTAGGCACCTGCGAAGGCACCGCCATCTGCGCAAAAGTCAGTTCAATCTGGGCATGTCCCTTGCACTTGGCAGCGGCCACATGGTCTGGCGTGTAAGGCAAGCACTGCTTGCCAGAATGGGTTGAGAAGAGGCGGGAACATGCTCGACAGTGCATTGCATGCTGCATGCTGCAGGGAAGAGAACCTCGTCAGCCAGAGCCAACTCCCTTTGGCCAGGCGCGCAGGGTTGGCTTCGTGCCGTGGTCGTGAAGCCGACTTAAAAAAACAGCTGCACCACACGGCAGCAGAGCGGGACAGGTTCAAAAACTGTAAACGAGGGGCAATGTCTGCGTGCCACGCAAAGAACTGGCTGGCGACGCACCGCCCGCAAAGTTGGGTGGCGCGTTGGCGCCGAAGGGGTTGCCGCCGGCAATGATCTCCTGCACCGCCTGCGGTCCAAAAGCACGTGAAATCAACTTTCATAGACATTCTCTTGGTCTGGTTGTTGCAGTGGCACTGTCCTGGCCTGCTGAACCCCCAGACTGCACGACAGCATGCCTGAAAGTGTGAAAGTGCCCAAAGCAGCGCACACTGACATAGCAGTGGGCAGAATGGCGCATTGTACCTGCGCGCAGGAATCGACGGTGTGCGGCTGGCCCGCGATGGTGATGGTCATCGGGTCGGAGCTCTGGTCGATCTGGATGTTGCTGGCAAACTGCTTCTGCAGCGCCTTGATCGTCTCGCCGCCCTTGCCAATCACGCGGCCGACCATGCCCTTGGGGCACTCCAGCACGCGCGAGACGCCCGCTCCGAACTGCAGGGTGCGCTGCGGGCGTCAGTGCACGCACCCGATTCAGCCCGCCAGTGGTTTTGATAAAAACGCGAGTGTCATGCTAGTGGTCGTGCTGCCAAGTGCTCAAATTGTCGTCTGACGTTTGGTGATTGGTGATGCAAGGCTGCTGCGACACACATGATCATTTTGTGAGCAGACTGACCATCTGCACCATGCATGCAGCCATGCAGAGGGCCTTTCAAAGCCTGTTTCAAAGCCAAGAGGCTTGCTTTCAGCAGTGTGCACGAGCGCAAGGGGGGTCAACCGCGGCAATGCCGACCTTCTGGATGATGGCCTGCGCGCTGCCAGGCTCGCCCTGGATGAGCTCCTGCACCATGCTGACCGCCCGCTGCACCGAGTCCGGCTTGCCCGTGATACTGACCTGGCGCGGCACGCCTTCCGGGAAGTCCTGCGGCATAGGAAAAAGAACACGGTGAGGGTTTGCGCTGAAAGAGTGGATCATGGCGCCCTGCTATTTATTGATCAAACTGCACTCACTACCAAAACAACTGATAAAGCAAGCGGTTCTTGAGTCACTGTGATGCATTGTGCGGAGACTCAAGTATGCGGAGCCTCAAGTATGCGGAGCCTCAAGTGCGAAGGTGCGTCCCAACTGGACTTCTGCAGCTGATTGGCTGTGCATTCTTTGTGGCACTGCACTAGTCATCACGGCTCAGCAAAGGACGACATCTGGACTGTACCTGGTTGACAACGATGTGCGCGCCGCTGGCCTGCTGCAGGCCGCGGATGGTCTCGCCGCCGCGGCCGATGATGCGGCCGACGATGCCCGGCGGGCACTCCACGGTCTCCGACACGTCACCGGCGCCCGGACCGCTGGCCTCGCTCATGAGGTTGTTGATCTGCGCCACCGCGGAGGCCACCTGCTCCGGCGCCGTGCCCGTGACCGTCACATGCTTCAGGTCGCCCGGCGTCGTGTGGTCGATCTGTGAGCGTCAGCAGAGGCTGGCTGTCAGCATCATGATCCACCTACAAGAAGAACCTGTCCAGGAGCTTGACTTGCTGGTCAGAGCAGTGCAAGTTCACAAGGTGATGCAGTTCTCGAAAAATGCCTAGCGAACGACAGCAACCTCGAGCAGCTCTGTGTGGCCAGCAGGAGCCTGAAAAAGCACCTGGATGCGGGTGTTTGTAGAGTACTGCAGCCCCTTGATGGTCTCGCCCTGCTTGCCGATGAGCTTGCCGACCATGGAGCCGGGGACCTGCACCATCTGCTCCAGCGCTCCAGCGGTCTGCGTCAGCGCCGACGCCGTGGCTGCCGCCTGCGCCTGGGCCGCCTGCACGGCCGCCTCGTCTGGGCCTCCGTCGGCCGCCTGTGCCGCTGCCTGCTCGGCGGTGGGCTGCACGTCGAAGCCCGACTGCCTCGGGGCCTCGGCTGCCTCCGTGCTAGCGTCGCCGTTGGCCACGGGCGCCGGCTCGGCCTCCAGAGCGGCGGCTGTCTCCGGGGCTCCAGCCGCCTCGGCTTCCGGGGCGCCCGCCGGCGCTGCCTCCACGGCGTCCGTAGTCGTGGGCTCGGTGCTCACGGACTGGCCGGCTGCGGTCGCGTCAGCCTGCGACATCATCGCGAAGTGGCTGGCGAAAGCATGCTTGGCAGTCGGGCTCGAGGCAAATGGCGAGTCCGGCAGCTGGGCCGGCTGCATGCGGGCTTCCGGGCCGAGCCGATTCGAATCAGCCCAAAGCTGATTGCTGTGACAATTTTCAGGCTGCCACCGCTGGTCTTTGTGCATGCAACAAGCCAGTCTTGACAATTTGCATGCAGCCTCTGAGGTTTGCATTCGGGTAGGTCCCGAGGCCACGGGGCCGGAGCTGGCCTTAACTAAGTGTCCAAAGGACCCACCTCTGCGGACGTGGTGGCAGCCTCTGGCTCCGAGGCCACCCGCTTGTGCAGGTGCTCGTCCTCACCGGCGTCCGGTCCATCTGCTGCCTCCTCGAACTTTCGCTTCGTGCCGGCGGCCTCCTCCGGCACAGCGGGCTCGGGATCAGCAACCTCAGCCGCCCCGTCCTGCGCAGGCGCCGCCTCTGCAACCGGCTCCGTCACGATTGGAGCAGCCTCCGCGTCAGCCATGGCTGCTTCTGTGGCTTATGAGATCTGTAGCAAGCTCTCGGCGTGGACAGCAGCACTTTGCCTTAGCGACGTAGCCTCGCAGCGAGCGCAACCTAAACTGCAAGTGCGTAAACCCTATCTCATGGCTAAACCCTGAAATTCCGAGGCCTCTGCAGCTGTACTCAGGCAGCCTCGCCGTTCCTGCTCGTTCAAGCTCATTCTCCAATTACATTCACAAAAACTGCATCGAACGAGTCATTTGCTTGCCTTTACACTAATCTGCTGATCGCTGGTTGAGCCGCTGATGCAATTTTAGTACCTTCGGAAGCGTGAGTTGCTCGCCTCGACCTTGGTAGACTGCGTTTTGTCGATAGGAGGGTTACAGGGGGATCGATTAGATTGTCACAGCCTCTGAGGGTGGACTGAGGGCGACAGTACCTGACTTTGAGTTCGTCCGATTTAGACGCAAGGAATTTTGCAGCTTCAGCGTCGTGGGAGGCGACTGCTGATGGTGTCTCGTCCCTCATTATTTTGTTGACCAGCGTGCTTGCTGGCTTGTGACCTGCCATTAAATCGCGAGCCGCCGCCACCCGCGGCGGCGAGGCCGCCATAGCCCGCCTGCTGTGATCCCGCAAACGGCACACAGCAGATGGCGGGCTCAGAGTACAGCAGCGTCAGCGGCCTGGCCCGGGTGCTTGACAATCCGCGCTGGCCCATCGCCCGCGCCTGCGCTGCTGTCGCAAACTGCCTCGAGCTCAGCAGGTGCGGGCCGCAACCTGCTAGGGCAACTTTTGCTGCGTTGCAGCCTGATGTGCACTCCCGCAGTGCAGCTTTACAGGCACACATTCTTGCATATCTGCACGATGACATTGATAAGACAGGAAGTTGAATACCTACGTCACTCGTGCAGGGACAACTACCGGCCGTTCTTCGAGCAGACGTTCCCGTTGCTGCTGCGCCGGGTGTTCGGCTATGATGGCGCCTCCTGGCTGACCACGCTGGCGCACAACGGCAAGGAGGCCGACATCAGCGCCCTGCTGGACCTGCTGTCGCCTACAGGTGCAGACAAATCATCAAAGCCGTTCGAGTCTGAACAGAAGGTACTGTGTGGCGCAGGTGCCATTGAGTGAATGATGCAGTATGGCGTATCGTTCATGCAGTGCATGCCAACAAGAGCACAAAGGAGCCAGCGCCCTAGCAATGCTCAAGGCCGAGGTGATGTTGCCGCAGGAAAGCTGTTTGCGGCGATGCACGCGGTGGACGCGGACGCGCTCGTGAAGTACCATTTCCCCACCGAGCGCCTGCCGACGTACACCCAGGCGAGCCGTTTGCCCTGCGGCACCGGCCTTTTGCAGCGTCCCTCAGGCGCCGGCAGCAGGCTGACCTGCATGAACAGTTTTGAGCTGCCCTCAATACCGCATCCGCATTCAGTGGCATGTTACAGAGGAGAACACTTTGCTCCACTTGGTTGACGTAAAGGAGCCTCAGGTTTCAAACACTGCCCGCAGGTCCTGCTGAGCTCGTCGTCTGGGCGGACGGTGCTCAGCACCTGGCCACAGTACAGCGGCGGCGCCGTTGGCATTGATGCCACCAGCAAGCCGCACGTGCACCTCAACATCTTCCGCTACTTCCTGGTACATCGCCCCCTGCTTCTGCTGGCCTCCTGAGGGGATATGCGACGGTCAGAAATGAGCAGCTCGCGCTTGTTGCAGCCCTTTGACGGACGTCCTTTCATGAAACGGTGTTCCCATAAGAGTGCTTCTGAGTGATCCCTTGTGAGTGCTCCTCACATCGACCGTGCTGCTGCGACGTGGAATATGTGCACTGTTGTTAAAGACTGAAGCCGTGCGGCGCAGGCGTGGTTTGCATTCTATGTGCTGCGGGGTGGCCTGGCGGACGGCAATGGCGGCGCCGGCCCAGCGCGCCCCGGCGGCTACATGGGCTCCTTGAACCCTGGCCAGCTCACCGGCTCCGTGCTCAAGGTATGCCGCGATCCGAGCTCAACCATGACACAGCCGGCATTCGCATGCCAGACTGGAGCTCCAGATATCGGGCGATTTAGTGCACAGGACTGGAGGCAACACCCCCTGGGAATTTTGGTCACTTGCACACCGCGTCGGCGCAGTCTGGCGAGGTCCTAGACTTTGACAGAGTGCCAGTCTCTGACAGAATGCCAAGAAAATGTGCAGGCAGCGGGATCTCTGCGGCTGACGCGGGGGCCAGGCGCCGGCGCGGGCGGCAACCCCTTCTTTCGGCTACTGCGCACATACCTGCAGCATTTCCTGCCGCGTGCCGCGCCCGGCTCGCCCTCCCCGCAGCGCCCCAACAGTGCGCATCAGATCTTCTGCCAGGCAACTTTTGAACCCGTCTGGCCTAGGTGCTGATTTCGGGTGCATGCTCCAGCATTGCTTATCGAAGCTCGGCGCGCTGGATTTGCAACAAGACTCCACCTCCCACGAATGGTCGTCTTCCACAAGCCGGTCACTAATGACGTCCGCCTTGCACGAACAGGCGACAGCAGCCCGGCGGGCGACGTGTTCTACAGCGTGCTGGTGGAATGGTGGCTCACCGATGGTGAGGAGCCTCTGCCGCTGCCAACGCCCGCCGGCGCGTCCACTACGGCGGCGAAGGCGACGGCGCTCGCCGCAGCGCCCGCCCCAGCGCAGCCACTGCGGTGCGCTGTTCGCTCGATTGATTCCTCAGCTTGATGGCTCAGCGTGCAAATGGCTATGTTTGATGCACGGCATAAGGGTGATGTGCATCTTGTGTTTAAAGACTGAAAGAGAGATGAGAGAGTGCGATGATGGTTCAAGTATTAATAATTGCAGCAGATGCTGGCCGCATGGCCAGCACAGACGAGACCTAATATGCTGAGCACTCTCCTGCCTATACCTTGCATGCGTCATCAAGGACACCTGGCATCATGTGCACCTGCTGAGACTCTACAACATCGAGAGCATGAAATGCAGCGCGGATGCTATCGAGCATCCGCCGAGCCGGCTCTCTGAAAAAATTGCATGAAAACAACAAAACACGTGCTTGACGCCGCAGGTCGCTGACGTACGAGGCGCCGAGTGCCGAGCTACTGGAGGCTGTGACGGTGCTCGTCCGCCACGCGACTGTCGAAGACGATGACCCGGCGGTTTCAGCGGCTGCCAGCGGCGGCGGCAGACATGCGCCACGGCCGGCGCAGGGAGCAGCTGCGTGGCTGCCGCTGCCGCCGGTGGCGGCCGCGCCACCGGGCACCGCGAGCCGCGCCGGCTGGCGGCCGCCGCCGCGGCTGGGCGCTGCCGGCGCCCCTGCAGCCCAGGTGCGTCACTGCAGTGATTACCAAGAGTCCCCCTGCACACTGGCTTGCACCACCTATCGCCGGCAACCGCAGAGCACACCTAGTGGGTCTGGATTCTGAATATCCTCCTTGAGATGCGGTTTGCGTCAGCATGTGCAGGGGGTACAAATTTACAATGCTCTGTCTGAATGTGACACGGCGAGCATCAGTCCAAGGAGCAGGACCTATATCGATGTCTGGACACATGCTCCCGTGTCGCCAGGCGCTGGGGCGGAGGGTGTACCGGCTGCTGAAGCGCGCGCTGAGCTTTTGGCCAGAGCAGCGCCCTGTGGAGCCCGTCTTCACGCTGTGGGTGGCGCTGCTGGCGCCCTGGGTCGTGCCTGAATCCCCAGGTGCGCTCAGCTGTCACACTTTGTTGCATCCATCTTTGTGTCGTGATCTGCTGGATCTTGCCGTGAACACCCGGCCGGCCAGCCTTCACCGCTCCATGTCGCAGTTCGCTGGCCTTCTGGATCGTGCACGAGGCGCTGCCTGCGCCAGCCCCTGTGCTGATCTGGCCTCTTGGTCTCGCTGAGACGTTGATGTGGCGTGCTCCCTGAGAAATCGGTGTGGCATTCCCACCTTCATGGCCATCAAGCAGCAGACTCCCAAGCGGATCATGCACTCGCGTGAGGATCACAACACCAAACCAAAGCAGATGTCTTGTTTTACTGCTGCTGCAGGGTGGTCGGTGGCAAAGCAGGAGCAGGGGGGCGGCATGGCGCAGCAGCTGTCGCGCGCGAGCAGCCTACTGCCACATGGGCCCGTTGGCGGCCTGGGCCGCGGCAGCGCTGACCTGCGCATCGCCACCCCTCCAGGTACATTCAACCCACAGAAATACTGAAGACTTCAACATGTCGTGACTCCCAAATGTCCTGCGCTGCGGCAGCGTGGACCTGCGCACTGCCACCCCTCCAGGTGCTCGAGCTTGCTGAACATCTACAGAGCTTGCAGACACTGCATTCAGCCCTGCGCCTTGCCACCCCCTCCAGATTTTCAATAGCCAAGGCATCTGGGGTGCAATGCAAATCGGTGACGCCACCAGGGGATGCGGTTGCGGTAGCTGCACGAGCCCTTGCACCTTGCACCTGCTAATGCACAGTCGTCTGACAACATGGCCAAAAGCCACTGTGCGCATCAACGGCTGTTGCGCTCAACCGTCCACTCCAGGCGGCGGCGACGCTGCTGGCAGCCGCCACAGTGCGCCCTCGTGGCAGGCGCACGTGCTGGCGACCCCTGCCGGTGTACAGCTGTAAAGATTTCGAACGTGTCTTGTGTGAACTCCAGGCGGCGGGGATGCAGCGGGCGGCCGCTACGACGCGCGCTGCTGGCAGCCGCACGTGCTCGCGCATCTGCCGGTGTACGGCGTCCTGGTGCCGCTGGCGGCGGAGGCGGCGGCGGCGCGCGTTCGGTCGCGCGGCCAGGAGCCCGCGGCCACGCTGCTGAAGGTGCGGCGGCGACGATTCAAGAAATGGACATGTGCATGTGATCTTTGACCACCGGACCACAGCGGCGATCTGGATCGAGGGCTTCTGGGGAGCGGGAAGCCAGATGAGACGCTGTGGAACACAACTGCTGCCAGGGACATATTCGTATATTGTTTCGATGAGGAAGGTTAGATGAGGAAGGTTAAGAGAGGAGAACCCTTTGCGGTGATGCGTGCACTCGTGCACTGCGGGTGCAGGAGATTGGATTCCAGGCACCGCAGCTGACGTGTTGGCGGTGGAGTTGCTGCTCCAAGAGGCAAGCCTTCAGAACTTAATCTGAAGGCATCAAACGATTTCATATGAGTTGCAGGTGCTGGAGGTGTTCCAGGCGGCGCCGCAGCTGACGGACATGCTGTCGCTGGTGGAGGAGGAGGCGGTGCGCCTCGGCGGCTCCGGCAGCGGCGGCGCGACGCCGCGCCGGCGGTGAGCTGCATGCTGCACCTGATGCAGTTTCGGAGCTGCCATGAGCATCACAATAGTTTCAGTTCAAAAAGTACTGGCTTGTTTGCCCAGAAGGGCGGTGGACGCAGCTGGTGATGGCATATCATTGCGCGCTGTGCAGGCCCGATGGCCCCTTTGCCGAGCTGCTGCCCTGGGCGGCGGAGCAGGTGGCGGACTGGGAGGCGGCCGCCTCCGCCGGCGCGTCGCTGCCAGACGTGAGTCTCGCGCAGCCCTAACCCTTGCACCCCCAGCAGGCTGCTGGCCAGGTGGAGCTTTTGCGGTATGTAGTTCTGGTGGCAGCTGTCATGTGTGTCACAATACCCACAGCACAATTATCTTCTCTGTTTGAACCTGGGGCTGAGGCTCATCTCACGCCCGGACAGGACGTGCCGCCGGAGCTCAGCATGTTTGCGACGGACGCTCGTGGCGCCGCGCCATGGGTTTCCGCTGTCCTTCGCACCAGCGAGGGCGCCGCGCCGCCGCCGCTGCTGCAGGTGCCGGGTTTAGAACTATCAGTGGCGAAAATATACACAGGCTTCTCAACCTCGCAGACTCAAAACAGGAAGTCAGACCATGCGCAGCTGCATCACTTTTGTGTTTCGTCCTTGCTGAGGGAAGAAAGTTCGCGCTGCAGAAAGGCGGCAGAAGTGAACGCCAAAATTATGTCACGCCGCTGCTGCAGGCGCTGCGTGCCGCCGCGGAGGCGGTGCTGCCGCTCGACCGCGTGGTGGCAGCGGAGGAGCAGCCGCCGCCGCCCGTCGTGCCGTCGCAGGGCACGCCAGGGCAGGTGCGCGGTCTATCTTGGCGAACTGGAGTGTCCAACCGTGAGCTTTTCCATGCCATCCCTGGACTGCGTTGTAGCGGCAGCAGCATGGACGCCAGTCATTTACCCTATGCAACCTGAAATCCGTGCACATTGTGCTTCCAGGGGGTGCGGCGGGGGCACTGGAGCCAGGTGCGCTACAGGGGGGACCCGCTGCGGCGGCCCATTGCCTCGTACGAGGTGGCGCCGCTGGCGCGGTTGGCGGTGCGCGCCAGCGACGCCGCCAACACGCGCCTGCGGCTGGGGGAGCCTGTTGCAGACGACGAGGCGCCGCCTGAGGGGCTGCTGCAGGTGCTTCTTGAAGCTCTGCTGCTCTTGTCGCAATCCTCGAAATTAATTTGCTAAACAGTCGCGCCTGCGCCCTGGTAGAGCCCATTGCCGACGACGAGTCGCCGGCCGAAGCCCTGCTGCAGGTGCTTGTTTGAGCATTGCTGATCTCAGGACAAATTGAAACGGAGCGCTGCCTGAGGGGCTGCTGCAGGTTTGTGGCTTTTGTCATCAGCATCCCAAATTCAACAAAACGGTTGCGAGGCCGCCAATGCGCGCCTCCAGCTTCTGGGAGCCCATGGCAGATATGTCTGCCGCGGTTTCGTGACTGTTTTCCAGGTCCACACCCTCGTCACTTGACATCCGTGACGTCCCACTGTGCCTGCCGATCTGCAGAAAGCAGCGCTGCATGCGCGTCGGCGGGGCTGGCGCGTCAACCTGCGGCCGGTCGCCGAGTGGCGGTCGCTGCTGTTCTTTGCGGCGGTGTGGCTGGCGCTGCGCTGGCTGCTGTGGCCGCTGGCGCGCCTCATCTGGCTGGTGGCCACCACGCCGTTGGAGGAGCAGGGTTTTGGGCATGCGGGATCTGGGCACCACGGCGGCGAGCAGCACTGGGACGCGCACCAGCGCAGCGGCTATTAGTTCGAGTGCAATTGATGGGGCAGATGAAAGCTGCACGATTCGCAGTTTAAAGCACGGGAGGTCCGCATGCTGACTGCTTGCTATAGGCTTTTGGTGGATGCATTCTAGTTGAGTGTGCTGCATTCGTTGGTGGATGTTTTCAACGCCTATGCTAGGTACGCTTGTACACCTAGCACGTGCTCATACCTACATCCCATGTGCAACAAGCCAAACGCATCATCAATGCCCAAGCAAACCGTTACAGTCGTCTCGTCACGGCGCGCCGCAGTCCTGCAGATAGTCGTCAAAACTGATGCACATCACCCGCAAACCGGGCGTGTCCCGCGTCAGCCGCCGCTGCAGGCTGGACAGCAGCTGCACCTGCTCCATCTCAATCGGCTCTGTGCCGCCATGCTCAGTGTTGCGCCGCACCAGCACCAAGTCCGCCAGGCGCGGCGACGCGAGCAGCCTGCCGTCAAACTCCCCCAGCAGCAGGCGCACGGAGCAGTCCAGCACGAGGGTCTGCAGATTGGTGGCGGCAGACAGCATTGCCGGCGGGTCGCTCATGCTGTTGTCGACCCACCGCAGCCGTCTCAGGTGCTGCCAGCAGCGCCCTGTGGCCGGCAGCTCGCTGGCCACGCCCCGCCAGGAGCTGATGGTGAGGTCCCGCAGGCGCAACTCAGCCACCGCATCTGGATACGCCGCGTATTTTGATGTCCACCACAACCCCAAGCCCGTCAGGCGCAGCAGCCGCTTGAGCGCAGGGAACCAATCGAGCTCGTTCACGTCATCCTCATCACATTCCCACGTTATGTCGAGTTGTACAAGCGTGTCCGCTAGACGCTGCACGTGCACCGGCAGCTGCAGCTGTGGCTGCGGCGGCTGCTGCTGATGGTGCTCGTGCAGCTGCCGCATGGCCCGCCGAAAGTTGGCCAGATCCCGCTCTGCGTCATCGTAGGCCAAGTTCACGGCGAGGTGCAGCCTCCGCAGCTGGCTGAGCCTGCCCAGCGCCGTGCTGAGGGCGAGCGCCGCCGCATGATGATCCACCCGCAGCTCGGTGAGCTGCGGCAGGCCGCCAATAGCGTTGGGCGGCAGCCCGCCGAGGCTCAGCCCCGTCAGCTGCAGTGACCGCAGGCTGCTCATGCCAAACAGCGCCGGTAGCATGCTCAGGCGGCCTGCGGAGTTTTGCCGCAAGCAGCGATCGAGGATCAGGCTCGTGAGCGCCAGTCCTGCGGCCGCCGCGCGCTGTACTGCCGCCAGCTTTTGCGAATTGTCCAGGCCGCTGAGCTTCAGGCGGCGCAGCCGCCGGAGAAACGGCAGGCCGCCGAGCAGCGGCTCCATTGCGTCGGACAGGCACAGGGTCTCCAGCTTGGGCGCCACCATCAGCAGGGCCGCCACCGCCGAGAGGCCCTGCCTGAGCAGGTCTGGATCCTGCAAAGCAATACAATGGGCCTCAGGCCATGCACATGCCCCGGCGCTGTCAGACGCTGCCGCACGACATGCATCAACAGCAAGATCCAGCAGCACAGCGCAAACGGACGTGAGTACCTACCCGTGCGTTGCATGCATCCTTCAGCTTGCACATGCTAAAGGCAGCTAGCCCGCCGATGCGCTGGGAGAGCCAGTGCACGATGGCAGGGCTCTCCAGCGGCAGGCACAGCGTGGCCAGCTCCTCGTCCCGCACGCCGCGCCGCGTCAGCTCGATCTCCACGCTCGCCCACAGCTGATCACTGTGAACAATGCAGACGTCCTGCCACGACTTGCACACCAGGGGCAAGGCCCGCTTCGAGTCTTGATCAAGATGCATGAAGCAGCGCGCCAACAACTCGGGCTGAAGCCTTGCGATCGTCATTCCGGAGTGGTTCAGATCGGTTGAGGTCATGATGAAGTGTTTGAAAGTTGTGAATGATGTGAACGCTGCAGAATGCATGCATGCATGAGCAGCTTCTAGGGACAGAAGCAGCAACACCGAAACCATCCTGGGGCATGAGCCTGGCTGATCACAGCTGTATGTCACACATGTGACTGCGTTACGTTGCCGCAACAAGCGCGGGCACCCCGGCAGGTTGCACTCCAGTTTGAATTCGAACATGGGGATGCAAGCCTGCAACCGGACCAGTTATAAATTCGAACATGGGGACGCGAGCCTGCAACCGGAGTTACTGGCGCGGTGCTTTGCTCAGCTTGACTAAGACTCCAAATGGGAGCTGCCCTTCGTGTGCAAGTCCTGGCGGGACATCTGCAGCACGTACACGCATGCGCTGTGGCACTGCGTGGAGCCATGCAGTGCCACAGCGCATGCGTGTAGTTTGTCCTGTCTCGACGCTTCGTGTCCGACGGTCAGCTGGCCTCGCTGCGCCTGCCGCTGGATGACGCTGCAATTCTGTCACGGCTTTCTTAAGCGCATAGGCTGCCTCGTCAAGTTCCGGCTGCGGGAGCTCCACGATGCACACAATGACCAGGTGCGTGTTCAGTATCATCATGCCGCTTGCGATGCATGCAATGCAACAGCGCCCGATTTCTGCACAGGCATATGATGTACAATAGTCTGAAGCTCCGCGCATCCTTCCACAGGACCCGAACCTGCTCAGGCAGGGCCTCTGGTCGGTGGCGGCGCTGCTGATGGCGGCACCCCGGTTGGAAAACCTAAATCTGGCCGACTGCCGCGGTTGCGCCAATTCCTGCGGCGGCTGCGCCGCCTGGAGCTCACCGTGCTGGACGCCCCACAGCAAATGGCACCGGTGCAGCCGCACTCGCAGCGGGGCTCCACTTGACGCGCCTGTGCTTTGCTAGCGCCGCTCACAGCGCGTACTGCGATGGCATAGACCTGGCAGTACTGCCCACGCTGTTAAGCTTGACGTCGCTGCGGTCGCTGCAGCTGTCGCGCCTGGCAGGCTGCCCCACAATGCCATCGGCGGCCTGCCACAGCTCACGGAGTTGCGGCTTGACCGGCACGCCGCGGCGCTCGCCTTCAGCGCGGCGCTTAGCGCGCTCAGCCGGCTGCAGCGGCTGCGGCTTGCTGTGAGCTTGAGCGAGGCGGAGGCTGGTAGCGAAACCTTCGAGGCGGTCATGTCGGAGCTGCAGCAGCATGAGGATCGCCTGCACCAGCATGACCAGCAACAGCGGGATCAGGCGCAGCAGGGGCGGCAGCTGGCGGCGCACCTGCGGCGGCTGGCGGACGCGCTCGTGCAGTTGGATATAGTGGAAAGCGGCGGACAACGAGGGTGGCGAAGCCGGGGAGGACGATGCTCTCTGGTGGCTGCCGGCGCTGAAGCTGCTGCCGAATCTGTCGAGCCTGGGGTTCTAGGACTCAGTGGCGGAGACATATCCGGCGGTGGCGGCGGAGCTTGGGCTGCAGGACCTGACCATCAACTCCTGGTTCACGGCGGTCGGCGACATGCCGCGGCGGCTGCAGTGGGTGGACAATGCCCTCAAGGCGCCGCCGGCGTGCCTGGAGGCGGCGATCAACTTACGGTTCTGACGCTCGACTACACTGGAGGCCTATTGAAGCGATGGTTCTGCGCCTGGCTGCTAGCGCTGCCGAACCTGGCGCCCCTGCAGCTCGTGTATAATGATCAAACTCTTGGGGACGGCTTGCCGCTGGCGATCGACCTGGAGCAGTTGCGGCTGTTTGCCGGCCTGCAGCGACAATTGATGCGCAGCAGGCCGCGCCTGCGGGTCAGCTGCTGTAGCGCCACCGAGTTTGCAGCCTCGATGGAGACCACTGCGGTATCCGAAGGAGAGTGAATGGTACTTCATTTGAAATCTCGTGATATTTGTATGGCGGACCGCCATTTTTTCAGAAGTGTTGCTCTCTTGCACTGCATGTTTACACAACTGGGTATAGGGTTCGTGCAATCGAGCAAAGAGCCGATTCGGGTCGTTCGGGCTACCACCCCTGCTCAATGCATGCTCACTGCACCGCTTTGTAAGTTGGATGACGCTGAATAACTTGCAGGATGCAAATGCAAAGTGCAAAGTCACGCTGCAATCTGCTGTTCAGGTCACAACACGGGTTCATCAACTGTGACAGATTTGACACCTTGTGGCAGCCCTCCACACTACTCAAAGCCTTCAAAGACTGGGGTGCGGACCTCATCCTCTACGAACTCGAGCGCTACTTTGCTCTTGGGGTCGGCATTGAGCTGCTGGTAGAGCTGCACAGCCAGGGTGCAGTGGCCGACCGTAACTTGCTGAATGCTGTCGTGTTTGCAGTTGTTCAACAGCAGCCGCCGCAGCTGCGGCAGTCTGGCTATGACGCCCGTGTGTCTGCCGGCAAGGACAGTCCACCGTTGGTCAGCCTCAGGGACAGCACCCGCAGCGCTGACGCCCGCCCGAGGCATGTCGGCACCGGGTCCTCAAGGACAGTCCACCACTGCAGGTGCGTGAGGTGGCTGAGGTATGGCCCGTCCGGCAGGTCGCGCATGCCGCGGCAGGCCAGAATGCTCAGGCTCCGCAGCCGCAGGCCCATTACCACCGGCGGCAGCGTCTTGAATGTCAAGGCTGCGGCGATGAACTCCAGCCCGGTCAGAGCCTGCAGCCGGCTGAGCCCTCGGAGCGCACCGCTGTCTGCCTCTGTGACGCCCTCCAGGGTCAGATCCGCCAGCACCTCGCACAGCCGCTGCAGCTGGGGCGGCAGCGCCGTCGGCGGCGGCGTCGCCAGCCTGCCCAGGATCTCAAGCAGCGGCTCGCGGCTGTCCGTGTGGCGCCCGGCGACGCACAGCCGCCGCAGCGCCGTCAGCGCGCACAGCGCCGTGGTGCCCAGCCAATGCAGGCTGCTGCCGCCGTAGCTGTAGTCGCTGAGGAGCTGCAGCTCCGTCAGCGAAGCGGCGAACGCGCCGGCGGCGGCGCTGCTGACCGGCGTACCGCAGCCGCAATCCCGCCAGCCTCGGCAGTGCGAGCAGGCTCGGCAGGTATTCTTCCATGCTGCCGAGCAGCGCGCCGCCAACCAGCACGCCGCTAGCCAGCACGCCGCTGTCCAGCGAGACCGCAGTCAGATTCGTCAGCCTCGCCAGGGCGGCATCGAGCGCAGCCGCCAGCCCTATAGTATTGTCCAGCCGCTCGATGTTGAGACGCCGAAGCGACGTCATTGACCTGCACATGGGCAAGTTTGTGACGTTGCTCTTGTTCGCGAGTGAGTCCGCACGGCAGCATGTTTATGTACCATGTCTATGCAGACGCAGGCAACTTCGTCACGAAACCAGGGGTGTCTCTTGATACAACGACACAGCGGCGAGACTCCAGGATGGCGCACCGCAAGCTCTTGAACATGAACAGAGAAGGGCCCCAGCACCGGGCGGTGTTGCCCCACTGCAGCGATGTCAGCTGCGGCGCCGCCAGGAGGATGCTGTGCACAGACTGCAGCCACGCATTGACCTCCGGTGTCCCCTGCATCACATCGGCGTTTTTGAGATTGCGTTTCTGACATTGCCGTCGCATGCTGAAGCTGGGTGATGCAACATGCTCGCACAAGAATCGCAAGAGCCGCGCACCGCACCTTGAGGCACTTGATGGAGTCAAACACACCACCGAGCCTGAAGTGTTTCGAGCCGGGAGCCCTCTTCCCGAGCCAGAAGAGAAGGGCAGCGTTGTCAAGCTCAATGCCGATATTCTCAATCATGTATGCATAGATGCTCTCTCCGCGCCGCGTCACGAGCAGCTCAACATCTCGCCACACTATGCTCGTCTGCCGGTCACAGATGGCGCGCCAGGCCTTTGAAACCAAAGGCAGCACGCAGCGCCTGCAGCAGACCGGCGACAGAAACATCAGAGCACTTCACATTGATCAACTGTATCGCATTCCACGCCGCCGCTCATGAGCGGCGGCGTGGAATGTGATACAATGATGCATGCCGTGCTGCATCATGCGCCGTAGATGCACAGAGAATACGTATGTGTGAGAGATTGTCATCCTCACCTGCTATCTGCGTCGACGCGAGAGATGATGCTGGCTAGGATTTCCTCTGGGCAGGCCTGTATTGGAGAGTCTGATAAGACAGATCGCTGGTTGCGGTTCAGCGCCATGATGCAGTCGGAGCAGTCAAGCAGGTCGACGCGGTTGTGTGCTGTGTTTGTGGCGAGTTTCTCGCTGAGCAGCAGGAGTGTTTCGTTGTCCGCAGCCTGTGACGACAGGCAAGCCGGCGGCGTGTGCAGCGGCATTGAGATGGCGACTGGGTGAGTTTCTCCATGGGTGCCGTTGTGGTGGCACTTCTCGTTTGCACGCGCGCCAGGCCGAGGGGCGGGCCTCGGCCGGCCAGGGTGGGGCCGACGGCTGCTCCAGCAGACCGTGCGGCCTTCGAGAGTGTCCCCCTTCGGGCCGCAGCGCCCGGGGTTGTGGCAGCCGCCGTGCAGTGCTGCATACCGCTTGCCACGGCGACACTGCCGCCTCCGCCCGGCTCCAGCAGCCGCCCGGAGGGCTGTGGCAACGATCATACAACGGGTCCAGCTGCCTGGCGTGGGCGGCGCCACACGGGCGCCAGCAGCCGCCACCAGTGCACCCAATCACCAACCAGTCTGTGCGCCCGACTCAGCAGGCGGCAGCGGCAGCGCCTGGCGGCTGGGCATCGTCATCAGCTGCAGCAGCCGGCTGCGACCGTGCCCGTGACGGCCGGAGCCGCCGGAGTTGACTCCCTCCGGGTCCTTCGATGGGTGGCTGTGTTCTGGCTGGTCACAGCCACCCACCTGGGGGAGGCGAAGCCCGGAGACTGCTAGCGTAGCATTCGACCTCTAGAGACACCACGGTGCATCAGCGGCTCAGCACGACGGCGGCAGCAGCTTCGGTCGGCAGGGCTGCAGCCCAGTGCTGGGTGAATAGTTCGTTCCCGACAGTAGACGCGGCTGTGGCAGGGCATCGCGCGTGCATTTGCGCTCTCTATGAGCACCTAGATGATTCTCTGTGTGCATTGCCTGGCCTTGACGCCATCGGCCATCGCTCATAGCCAGAACACAGCACATCGCCAGACAGCCAAACGCCCCGGACCGCTCTGGCCCTGGGCTATGTTCTGGGGACGGCCTGTCCATGCGCGACCTCGTCAACCAGACAGATCAGGCTGCTGTGATGGACTTCATCGTTGTCTGTTTCGACAGCTACATTCAGACTGATTAGCTTAGCAGTGAGGGGTTCCAACCCCGTAGCTGGCACCCTTTTAGCCCTCCAGGGCTTGCGACATGGTGTAACATCTATCTCTCTCTCTGGTATTCCAAAAGGCCTGACAGGACCTTGCGCAATCAATTAACCATCCATATCGGGTGTCTAGCCAGGCTGCTCGCTAGTGTCATCCCAGATGACGTGCGGCACCGCCGCGCCGGTGTGCTGCCGCTATGCCTCCGCAATATGAGATGTCCCATGCGGGGCAATGCCAACTATCTCCATCACTGCACCACAGACGAAGAACGAAACGGTGGATGTCCAGCAGCCGTTCAGTTTCCAAATGCTGCGGGCAAAAATTATGCCTCGATGCCGAGCACGTTGCTGTACCGCCCAGACAATAGCATTGCACTTCATCCCAGAGTAGGTAGCTATGCAACACAGATGACGAGCATCAAACGCCCTACTGCATAACTCCTTCGAACTCTGGGTATTCATCCGAGGGACGTTCTGCGTAATCCTCCACAAAGTCGAGGGCCACCCGGCGCTGCGAGTCTGCATTTAGCCGCTGGTACAGCTGCACAGACAGCATGCAGGACTCAAGGTCCGGTTCCCCGCTTTCGTTCTCGTCCCTGAGGAGCTGAACCCGCTGCAGATGCGGCAACGCTGCTAGCACCGCGGTGTGGTGTCCCAGCAATATGCTGTTGGTCATGCTCAGCGACAAGGTTCGCAGCTGCGACGCCTGCCCGAGGCACGATGGCACATCCAGGCAGTTCCTGCCTATGTTGTTCCACTGCAGGCGCGTCAGGTGGCCGAGGTAGGGCCCCTCCGGCAGGTCGTGCATGAGGCTGCAGTGCTCGATGCTGAGCCTGCGCAGCTTCAGGCTCACTACTGCAGGCGGCAGCGACTTGAGCTCGAAGCATGTGCGAAACTCGAGCCCGGTCAGGGCCCACAGCCGGCTGAGGCCCTGTAGTGCGCCGCCGTCCGCATCCTTGATGCCGCATAGCGCCACATCTGTGAGCACGTCACACAGGCGCTGCAGGTGGCCCGGCAGCGCCGCCGGCGGCGGCGACGAGGCCTGCAGGCGGCGCAGAAGGGGCAGCAGCGGCTCGCGGCTGCTCCAGTGCTGTCCGACGATGCACAGCCGGCGCAGCGCCGGCAGTTCTTCCAGCGCGGTGGTGGTCCACCACTCTGCGCCGCCATCGCTGAAGGCGTCGATCAGGTGCAGCTCCGTCAGCGAGGTGGCTGCGGTCACAGCGGCATTGCTGGTGAGGCTGGTGCGCATCAGGCGCAGCGCCGCCAGCTGTGGCAGCCGGAGCAGGTGTGGCACCTCGCCGTCCATGCTGTCACAGGATTCTCCAACATCCATCGACACCGCCGTCAGGTTCGTCAGCTGGGCCAGGGACGCGTCCAGCGCCGCGGCCAGCCCTGGCGTGTCATCCAGCAGGTCGATGTTGAGGCGCCGCAGCGACGTCAGCATCCTGTGGGCAGGCGAGGCAACAAAACATGTTTACTGCTGCATGCGGACATTCAGACAGCACAGCTCATCGGTGGTGTGGCATTCCAATGCATATTTTCAACTCTTCATCGACAAACTTGCGGCAACGACGCGCCGCAGGCTCTTCAGCATGAAGAGAGAAGGGCCCCAGCAACCGGCGGTGTCGCCCCATCTCAAAGAGGTCAGCTGCGCCGATGTCAGCACAATGCTGTGCACCGACCGCAGCCACCCATCGACAGCCTCCATGCCCTGCATCATGACAGCAGCTCGTGAGCCAAAAGTAGTGCGTGGGAGGCGGTTTGCTGAGGAAGACATACAAACAGCGTGTGTTCCAGCGGCTGAGGTGGTTGACTCGCACGTGCTGACGTTCTCACCTTGCGTTGAGTCAAACTAGAGAAGTCGCCTGCGAGCCTGAATTGCGTCATGCCTGAAGCCCTCTTCGCGAGCCAGACGAGCGGCGTGTCGCTCTTCAAAGACATGCACAGATCGACGACTTTGCAGTTGTCATCGCGCTCTCCGCGCCGCGTCGTCACCAGCTCAACATCGCGCCACACGATGCTTGACTGCTGGTTACAGGTGTCTCGCCAGCACTTTGACACCAGGGGTAGCACGCATCGCCTGCAGAGCATCATACAAGTAGGATGCTCGAGCTTGGTTGAAGCGCTGCACTGGAGCGTGCCGCACATGGCGTCATCTTGCCCAAGTGCAGGGTGCGTGGGGAAGACTCGAAAGGAGGAAGGGACGTGGCGCTAATCACATCAACGAAATACTACCTGGATTCTGCATCGACTCTCGAGAAGACGCTGGCAAGAAGTTCTCCTGGCAGCGTCTGAATTGCCGACTGCGATCGTTGTCTGCGGCCCTGAGCCATTGCGCACAAGAAAGCTTGTAGAATCTACTTGCACCTGATCAAGACTTACAGCGACAGCCAACAGAAACGGCAGACCGGCAGACGTTGAAAGTTGAAAGTTTGACGCCGTCTGCGCCTAGAAGGGCGTCAGCGTGAATAAAGCGACATGATTCCCAATCCCCTAGTTGCTGACAGACAAGTCTGACACTTCGCTAAGAGCACAGGTTGCCCATCCCTCGCGAGGCCACAA
>JAABUM010001679.1_pt1 | contig 32025 bp, 23 predicted proteins | sample 5559161 | NCBI WGS metagenome assembly JAABUM01 (sample SAMN10711868, study PRJNA513369) | rock metagenome | isolation source: Antarctica rocks | place: Antarctica: Victoria Land, Siegfried Peak nord
CGCAGCAATCCTCGATCTGGGTGACCAGGAACCCGCGATCCGCCGCGTCTCGGATCGCGGATTCCACGCACTGGTCCGTGACGATGCCGTAGATCACCAGAAATTCGATGCCGAGGTTCCGCAGCACGTAGTCGATGTTGGTGGCGTTGAAGATCCCGGACGCCGTCTTGGGAATCACGATCTCGTCGTCCCGCGGACCCACGGCGTCGATCACCTTGGCGCCCCAAGACCCTTTGGCGAAGTGGAGGCTCGAGATCTTGTGGTCGAGGCTGCGGTCGCGCCCATCGCGGGTCAGGCTCTCGATCACGGTGTAGACGACCTCGATGCCCGCGTCCCGCGCGGCCGCCTGCAGCCGGATCTGATTGGGGATCACCACATGGGCGACCCGGTCGTAGAAAGCATGCTTTTTGGCTTCCGGCGCGCCCGGGGCTTTCGCGCGCTCCATGAGATCCGCGCTGAACTCACCGTTCTGCATATCGATGCTGAGCAGGGCCGTACGGGACGGCACGATCGGCCGCTCGCGATAGGCGCCGTTGGGGGCGTCGATTGCAGTCTGGGGCATGGCGGCTCCGGGTCCATACATGACGGCATCCCGTTCGGAGCGGAGGCGCCGAGGCGAGTTGATCGAGGCTGAACGCGCGCCCCGCATGCACCAAGGAAGCACAGGCGAAAATCGCGGTCCCGACCTCAAGCTCGATCCAGGCGGCCCATCGCTCGATCGTATAGGGAAGAATGACAGCACACCCCGGTTGCTGTCCATATTGTAAGTTTCTGAGCGTCCGGCTAGCCTGCGGGGCAAGCTCAGGAGGCCCTGCGTGTCCACCGATCGAGAGACCCGCGCGTGAGCGAAGCGATAGCCAGCCTGCCGATCGTGCGGGAGCGCATCGTTGCCATCGCGTGCAACGACATCGCCGGACAGATCCGCGGCAAGGCCTTCCCGGCCGATCAGCTGGAAGAGCGGCGGCGTTTCGGGGTCGGCTGGACACCCACGAATGTCATGATCAACTGCTTCGGTCGCATCCCGGCGACGCCCTTCGGTTCGAGCGGCGATCTCATGCTCGTACCGGCCCCGGACGGCGATATCAGGCTCGATTTCGGCGACGGCACCGTCGAGCATACGATTCTCGGTGACATCGTCACGACCGGCGGTGCGCCCTGGGATTGCTGCCTCCGCGGCTTTCTCAAGCGGGCGCTGCAGGATCTGGAGGTCGAAGCCGGGCTTCGATTGATCGCCAGCTTCGAACACGAATTCTGGCTCGGCAGCGCAGAAGAGCGACCGGGCGACGCTTACGCGATCAGCACCCTGCGCGGTCTCGAGCCCTTCATCGGCGACACCCTGGGCGCGCTTCGGGCGAACGGCATTCCGCCCGACACGTTCCTGCCCGAATACGGACCGCGCCAGTTCGAAGTCACCATCGATCCGGCGCCGGGTCTCCCGGCAGCCGACCAGGCCATCAAGCTGCGCGAGATCTGCCGCTCGGTCGCGCGCCGGCATGGCCACCACCTGAGCTTCTCGCCGGTGGTCACGCGAGGCATCGTCGGCAACGGCGTCCACATCCATTTCAGCCTGATCGATCGAGAAGGGCGGCCAGTGTCCTACGCGCCAGACACCCCCGGGAAGCTGAGCCACATCCAGGCATCGTTTGCGGCCGGCATCCTCGAACATGCGCGCGCGCTCTGCGCTCTCGCGGCCCCGAGCGTGATCTCCTACGAGCGGCTGAAGCCTCATTCCTGGTCGGCGCATTACACCAATATCGCCGACCGCGACCGGGAGGCCATGTTGCGGATCTGTCCCTATCCGGACGTCGAGGGCGTCGATGTCGCCAAGCGCTTCAACATCGAGTACCGCGCCGCCGACGCCACGGCGAGCCCGTACCTGCAGCTTGGCGCCATGGTGCGGGCGGGCCTCGAAGGGATCCGTCGGAAGCTTCCGCCACCCCGGATCTCGTCCGGCGATCCGGGCGACCTGACGCCCCAAGAACGGGCCGCGCATGGCATCGGCGAGCTTCCGGCGAGCCTCGGCGAAGCGCTCGATGCCTTGGAGGCCGATCGGATCGCCATGGGCTGGCTCGGACCGAGCCTCTCGACGGCGTATCTCATGCACAAGCGCGGTGAGATCGCCATGGCCGAGGGGCAGGATGTCGACGAGCTTTGCAGCACTTACGCGAGGGCCTATTGATGGCCGAGGCCGCAACCCTCGCGGACCCCCTGCTTCAATCCGGCGATCCGGAACCGGTCGGCCTCCGCAATTCCGACGCTCCATCGCCGTTCCTTCTCATCTGCGACCATGCCGGGAATGCGGTGCCGGCGGCGCTCGACGGTCTCGGTCTCGGCCCCGCGGATCTCGCGCGGCATATCGCCTTCGATATCGGCATCCTCGGCGTCTCGGAGCGCTTGGCGGATCGGATCGGCGCGCCTCTCGTGTTCCAGCGCTATTCCCGCCTCGTCGTCGAATGCAACCGGCTGTTTTCGTCTGCCCAATCGATCGCGCTGACGTCCGACGGAACCCCGATCCCCGGCAACCGCCGGCTCGACCCCGCGGCGCGCGCAGGGCGCATCGCCGAGATCGCCGAACCCTATCACGCCGAGATCGCACGGCGGCTCGATCAGCGTCGCGACCGGAACCTGCCGACGATCCTGGTGTCCATGCACAGCTTCACGCCTTCGCTGCTGTCGCGTCCCTTCGCCCGGCCCTGGCAGGTCGCGCTCTGCTGGGGGGCGGACGACCGGTTCACCCGCAGGGTGCGGGCAGTCCTCGAAGAGGAAGACGGGCTCGTGATCGGGCGCAACGAACCCTACAGCGTCGATATGGAGAACGATTATTCCATTCCCGTCCACGGCGAAGGCCGCCGCTGTCCTTATGCGGAGTTCGAGATCCGTCAGGATCTGATCGCGACCAGGAGCGGGCAGGCCGAATGGAGCGAGCGCCTGGCCCGGGTGCTGGAACGGGCGCACAGATCCTTCATGATCGATCCGGCACCGGCGCGAACGATTCCGAGGCAGCCCTGATGAAGAGCGAGACCGAAGCCGTCCTGGCCCAGATCGATCGCGACCAGGATTACCTGATCGACCTGACGCGCCGCCTGGTCCGCATCCCGACCGTCAATCCGAAATTCGAGGCCGATCCGGAGATCAACCGCGAGCACGACCTCCAGCAACTGCTGCAAGGGGAGTTCGAGTCGATCGGGCTCGCGACCGAGATGACCGAAGTCTTTCCCGGACGTCCCAACCTCACCGGCACGCTGGCAGGCTCGGAAGAGCGCAGCCTGATCCTGAACGGTCACGTCGACGTGGTTCCGGTCGGGGATCGCGCGCTTTGGAGCGTCGACCCTTTCGCGGCCGACATGCGCGACGGACGGATCTATGGCCGCGGCGCGCTCGACATGAAGAGCGGCGTCGCGATCAACCTCGCGGTCGTCAAAGCGTTGCACGACCTCGGGCTGACGCTCGATGGACGTCTCGAACTGCACGCCGTGGTGGACGAGGAGGCGGGCGGCTTCGGTTCGATCGACCTCGTCAGGCGCGGTCGCCTCGCCAGGGCGATCGTGGTCACCGAGCCCACCTGGAACGCCGTGCAACCCGCGGAAGGCGGTCTCGACTGGGTGCGGGTCACCATCAAGGGCCGCAACGCCCATTCGGGGTGGCGCTACAACGAGATCTATCCGCAGCGCGACGCCCCCGGCCGGTTGCAGCCCGGCGTCAATGCGCTCGAGATCGCGACCCGCTTCGTCGCCACCGTGCAGGCCTATGAACGCGACGGCGCAAGCCGCAAACGCGCTCACCCACTGTTGCCGCCGGGGGTCAACACCATTGCGCCGGGCGTGATGCTCGCCGGATCGGGCCTCGGCCCGGACGGACTGCCCAAGCTGCTGACCAACCCGGCGATCACGCCCGACATCGCGGTGATCGACTTCGACCTCAAATTCCTGCCCAACGAAAACCCTGCGGAAGTCCGTCGGAACTTCGAGGCAATGGTCCACGCCTTTGCCCAACTCGACAGCTGGACACGCGACAACCCGCCGACCATCCAATGGGACCTCTACGGGCTTCATTTTCCGCCGATGGACACGCCGCTCGACCATCGGCTCGTGACCGCGATGGTCGAGACCCGCGCCGCCATGGGCCTGCAGACGACGATCGAAGGCTTCGTCGCAGTCTCGGACATCGCTCATTACGCGGGCGCCGGCGTGCCGGGCGTGCTGCACGGCCCGGGCGGAGCCGGTCTTCACGGCACCGATGAATACGTCGATGTCGCCTCGATGGTCGAGGCGGCGAAAGTGGTCGCAGCCACGGCCGTGGCGATGTGCGGACTGCGCCGATGAGCCGAACCAGGAGATCACCAATGTCGTTTCGTCTGACACGCCGCCTGATGCTCGGCGCATCGCTCCTGCTCTGCGGGGTCGGCTCCGCAGCGGCCGCCGAGATCATCAAGCTCGGTGTGCTCGCTCCGCTGAGCGGCAATGCGGCCGCTGACGGGCAGGAGATGGTTCGCGGCGCTCAACTCGCGGTCGACGAGCTCAATGCCGCGGGTGGCGTCGGCGGCTATACTTTCGAGGTGGCGGTCGGCGACACCAAGGACCAGGACTCCAATGCGGTCATGGCCGCTTTCGAGCGGCTCAGCGGCGACAAGCAGGTGCACGCCATGATGACGGCCTATGCGAGCGGGTCGAACTTCGAGATCCAGAGCATGGCTGAAAACAGCATGCCATATTTGATCTCGGCCAATTCGGCCCAGACCCGAGACATCATCTCGAAGGACCCCGCCAGCTATCCGACCGTCTGGTCGCTTACCCCCTCCTACGACGCCTACGAGACGGGCGTGCTGCCCTTCCTGCAGAAGCTCGGAACGGACGGCAAGGTCGCGTTCAAGTCGAAGAAGCTGGCATTGATCGGGTCCGACAACCCCTATTCCAAGACCATCTACAACGGCATCAAGAAGAGCTTCACCGGCGCGGGCTGGACCGTGACGGTCGACGAGATGGTGCCGTTCGGCCAGGTCAACGACTGGCGCGCCATCCTGGCCAAGGTGCGTAGCGATCCGCCCGACGTGATCGTCAATACCGATTACCTGCCGGCGAACGAAGCGACTTTCCTGCAGCAGTTCATCGAAGCCCCGACCAACAGCCTGCTCTTCTTACAATATGCGCCGTCGGTTCCGGAATTCGTGAAACTCACCGCCGACAAGTCGACGGGCGTTCTCTACAACCTGCTGGCCGGCCCGATCCTCAGCGCCAAGGCCACGAAGGCGAAGGAGATCGACGACAAGTTCAAGGCGAAATTCGGCGTGGAGCCCGGGAGCGCCGGCGTGGCGCTCTATGAGGAGGTGATGATCTACCGCGATGCGCTGAAAAAAGTCGGCAAGCCAGATGATCACATAGCGATAGGTGCGGCGCTCGGTGCCACTGACAAGCAGACCTCGTTGGGAACGATCGCCTTCGATCCGGCGACCCATTTGGCCAAGCAGGGCGATGATTTCGTGCCGCTTCAATTCTACCAGCTCTGGAAGGGGGACCGGGTGATGCTGTCTCCGCAGCAATTCGCGACCGGCACGTTCCAATTGCCGCCGTGGATGAAGAAATAGACTCGGATGGCGCCGGCCCAAGCTGCTTCCGTGTCCGGAACGGCCGGGAGCAGCGGGCCGCCGCTCCTGTCCGCCGTTGGGCTGAGGAAATCCTTCGGTGCTCTGACGGCCGTGAACGATGTCTCGTTCGACGTGCTGCCCGGACAGATCTTCGGCATCGCCGGACCGAACGGCAGTGGCAAAAGCACCTTGTTCAACATCCTGAGCGGCGTGCCGTTCGGTCCCGATGCCGGCACCATCACGTTCGCGGGCCGAAACATCGCTGGGCTCCCGCCCCATAAGGTGGCGGTCGCGGGCCTTGTACGGTCGTTCCAGAAGGACGCGACCTTCGGCACGCTTTCCGCCAGTCAGACCGTCGAAGTGTCGGCCGCCTATGGCGGTCATGCGTCCCGGACGACGGCAACGGCTGAGGTCCGCCGGCTTCTCGACCTCGTCGGTTTCCCGTCCAACCGACGTCACGACGTGTCGGGCGCGCTTCCCATCCTCGATAAGAAGCGGCTCGCGGTCGCCTCCGCGCTGGCGCTCGATCCCAGGCTGCTTCTGCTCGACGAGCCGGCGTCCGGGCTGACGAAGCCCGAAATCGAGCACCTCGCACGACTGATCCGGACGGTGCGCGACGGCGGCGTCACCGTCATGCTGGTCGAGCATGTGCTGCCCCTTCTCCTGTCGGTGTCCGACACGCTGTTCGTCATGAACCAGGGGAGCGTGATCGCCCACGGCCTGCCGGAGGCCGTGTTCCGCGATCCGAAGGTCGTCGAGGCCTATCTCGGACGGAGGGCGCCTTCGTGACGCAGGGCTTGCTCGAGATATCCGGCCTCGACGCCGGCTACGGCCAGACACAGGTGCTGCGCGCCATCGATCTGACCATCGCGCCGCGAGCCCGGGTCGGCCTGTTCGGGCCGAATGGCCACGGCAAGACGACTCTGCTTCGGGCAGTGTCCGGCCTTTTGCGGCCGATGGCCGGAACCATCACGTTCGATGGGCAGCGGGTGGACGGATTGAAGCCCGGGCGCATCGTCGAACGCGGCATCGTCCATGTGCCGCAGGGCAATCTCCTGTTCCCGCGCCTGAGCGTCGCTGAGGCGCTGTCGCTCGGAACCTATGCGAAGCGCGCCCGCGCGGGCGCGAAACGTAACCTCGACCGGGTTCTCACCCTGTTTCCCCGCCTCGCCGAGCGACGGCCGCAGGCATGCGGCACCCTGTCGGGCGGCGAGCGGCAGATGCTGTCGATCGCCCTCGGCGTGCTCACTGCCCCACGCCTCCTCATCCTCGACGAGCCGACGCTGGGTCTCGCGCCCCGCATCAAGGACGAACTCTGCGATGCCGTTCGCATCCTGTCGGAAGACGACATGGCGCTGATCGTGGTCGAGCAGGACGTCGAGTTCCTGATGGGCCTCACCGATACGCTGTTCATGATGGAGCACGGCTCGATCGTGCTCGAGATCCCGCCGGGCGGGCATCTCGATCAGGCCGAGATCATGGCCCTCTATTTCGGGCAGGGCAGCACTTCCGAAGTCTCGGCCGCGACGCCGGGCGCCCCGTCACCTCGCATCTAGGCGGAACACGCATGGGCGCTTCCGAATTCGCCTCGGTCCTGGTCAGCGGGCTGATCCTCGGCTCCATCTACGCCCTCATGGCGAGCGGGCTGTCGCTCGTCTGGACGACGCTCGGCATCTTCAATTTCGCCCATGGCGCCTTCATGATGCTCGGCGCTTATGCGGCCTGGACGATCGGCGCGCAGGAAGGCCTGGGGCTCGGCCCGACGCTCGGCATCTTGGCCGCGGCGGTCCTTCTCGCGGCTCTCGGCTGCGTCGTCGAACTCTTGCTGCTACGGCCGTTCTATCCACGTCACAACCTCGTGATGCTGACTGTGATCACCACGCTGAGCGGTATGATCTTCATGGAAAACTCCGCCCTGCTGACTTGGGGCCCGCGCATCAAACAGTTGCAGCCGCTCGCCGCCGGCGACGCGACCATCCTCGGCGTCACCATCTCGGCCCAGGAGGCGCTGATCCTCGTCGTGTCGCCGCTGCTCATCCTGAGCCTGTGGCTCTGGCTGAGGTTCAGCCGGATCGGGCGGGCCATTCGCGCCGTCGGACAGAACCAGGATGCGGCGCAACTGCTGGGCATGAACGTGTCGGCGCTTTACATGACGGCCTTCGGCCTGTCGGCGTTCTTGGCCGCGGTAGCGGGCGTGCTGCTTGGTTCGATCCGGTTCCTGTCGCCCGGCATGGGCGGCGAGCCCCTGACCAAGGCCCTCATCGTGGCCATCTTCGGTGGGCTCGGGAGCGTCCTCGGCACGGTCGTCGGCGCTTATGTGATCGGGCTCCTCGAAGCCTTCAGCGATTACGTCGTCGGACTCTATTGGGCGCCGGCCATCCTGTTCGGGGTGATGATCGTGACACTGATGATCCGTCCTTCCGGCCTGTTCGGCCGCGCATGACGAGATTTCTCGACCAGCGCTGGGCTGGCCCTGCCTTGATGGCAGCTTGGCTCGCGCTCCTTCTCGTCGCGCCCTTGGTCCTCACCGGCTCCTATCCGCGCCATCTCCTGATCGCCAGCCTGGTCTACGCTGTCGTGGCCGCGAATTGGGACATCAGTCTCGGCTTCGGCGGGCTCTTCAATTTCGCCCATCTGGCGTTCTTCGGAATTGGGCTCTACACCTCGGCCATCCTGAGCAAGCTGCTGGGGCTCGATCCCTGGCTTGCGATCCTCCTGGCCGGCGCCGTCGCGACGGCGGCAGCGGCCCTCGTCAGCCTTCCGGTCGTGCGGCTCCGGGGCATCTATGTCGTGCTCGTCACCTTTGCGTTCGGCCAACTCGTCCAGCAACTCGTGCTGAGCCAAGCCGACGTGACGGGCGGCTCGCAAGGCATGGTCATGGTGCCGCCGCTCAGGATCGGCAGCTACAATTTCGCCCGCGACGGCAAGCTCGCCTATTGCTACGCCGCCATCGCGCTCTTCGCCTTGAGCGTCCTCCTCCTCCGCTCCCTCGTGCGCTCGCCACTCGGCATTGCAATCCAGGCCGTGCGTGACGACGAGGATTATGCGGCCGCCCGAGGCATCTCGGCCGCACGGACGCATTTCCTTGCGATCGTGACGAGCGCGCCGCTCACGGGCATCGCGGGCGGATTTCTCGGCGCCTATTCCAGGGTGGCCTCGACCGATGTGTTCGGCTTCGGCACCTTGTCGCTCGTGCTCAGCATGGTGCTGCTCGGGGGCGCCGGCACGCTCTATGGCCCGCTTGCCGCGGCCTTCGTGCTGACCTTCGTGTCCGAAGCTCTGGTTGGCCTCGGCATCTGGCGCTTCCTGATCATCTCGGCCGGCATGGTCCTGGTGCTGATCGCCTTTCCGGGTGGTCTTGCAAGCATGTTCAAGTCCCCACGAAGCGCGACACCGGTAAGGCCTTCATGACCTTCCACACCCTCCGAGCCAGGGGGATCGCCGTGACGCTGGACCTCACCGTCGGCCATATCCGATCGATGTCGGTCCTGCGCGACGATCGCGAAACGGCGATGCTTCACACCGCGCCCTGGATCGATGACGCTTGGGTCGGGGCGGATGAGTCAATTCCTGCCCATCTCCGGCGCCTCTCCGGCGACTTCTTCTGCGCTCCCTTCGCGGCGAGCGATGTCGACAATGGGCCACCGCACGGCTGGACCGCCAATGGCGAATGGACCCACATCGAGACCCGGGCAGTGGAAGGCGGCGTCGCGGCGCGCTACCGCCTTAACCGAGCCGTCATGGGCGCTGTCGTGGAAAAGCGTTTCAAGCTGCTGGACGGTCATCCCTTCCTCTATCAGACTCACGTCTTCGTCGGAGGGAATGGTCGTTTGCCGATCGCCAATCATGCGATGGTCCGACTTCCGTCAGGTGGGCGTCTCGCCTTCTCTCGAAAGAGCACGTTCGAGACGCCAGACACTCCCATCGAGCCCGATCCCGCGCGGGGACGGTCCCATCTGGCATGTCCGGCCCAGTCGCGTGACCCGGCGCGGTTCCCGACGGCGGCCGGCGGGTTCGTGGACCTCACCCACTATCCCGTCGCCCAAGGGCACGAAGACGTCGTCATGCTGGTCGAGGAGCGAGGAAGCCGACTGGGCTGGCTTGCGGTATCGCGGGCCGTGGAGCGCGACGCGTTCATCAGCCTGAAGAACCCAGACCAGTTCCCCACCACGGTGCTGTGGTTCTCGAACGGCGGCCGCCATTACCGGCCTTGGGACGGCAGGCACGCCGGGGTCCTGGGCGTCGAGGAGGCCTGTGCCTTCTCGGTGCATGGACATCGGGCGTCCATCGCCCCGAATGCCCTGTCGGATCGGGGCATCGCGACCTCCGTGACCCTCGATCCTCTCGGCTCCGTCTCGGCCCGCAACGTGATCGGGTTCCTGAGCTTGCCGGGCGACGGTTCCTCGATCTCCGACGTGGCGGTCGGGACCGAAGGCCTTGCGGTCCGGCACGAGAACGGGACCGCGGTCGAGGTCCAATTCGATCCCGCCTTTCTGGTGTCAGCGGATCGGTCGACCTTCGGCGGACCTCGCCGAGGACGGTGATGGTGGCCTGGGGCGCGGCGGGGAACGGCCTCGACGACGCTCCAGGACCTCGACCCGCCTCGCGCCCACGCCGAGTTGGGCCATCATCGGTCCATCGCGGCGCTCCGACGGCTTTCCGCGGCAGGACTGGACCGGCTCTGACCGTTGTTTCTGCCCGCCACCGGAATTCAAGCCACCCGGATGAGACCGACGAGGTGGAGCACCGCCGCCTGCGCCAGCAAGACGGCAATCCAGTGCCCGCTGTCGAGCAAGGCCGACGCGAGCGATAGGCCGTGGAACAGGTGTGTCACCATGAGCACCGGGACGATGAAGCCGATCCAGATCACCACCGCGCTGCCGAGCGCCATGACCCAGGGATCCGCCTGCTGTGGTGCGAGGATCAGGGCACCGGCCAGGATGGAACACAGCCAGAACTCGGCCACGAAGGCCGTGATCACCAGGGAGACCGGACGCCTGCTTCCGTGCCCTTCCAGCCGGTTCACTTGCTGACCTGCGAACATGCGGTAGCCGACGCCGACGACGAGGCCCGCGCAAGTGGCGAGCAGGATCGCGACCACGTTGACGATGATGTAGCTCACGCGTCGCCCTCTTCTCGACTGTGCCTGTATCGCGGGTGATACCTCCGCATCGGAAAGCCTTTCAACGGCTGACTGGGCTTCCCCCGTGCGCCTGCCGCGGCAGGCGCGTCGCCTTGGCCGTGATCGCCATCAACGCGGGCAGGGCTCCCGCAGCACTGCTCGCCGCGGCCTGGCCCCAGGGCCGCACCAGCGCCCGACTGACCCATGTGGCCCGGCCCACCTGGCGCCCGACATCGCGGGCCAGGGCTTGCTGGTAAGCGTCGGCCGTGGCGCCCGACAGCATGGCTTCGGCCGCCAGCCTGCCGCTGTGGAGCGCGATCGATATGCCCTCACCGGCCAGGGAGGGGATCACGGCTGCTTGATCGCCGAGCCGCCACAGCCCGTCTCCTCTTCGCCGCACATGGCCGTAAGGGATTGAGGCGATCGCGAACGGCTTGAGGGTCTCCGGCTCGGCGCCGCGGAGGCGTGCTTCGAGGGCTGGGCTGGCCGCAGCGAGCACCATTGATAGCCTGGCCCATCTCCGCCCCGCCGCCGCGAAAGCGGCGCCGCGCACCACCAAGCACAAGTTGGCCATGCCGTTCGCGGTCGGCTGCAGTCCGGCATAGCCCCCCGGGAACAGGTGCAGTTCCACGCTGCCGTGGAGGGCCGCCGCCTCCCCCGGCACGAGGCGCCAATGTTGCCTGAAGCCGATCAGGTCGGGCTGCAGCCCCGGCGGACGACCCCAGCCGCGTAGGTCGTGCTTGCCGGTGGCCAGGACCACGCGCGCCGCGTCGATCGTCTCGCCGCCGACAAGCCGGACGCACCATCCCGACCCCGTGCGCTCCAGCCCCGCAGCGCGCCGACCGTAGGACACGATGGCGCCGGCCTCGGCGGCGGCCGAAAGAAGGGCCGCGTCCATCACGCGGCGCGAAAGGCTCAGGGCGCGGAACGGAAGCGCGGCCGAAGCCCGTCTGGCCCCATGGCACAGCGCCATCGTGTCGACCATTGTTGCGCCGAGCGCCAAGGGGTCGACGCCGACCTCGCCGAGGTAGCGCTCGGCCTCGAAGCTCAGGAACTCGCCACACACCTTCTCGTGCGGGCCCGTCTGCGCCTCGATCAGCCGCACCCGCCGCCCCGCTGCGGCGAGGCGAACCGCGAGGGATGCGCCGGCCGGTCCTCCGCCGATGATCAGGGTCTCGTCCAAGCCTCACCCTTTCACGCGCGCCACACAGATCCGGAACGGGAAAGCGCGGCTGACCCGCACCGCAGCCGGGTCGAGCCCGGCGTGGTCGACGAGATGGGTCCAATCGGCCGGCGTGAAGGCGCGGGCGATCGACACCGGGCCGTCATGCTGCACGAACCGGTGCCAGCGCATGACGCGCGACAGCAGCGTGAAGCCGGCGTGGGGCAGGGCGTGACGGTGGAGGTCGTTGACGAACCACCCGGAGACGGCGCGCGCCTCCATATGCCGGAGCAGGCGCACCACCGCTTCGTCGGCCAGGTGGTGAGCGAACAGGCCGCTCACGAACACGTCGGCGGGCCGGTCGTCGCTGAAAACATCGGCCGTCACCCAGCGCAGCGGACGGCCGGGCGGGGTGGCTTCGGCAGCGGCGCGCGCCGACCAGGGGTTCAGATCGACCCCCACGGCCTCGAGCGGAAGTCCGTGTCGCGCCGCCCAACGATCGACGGCCCGCAAGGCATCGCCGTAGCCGCTGCCGAGATCGACGAGCCGCAGCGGTCTGTCCCGCCTCCAGAGGCCGCGTCGCACGAGATCGGCCAGGAACGCCAGGGTCGGGCGATGCGCCAGGGTCAGCCGGTTGACGGCCGCGAGGTCGATGAGGCAGGCCCGAAAGGTCGGGTAATCGGTCGTTGGATCGTCCATCAGCTCGGCCCGGCCAGAGCGCCGGGAAAAGTCGGGTTCCCTCATCGCGCGGCACGGAACAGCAGAGTCTCGGCCGTCAGGCCCGGTCCGAAGGCCATGCCGCAGCCGCGCATGCCGGGCTCGGCGCGCTCCATCAGCGCCTTCAGCACGAACAGGATCGTCGCAGACGACATATTGCCGTTCTCCCGCAGCACCTCTCGCGAGACGGCCAGGGCGGTCTCATCAGCTGGAGCGCGGTTTCGACCGCGTCGAGCACCGAGCGCCCGCCCGGATGCACGGCCCAAAGGTCGATATCGCGGACAGAGGCGTCCTCCAGCATGACATCCTGCCCCGCCCGGAGCGCCGCACCGACCGAGGCCGGCACGCCACCGGACAGCACCATGTCGAAGCCCTGGTCGCGGATGTTCCAGGTGATCTGGTCGGCGTTGTGGGGCGCCAGCAGGGCCTTGAATCCGTCGAGCGCCAGCCCTCGGGGCTCGGCCGATACGATCGCGGCCGCGCAGCCGTCGCCGAAGACCAGGAAGCTCAGGAGCTGTTCGAGGTCGGTGCTCTCCTGAAGATGCAGGGTGCACAGCTCGATCGAGACGACAAGGACCTTCGAGGCCGGCTCGGACCGTACGATATGGCGGGCGAGCTTCAGGGCGTTCACGGCCGCGTAACAGCCCATGAAGCCCACCATTGTGCGCTCCACCGACGGGCGCAGCCCCAGCCGCTCGACAAGGTGGAGATCGATCCCCGGCGCCGACAGCCCCGTGCAGGAGGTGACGACCACGTGGGTGATGCCCTGCGCCGCCTTCCCGAGGTCGAGCCCGCTCGCGGCCTCGACCGCCAGGCCCGGCGCAGTCGCCTCGAAGCGTTCCATACGATCCGCGGTGCTGGGGAAGTCGCCCAGGCGATAGAAGCCATCCCGATCGAGCGCACCGTCGGAGCCGATCGAGATCGGCTCCACGAACGACCAGCGGCGCTCGATCTGGCTTCGCGCCGCCATGCGCTCGAACAAGGCGAGCCGGCGGTCCCCCGCGAGGAAATGGCGGCCGATGCCCACGAAGGCGCGATGCACGTCCACCGGTGGGACCGCGGTTGCGATGCGGTTGATATGGGCGATACTCATGGGACCCTGACCTCGCCGCGCGTTGGCTTCAGAGAGGGAGAAACGCCATGCCACAGCCGAAGGCTTCTGCGGACCACGACGTCGAACGGTCGATCTCGAACGGGCCGAACGCTCGACCTCGCAACGAGCCGATCGGACAGACGGAGCACGGCTGCCCGACGATTCCAGCAAGCTCGTCGATATCTCGCCCGAAGAGGAAGCCCAGATTGCGGACAAGATCCTGAACAGGTGAGCCCGCGCCGTCCATCTCGAATCCACGGTCATAATGGTCCTCTGGCGGACCGAGAGGTCCTGCTCGCGACAGGCCGTGACCGGCACCGGGAACAACGGCGAGCCGCGGAGGCTCAAGGAGACTCGAAAGCTTCGACGGCTTGCTTCACGAGACTCATCGCGTCCTCGGCGTCGCTTCTCCGGACGGGGTGGAATTCCTTTCCCGCCAGCCGGTTGTAATGCTCGAAGAAGGCCTCGATCTCCGCGACCATCTGCGGCCGGAGGTCGGACAGGGATGTGACGTGCCCGTGCGTGTGGGCCTGGGTGGCGACGCCGATCAGGCGGTCGTTGCGCTCCTGCCTGCCGTCCCGTTCGGTCTGCCTCGCCTCGATAGCCCCGATCACCCTCACCTTGATGACGCAGCCCGGAAACGCGGGGGCATCCATGACGACGAGGATGTCGAGCGGATCGCCGTCGCCGCCCTTGGTCGAGGGAACATATCCGTAATCGTGCGGGAACGACGTTCCCTCCGGCAACACGCCCTTCAGCTCGAAGACCCCGAGTTGCTCGTCGTAGGCGTATTTGTTGCGGCTGCCCTTGGGCGTCTCGATGACGACCAGGACCTCGCCGGTTTCCGCAAAGGCCGGCAACCGGCTCAATGACTCCGTTTCGACCGTCAAATCGGCTGCTCCTCGGTTCTCGTCCATCTGCGGCGCAACGCTTGCGCGCCTTCACGTCGGGCCGGCCAGCACACCCTGCTATCCCGTATTCGCGGCGAAGTGAAACCGCCTTCGGACCGAGCGGGTGCCCGTGTACCTCCGCGGTCACCAGCAAGCGACGACGCGGCCGAGAGCAAACGGCGTGCACGGACGAGGTCTGGGCGTACGATGAGGAAGCGTCCTCGCGCGGCGCCTTCTCGCCGGCACGGCGGGTGTGGGGCCGATGACGCTGGCCGAGAAGATCGAACAGGCACTTACGTCATCTCCCCCTCCCCTTCCGAAACGTCTTGCTGCTTCTCAGAGGGGGTGGACATAGGCTTCCGGCCATCTTAGCAAAAACGTGGAGTCGGATCCGAACGTAGGATCGTCGAAGATGACGACCGCCCGATCAGTCATAGCCATGCTATTGTCGTGCTTTGTAGTCCAGGCGCTGGCCGCCGCGTCCGACCGTTTGGTGGCTCATTACGTCGTGCCTTCCAAAGCCGACCCCGCCGTGAAGCAGTTCGACGATCCAAGCATCGGGATCGCGAGCGCAGGCCTGCCGATGGATGCACCTCTCGCCGTTTTCCTGCCGGGGACCGGTGGGAGACCAGCCGATGCGCTCACGCTGCTGCGGACGATCGCCCGACAAGGCTATCGCGTCCTGGGGCTCGAGTACGACGATGTGCCAGCAGTAGTTCAGGAATGCCCGAAAAATCCAGATCCGGACTGTTCGGCGGCATTCCGCGAGATGCGCGTCAGCGGCCGGGGCTCGTCGCGTGCCGTCATCAACACGGTCGCCGAAGCCATCATCCCACGTCTCGTCGCCGCGCTACGCATGTTGGACAAGGCCGCGCCCGACGAGGGTTGGGGCCGATACCTCGATGGTGACCAGCCGCGTTGGGAGCGCATCGTGATGTCCGGCCTGTCACAAGGCGCGGGAATGGCCGCCTACGTGGCCAAGCAGCACGAAGTTCGTCGTGTCGTTCTCTTCTCCAGCCCGTGGGATTTCACGGGGCGGGAGCGACGCCCCGCACCTTGGCTTTCCTGGCCGAGCGCCACACCTCAGGACCGCTGGCAGGCCGAGTATCATGGGCGGGAAGACACTGCTCCGCTCATCGCGGCCGCCTACGCGGCGCTCGCGATCCCGGCCGGCAACATTCGGATTTTCGATCGCGACCTGCCCCGAGATTCGTCGGCGCGTGGCCGAAACCCCTACCACGGGAGTACCATCCAGGATCCGGGCTACGCACCGCAATGGCGAGCGATGTTCGGTCGTGGCGTCCCCTGAACGCCCTTCGGCCGAGGACCGTCCTCGCCTCGTCCCGAAGCCGTCAAGAGCACGTTATGCGATAGTTGGACGTAGTGTCTTGCATTTGGGGTTGTGAGACCGCCACGACCCTGCTACTGGAGCAACGGTTCAACAGGCCGGTCGTCGATGAAGCTCGATTGCCATCGCATCCATGAGAACGCGCCCGAGATCGTGCCGGCTCGGCCCGAGCGCATGTGGATGGACCGGACCCCCAATCGCTTCGCCTATCGCTGCACGCCCATCACCATGGCCAATACCACGGGTTGGGAACTTCTATGCCCGCACCACGTAGCCCTCACCTGGACGGGCGGCGGCGCCACGGTCGACATCGGCATCGTCGAGACCGGGAACGCGGCGGGCAGCCTGCCACTCGTTCAATCGCATTTCGGCAACGGCATCGCCACATTCATGCCGGGCCACGTGTTCCGCACCGATCCCGACTGGGCGCTGTGGTGCCGCGGCTCCCCCAACATGTGCAAGGACGGGTTGACGCCGCTGGAAGGGCTGGTGGAGACGGAGTGGCTGCCCTTCACCTTCACCATGAACTGGCGCTTCACCCGCCCCGGCACGGTGGAGTTCCGCCGCGGCGAGCCCTTCTGCTTCGTGACGCCCGTGCCCCACGTCGCCATGGAGGCGATCCGGCCGCGGGTGATGCCTCTCGCGGCCGACCCGCAACTCGCGGCCGACCACGCCGCCTGGAAGAGTTCGCGCGACGATTTCAACGCGCGTCTCGCCGCCAAGGAGCCCGCCGCCATGCAGGCCAAGTGGCAGCGCTATGACCTCAAGGGCGAGCCGCCGCGAGGCGAGGCGGCGCCCGACACGCACCGCATCAAGCGCCGCATGCGGGCGCCCGTCGCCGGGCCGGGCGGGGCCGCGGTTCTGCCGGTGCGCCCGGCCGCCCCTGCCTTCGACACGGGGCGGACGAAGCAGAACATCATCTGGATCGCCTCCTACCCGAAATCCGGCAATACCTGGGTGCGGGTGTTCCTGCACAACCTCCGGCGCGAGATGGAGGGGCGGGGCGACGAGCCCCTGGACCTCAACCGCCTGCACGAGAGCTCGGCCTGGGAGATCCACGCGCGGGACTACGAGGCGATCATCGGCAAGCCGGTGATGGAGGCGACCCCGGCCGAGATCGCCGGGGCGCGGCCCGAGGTGCAGCGGCGGCTGGCGAACGGGCGGGACGCGCCGTTCCTGGTCAAGACGCACCTGACGGTCGGCATGGATTGCGGCCACCCGACCATCAACCTCGATGCCACGCTGGCGGCCGTCTACATCGTGCGCAACCCCCTCGATGTCGCCGTGTCCTACGCCAACCACGCGGGGCACTCGCTCGACCTCATCGTCGAACACATGTGCACGCCGGCCATGAAGACCGTAATGACCGCCAAGGACGTCAACGAGACGATCGGGTCGTGGAGCCAGAACGTCGCGAGCTGGATGGGGGTGTATCAGCGGCCGGTGCTGTTCCTGCGTTATGAGGACTTGCTCAACGGGCATATTAAAGAATTCAGGAGACTGGCGAATTTCCTGAAATGGGACGCTGCAGATGTTTGCATTTCGGCGGCTATTAAGAAATCAGCTTTTGATCGATTGAAGGCGATTGAAGCTAATCAAGGGTTTGCTGAGCGACCTTCAACTTCACCGGCTTTCTTCCGACATGGCAGGCAGGGAGGGTGGAAAACGAGTCTGACGACCGATCAACAGCGAGCCATCTTAATGGCGCACGCACCTATGATGCAGCGGTTCGGTTATTTGCCTAATGGCTGCACAATCGGTCGACATGCTGTCGCAAGTGAGATAAAGAGCGAGAGCTCAAATGTTTAATGATCCCTCAACCGTCCGTCGGGCAAAGAAGTCCTGCAAATATTTGGTATTAATATTCAGTATTGTTGCATGTAGAAATGTGTCTGCTGAACAGACTTTTGTTCCTACCGTCGTAGGTGATTGGCTCGTTGAAGAAACCCATGATGTTGCTCCGTATGTGCGCCAATCAGGCCGAGATGGCTTGGCCAGTGTATTACTAGCGCCGCTTGACCGGAACATTTATAAGAACACATTCTTTTCTATTTCCTGTGTAGATAGTAGAATTTATTTAAATATCAACCTACTGATCAATTCTACTCCCGATGAGGAAGGTAAACTCGATGCAACCGCCGTTCTGAATGGATTTGTTTTCTCTACTACAGAGAATGATGCCAACGTATATCGTCACTCTTACGTGGAGCACGAAATGTTAAAAGCAGAAGTCGGTGAGGACTTTCTACAATCATTTAGAAGTTCATCTCCCACCACCATCAACTTGGTGACAAAAAACGGAAATACTTCTTTTGTTTACAACAATAGGGAACGAGCACGAGCTACAAGCTTATTCTTGGGAAAGTGCGGCAACTTCAAGTCGTCTTAACATCAACCTGGGGAGGTAATCTCATGGACAATCCGCCGAATTCCGTCATGTTTGGACCGTCGATCACCAACACTCCAAGCGACTTGAGTCAGACTCCCACATCCGGCACTGACGCATTCGGTGGTAGCACTATACCTGGGAAAGATCCGATTGGAGGATATTATTCCAAGGTCGGGGACGGTTTTAAAACAGTTTCCGACAGTTTAACGGTCGGCGGTATAGTTACGGCAGGTGTGGGAGGGGTCGCCGGCGGGCCTTTAGCGCCAGCACTGACCATTGCGGGAGGTATTAGCGCCCTCGGAGGTTTGATCGCTGGTAACGATTCCACGACGGGAAAATCTATTGCGGCGGCAGTAACCACAATCTCCCAAACTGATCTGGCCGGTATTCAAGGGGCGCCGATCAGTAGTGTTGAAGCGCAACAGGCCCAAATTGCAGCATCTAACCTTGCTGACTTGGTTGGTCCGAACAAAGCGGCCGAGATAGTTTCCCAAATGCATGAATACAATATGCAATACAACTCCGAGCAATTTAATACGCCGTTCTCCGTTGCCTCAGTGGGTCTCCCAAACTATAGTTTCGTCAAGGATGAATATACTGTAGACGATAATGTTCCGACAGCACCTATCACCCAGAATATAGACAATCAGGTTGTTAACTTCGCGTTACAAACTCCGCCAATCAGTGGCATGCCTGCACCGCCCTCTGGCGCACCGCCTTCTGGCGCACCGCCCTCGGGCGGCACGCCCCCGGCCTCGGGCGGCACACCCCCGGCCTCGGGCGGCACGCCTCCGGCCTCGGGCGGCACACCCCCGGCCTCGGGCGGCACACCCCCGGCCTCGGGCGGCACACCCCCGGCCTCGGGGGGCACGCCTCCGGCCTCGGGCAGCACGCCTCCGGCCTCGGGGGGCACGCCCCCGGCCTCGGGCGGCACACCCCCGGCCTCGGGGGGCACACCTCCGGCCTCGGGGGGCACACCCCCGGCCTCGGGCGGCACACCTCCGGCCTCGGGCGGCACGCCTCCGGCCTCGGGCGGCACGTCTCCGGCCTCGGGCGGCACGTCTCCCGGATCAGGGTCGGGCGGCACAGGCACGTCCTCCGGCTCCGGCGGTACCGGAAGCGGCACCTCGTCCGGTTCGGGCGGTACCGGAGGCAGCACCTCGTCCGGCTCCGGCGGTACCGGAGGCGGCACCTCGTCCGGCTCCGGCGGCAGCAGCGGCGGCTCGTCGTCCGGCTCCGGCGGCAGCAGCGGCGGCTCGTCGTCCGGCTCGGGCGGCGGGAGCCACTCATCCGGTTCGGGCGGCAGCAGCGGCGGCGAACCCGTCGTGCTCGACCTCACGGGCCGCGGCATCAACATCACGCCCTCGACGTCGTCGAACACCTTCTACGACATGGCGGGCGACGGCTACCAGCACCTGACCGCCTGGGCCGGAGCCGGCAACGGCGTGCTGGTCTATGATCCGAACGGCACCGGGCAGATCACGGAGCAGGACCAGGTCGTCTTCACCGACTGGGACCCGACCGCGACCAGCGACATGCAGGCGCTGCTCGACGTGTTCGACACCAACCACGACGGCAAGCTCGATGCCGGCGACAGCAAGTTCGCCGACTTCAAGGTGATGGTCACGGAAAGCGACGGCACGCACCAACTCGAAACCCTGTCGCAGCTCGGCATCACCTCGATCGACCTCACCTCGAACAAGCAGGCCATCACCCTGGCCGACGGCTCGTCGATCAGCGGCGAGACCACCTTCACGCGGGCCGACGGCACCACCGGCACTGCGGCCGACGCCACGCTCGCCTACGAGGGCAGGGGGTTCAACGTCCGTCAGACCACCGCCCACAACGCGGACGGCTCGACCACGCTCGACAGCAAGGCCTACAACGCCGACGGCTCGCTCGCGGGCGAGATCACCAGCACGACCTCGGTCGACGGGGCCGCGGTGTCCCTGGCCTATGACGACAACGGCGATGGCGTGATCGACCGCCGGCAGGTCGACCACACGGTCCACAATGCCGCCGGCAGCACCACCGCGACCGTCACCGACGAGAACGGCGCCGGCACCCGTGTCGAGGACCGCACCGTCACGACCACCAGCGCAGACCTGAAGACCGTGACGATCGGGCGTGACCTCAACGGCGACGGCACTTTTCGATCAGACCGAGACCGACAGGACGGGCGCCGACGGCTCCCTGACCGCGACAGTCACCGACCTGAACCGGGACGGCTCGAATAGCGGCAGTGTCACGACCGTCACGAGCGCCGACGGCTTGTCGAGGACCGTGCGGACGGACCTCGACGGCAACGGCACCGTGGACGCGTCCACGACGGACGACACGGTCGTCGGCGCCGGTGGATCCCGCACCGAGACCGTCACGGACTATGCCGGCTCCGGCATGGGCGCGGCGGCGGAGGTCGACCGGGCCGTCACGACCACCAGCGTCGACGGCAGCAGCAAGATCGTGAGGGCAGACCTCAACGGCGACGGCACGGTCGACGCCACCATCTCGACTAAGCTCACCGTCAATTCGGACGGCAGCTCGGCCACCACCGCGACCGTCACCAACGCCGACGGCTCGGTGCGCGACAGAGTCCAGGAGACCATCAGCGCGGACGACCGCACGATCACGACGCTGAGGGATCGCGACGGCAACGGCAGTTGGGATACCGAGTCGGTCGACGCCACAAGTTTCAGCGCCGACGGCACCAAGTCCGAAACCGTGTCGGACTCCACGCTCGCGGGCGGGAGCGGAAACCAGACCGCGACATTGCGCGACCAGTCCGTCACGACGACCAGCGCCGACGGTCGTACGCGGACGATCCAGACCGATTCCACCGGGGACGGCCAGTTCGACCGGATCGAGACCATCGCAGCGCAGGCGGACGGCAGCACCCCCGACACGGTGAAGAACTATGGCGTCGGCGGGGTGCCGATCGACGACACCGTCACGGGCACCAGCGCCGACGGCTCCGCCAGCGCGGCGAAGACCGATTCCGATGGCAACGGCAGCGTCGACGCGCTGCAGACCACCGCGACGGTGCACAATGCCGACGGCTCCTCCACCATCACCGTGACGAGCTTCAACGGTTCCGGCACGGTCGAGACCGGCAAGACCGTCACCACGACGAGCGTCGACGGCCTCACCAGGACGGTGCAGACATTCCTCGGCGCGGACGCATCGGCCGACGCCACCCGCACCGACGCCACGGTGGTGAACGCCGACGGCAGCCGCACCGAGACCGTCACGAACGTCGCGGGCAGCGGCCACGCCCAGACCGGCAAGGTCGTCACCACGACCAGCGCCGACCGGCAGACCGTGACGGTGTCGACCTACCTCGACGCCCGGACGTCCCCGGACCGCGTGGTGCAGAACGCCACGGCCGCGAACGGCACGGTGACGCAAACGGTGTCGGACTACGACCCGACCGGCGCCACGCTGCTCGACAAGACCGTGACGACGACGAGCGCCGACGGGCTCAGCACCACCGTCACCAAGAGCGTGCCGGGGAACACGGCGCGCAACGACAGCCAGTCCGACGCGACGGCGCTCAACAGCGACGGAACGCGCACGCAAACCTACACCGACCAGAACGGTGCCGGCGCGGTCGTCAACCAGGTCGCCAGGACCACCTCGGCCAACGGCTATGCCGTGACGACGGCGGAAACCGGCAGCAACGGCTCGGTGAGCCTCGCACGGTCGACCACCGATAAGGTGACGCTCGGGAGCGACGGCAGCCGGCTGGCGGTCGTCACGGACAACGACGCCAGTGGCCATATGCAGGATCAGACCACGACCACGACGGCCGGCGACGGCCTGTCCTCGCGGACGACTCTTGCGATCGGCAGCGCCGTCGAGCTGCTCGACACCAAGCAGGTGCAGCCGGGCGGGGGTAGCACGATCCAAGTCGACACGTACAATATCGCCACGGGGGCGCTCGTGCAGGGCGTCACCACCACGACCAGCGCGGACGGCCGCACGACGACGATCGCGCGGGACAGCACCGGCGCCGGGTACGCCGATCACGTCGAGGCCCTGACGGACGGCCTCGACGGAAGCACCACGGACGTCATCCGCGATCTCAACGGCAGCGGGTCGACGAAGGACCAGGTCACGACCGTCATCAGCCCCGACGGGCTGTCGAAGACGGTGGCGATCGACACGGATGGGGACGGGGCCGCGAACCTCGACCGGACCGACGACGTCGTGGTGAACGAGGACGGAAGCCGGACCGAGACGAGGACCGACCTCGACGGGGACGGGACGGTGCGCGGCCAATCCGTCGCCACGACCAGCGCCGACGGCCTGACCACGGCGACGCAGACGGCGTTGAACGGCACGGGGGTGGTGGACGAGATCGAGACCGATCACACGATTCTCAACCAGGACGGCAGCACCACCACGACCTCGGCCACGGTCTATGCCGACGGCTCGAAGAAGGACGGCAGCACCGTCGCGACCAGCGCCGACGGGCGCACCGTGACGACGCAATGGGACACGAACGGCGACGGCGCGGCGGACGAGACGCAGACCAAGGTGACGAACGCCGACGGAGGGCACACCACGACGTTGAGCTATGCGAACAGCTCGTCCAGCACGGTGACGACGGTCAGCGGCGACGGCTCCATCAAGACCGTGCAGACGCTGTCGGGCGGCAAGGTCACCCAGACCCAGACCACGACGATCGTGCCGGATTCCGACGGTTCCTCCTCGTGGGTCCAAACGAACGCGACCGGGGCCGTCACGGCCTCCTCGTCTCACACCGTCGACGCCAACGGCGTCGACTCCGTCGCTTGGAACTTCACCACCCCGCCGGACGGCTCCACGGCCTCCGCAGCAGGCTCCGTGCGACTGGACGCGATCACGGAGGCGCAGGATCAAGCCAAGCTGGGACGCTTGGCCGATACCTTGCTCGACCGCGATCTGAGCACGGCGGAGCAGCAATCCTGGGGCCGCTATATCGGCAGCAACAGCCTGAACGAGACGCAGTTCGCCAACGACCTGATGAACTCCACGCAGTTCAAGCAGGACTACGGCGGCCTGTCCAATGTGGGGTTCGTCGACACGATCTATCAGAACGCGCTCGGGCGCACGGCGTCGCTGTCCGAGATGGAGAGCGACCTGACCGCTCTCGCCCAAGGCACGGCCACGCGCGCCAGCCTGGCGATCGCGATCGCGGAAGGCGCCGAGCATCTGAGCGTGGGGGACGGGCATGCATCCAGCGTCGCCGTCAACGCCACGACCAAGCTCGAGCACACGACCGACAAGGTGGTGGCGACCCACGAGGTCACGCAGCTCTATCGTACGGTTGTGGACCAAGCCGGCGACAGCTCGACGATCGCGGGCTACGTCCAAGCCATCGTCAAGGGTCAGAGCACCATCGGCCAGGTGGCGGCCGCCATCCTCGGCTCGTCGGCCTACGCCTCCGCTTACGGAACGCCCTCTGATGCCGACTTCGTCGACCATACCTACGAAAACGCCCTGGGCCGGCCCCCAACCCAGGAGGAGGAGCAGTTCTGGACCTCTGCGCTCTTAGCCGGCGCGCTGAGCCGCGCCGACATCGCGGTGGCGGTGGCGCAGAATCTCGATCTTGCGGTCGACGTCACGGGCTCGAATGTCTCCGTGACCCAGAGCGGCGTCAACGTGACGGTCGAAAACAACGCGAGCGCCACGGTCGGCGGCAGCGAAGACGCGATCGTGCTGAAGAGCGATGCGACCGTGACCGTGACGGGTCAGGGCGATGCCGTGACCATTGAGGGCACCAACGACAGCCTCGCCCTGAGTTCCGGGTTCATCACTGTCCAGGGAGGCGCGCAGGCCGCGATCGACGGTTCCTCGGATACGATCGACATTGCGGGTAGCGCGACGGTGGCCATCGACGGGTCGAACGATCGCGTCCAAGTCTCCGGCTCGGGCGCAAACTTGTCGTTCGACGGCAGTGGCGACTTCGTGGCGATGGACGACGGCAGCCTGCAACTCGCCGACGGATCCAGCGCGACCCTGGAGGGGTCGAATGATGCCGTCAGCCTCGGCAGCAATGACACGTTGAGGGTGGACGGGCAGAACGACACCGTCACGGCTTATGGGCAGGACGACACCGTGACGGTCGCCGGCCCCGGCGACAATGTGACGCTCAACAACACCGACAGCTCAGTGACCGCCAAAGGCGACGGGGGTTCCCTGACCCTGAACGGCGAGCACGACATCGCCACGATCGAAGGGGCGCACACCAGCCTCGAGGACGGAGCGAACTACACCACCATCACCGATACCGGAGCCAACACCAGCATCGACTTGAGGGGTTCCGGCACCACCGTGACGTCGACGGGAGCGTCCACCACCGTCGATGACGGAGGTGGAGGCAACTCGGTTACCACGAGCGGTTCCGACGACAGCATAACGATCGGAGGCCCCTCGACCACGATCGACGCCAAAGGCGACGGCGGTTCCCTGACCCTGAACGGCGAGTACGACATCGCCACGATCGAAGGGGCGCACACCAGCCTCGAGGACGGAGCGAACTACACCACCATCACCGATACCGGAGCCAACACCAGCATCGACTTGAGGAGTTCCGGCACCACCGTGACGTCGACGGGAGCGTCCACCACCGTCGATGACGGAGGTGGAGGCAACTCGATTACCGCAAGCGGCTCCGACGACACCATAACGATCGGAGGCCCCTCGACCACGATCGACGACAAAGGCGACGGCGGTTCCCTGACCCTGAACGGCGAGCACGACATCGCCACGATCGAAGGGGCGCACACCAGCCTTGAGGACGGAGCGAACTATACCACCATCACCGATACCGGAGCCGACACTAGCATCGACATCACCGGATCCGGGGGCACCGTGACGAGCACCGGAGAAGGCGCGCAGGTGTCGGTGTCCGGGTCGGACGACACGGTCAGCACCTCGGGCCAGAACACCAGCGTGACGGTCTCAGGCGCGAACGACCTCGTGGCCGTGGACCACGGCGGCGACACGGTGTCGGCGACGGGCGACGGCGACACGGTGGTGCTGATCGGCCAGAACGGCACCGTGACCCTGAGCGGCGCGGACGACACGGCCTCGACCTACGGCGACGGCGATCAGGTGACGTCGACGGGGTCGGGCGCCACGGTGACGCTCAACTTCACCAACAGCAGTGTCACGGCCAAGGGCAACGGCGACACGCTGACCACCTACGGTGAAGGGTCGACCCTCGCGCTGACGGGCGACGGCGGCATGGTGATGCTCGACGCCCAGGACGCCGTCGTGACGGTGGACGGCTCCAACGACACCGTGAAGGAGGGCAGCCGGGACTACCGGCTGACCCAGGGCGCCAAGGTGTCGGTGACCGGATCGAACGACACGGTCAGCACCTCGGGCCAGAACACGGGCGTGACGGTGTCGGGCGCGAACGACCTCGTGGCCGTCGACCACGGCGGCGACACGGTGTCGGCCACGGGCGACAGCGATACGGTGGTGCTGATCGGCCAGAACGGCACCGCCACCCTGAGCGGCACGAACGACACGGCCTCGACCTACGGCGACAACGACCGGGTGACCGCGATGGGGTCGGGCGCCAGCGTGACGCTCAACTTCACTAACAGCAGTGTCACGGCCAAGGGCAACGGCGACACGCTGACCACCTACGGTGAAGGGTCGACCCTCGCGCTGACGGGCGACGGCGGCACGGTGATGCTCGACGCCCAGAACGCCGTCGTGACGGTGGACGGCTCCAACGACACCGTGAAGGAGGGCAGCCAGAATGACCAGCTGACCCAGGGCGCCAAGGTGTCGGTGACCGGGTCGAACGACACGGTCAGCACCTCGGGCCAGAACACGGGCGTGACGGTGTCGGGCGCGAACGACCTCGTGGCCGTGGACCACGGCGGCGATACGGTGTCGGCGACGGGCGACGGCGATACGGTGGTGCTGATCGGCCAGGACGGCACCGCCACCCTGAGCGGCACGAACGACACGGCCTCGACCTACGGCGACAACGACCGGGTGACGTCGACGGGGTCGGGCGCCAGCGTGACGCTCAACTTCACCAACAGCAGTGTCACGGCCAAGGGCAACGGCGACACGCTGACCACCTACGGCGAAGGGTCGACCCTCGCGGTGACGGGCGACGGCGGCACGGTGATGCTCGACGCCCAGAACGCCGTCGTGACGGTGGACGGCTCCAACGACACGGTGAAGGAGGGCAGCCGGGACTACCAGTTGACCCAGGGCGCCAAGGTGTCGGTGACCGGGTCGAACGATACGGTCAGTACCTCGGGCCAGAACACGAGTGTGACGGTCGCGGGTGCGAACGACGCGGTCTACGTCGACCACGGCGGCAACACGGTGTCGGCCACGGGCGACAGCGATACGGTGGTGCTGATCGGCCAGAACGGCACCGCCACCCTGAGCGGCGCCAACGACACGGCCTCGACCTACGGCGACGGCGATCAGGTGACCGCGACGGGGTCGGGCGCCAACGTGACGCTCAACTTCACCAACAGCAGTGTCACCGCCAAGGGCGACAACGACACCCTGACGGCCTTCGGCGACGAGGACTTCATCGCGCTGAGAGGCACGAACGGTTCCGTGAAGCTCAACGGCCACAACGACACCGCCGTGATCCAGAACAACGGCGGCGGTAACGACACCGTCTACGCCGGCAATGAATCGGTCACCGTCGCGTCCAACGGACACGTCTCGCTCTTCGGAGGGATCGGCACAAACGCCATCACTTCATCCCCTGCGGCAGGGTCCATCACGATCGATCTCGGCAACGGCAACAAGGCAGTCGCGATCGGCATCCCTGCCGCGGTCGATGGATTCAACGCCAACGGAACGCACAGCTGGGAGGACATCTACAACACGCTGTCGGGTGCGCTCCAGGAGACGGACCAGTATTCCTACAACTCCAGCAACGCCCTGATGGAGATCGACAGGAGCAATGGATTCGGCGTCAAGACGGAGGCTGACCTCTACGACCCCCAGACAAGTTCGGAGATCGGATCCTACCTCTACGGGGCGAATGGCCAAGTCGACCAAGTCATCGACCTGCTGAACAACCATGATTGGATCTCGCAGACCGACGGCACCTTCAAGGATCAGACAAGCGGCGCCGTCAGCAAGACCCAGCCGACGCTGCGCTGATGAACGCAGTCGTCGACGAGGGCCGGGGTCGGGCGGAGATCCTCGACACCGGCCTCGTGGCCCTGGCGGTCATCGCGGGCCACTACCGGGTGGCGGCGGACCCATTCCAACTCCGCCACGACCTGGGCCTGGGCGAGCGCTCGGCGTCCGAAGGCGATATCGTCCTCGGGGCGCGGGGCATCGGCCTGAAGGCCCGAGCCGTGACGCCGCTGTCGCAGAGGCGCCTGCTCGGGATGCCGCTGCCCGCCATGGTGAGGTCGAAGGAAGGACGCTACGCCATCCTGGCGGCCGGCAAGGTGAAGGGCCAGTATCGCCTCATCGATCCCGTGCTGCGGGTTCCGCGGGAGGAGGACGCCCAAGGCGTCCTCGACTGGTCGGACGGCACGGCGCTTCTCGTCACTCGCCGCCTCGGCGGCGCCGGAACCGACCCCAAGACCTTTGGTTTCACCTGGTTCCTGCCATCGATCTGGCGCTACCGCCAGGCGCTCCTCGACGTCTTGGTCGCGTCCTGCGTCGTGCAGGTCTTCGGGCTGATCACGCCGCTGTTCTTTCAGCTCGTCATCGACAAGGTACTGGTTCACAACAGCACGTCAACGCTGGTCGTCGTCGTGGCCGCCATGGTGGTGTTGGGCCTGTTCGAGGGGGTGCTGCAATACCTGCGCACCTACACCCTCGCCCACACCACGAACCGCATCGACGTGGAACTGGGGCGGCGGCTGTTCAACCACCTGTTCCGCCTGCCGTTGAGCTACTTCGAGACCCGGCCCACGGGGCAGACCGTGGCGCGCATCCGCGAACTCGAGACCATCCGCAACTTCCTGACCGGGCAGGGGCTGACCTCGCTCCTCGACCTCGTCTTTACCCTGCTCTTCATCGTCGTGCTGTTCCTATATTCGACGCCGCTGACGCTCGTGGTGCTGGTGTCGATCCCCATCTATGTCATCCTGGCCATGCTGATCCGCCCGCTGCTGCGCGACGGCATCAATGAGAAGTTCAACCGCGGCGCGCGGAGCCAGCAATTCCTCGTCGAGTCGATCATCGGGGTGCAGACCCTCAAGGCCGCCAGCGTCGAGCCGCTGCTGCAGGTGCAGTGGGAGGAGCGTCTCGCCTCCTACGTGGAGACGGCCTTCAGCGTGACCATGCTGGGGACGCTCGGGCAGAACATGATCCGCTACGTGAGCAAGATCACCACCATCGTGATCATCTTCATGGGAGCGCAGTCCGTCATCGCCGGCCAGATGACGGTGGGCGAATTGATCGCCTTCAACATGATTGCCGGCCAAGTGGTGCAACCGATCCTCAGATTGTCCCAGCTCTGGCAGGACTTCCAGCAGGTGCAGATCTCCGTCGAGCGCCTCGGCGACATCCTGAATTCGCCGATGGAGCGGATGCCGTCGTCGCTGGCGGCGCTGCCGCCGGCCAAAGGGGCCATTACCGTATCGCACGTGACGTTTCGCTATCGCCCGGGCGCCCCCGAAGTGTTGCGCGACATGACGCTCGACATCAAGGCCGGCGAAGTCATCGGTATCGTCGGCTCCTCCGGCTCGGGCAAGTCGACCCTGACCAAGCTGGTCCAGCGCCTGTTCACCCCCGAAGACGGCCAGATCCTGCTCGACGGCGTCGACATCGCCCAACTCGACCCCGGCTGGCTGCGACGGCAGATCGGGGTGGTGCTGCAGGAAAACGTGCTGTTCAACCGCACCATCCACGAGAACATCGCGCTCGCCAGCCCGGCCATGCCGCGTACCCGCGTGATGCAGGTTGCCGAACTCGCCGGCGCCCACGGCTTCATCGCCACGCTGCCGCAGGGCTATGATACGGAGATCGAGGAACGCGGCGCCAACCTGTCGGGCGGCCAGCGCCAGCGCATCGCCATCGCCCGGGCGCTGGCCACCGACCCGCGCATCCTCATCTTCGACGAGGCCACGAGCGCTCTCGATTACGAGAGCGAGCGCATCATCCAGGACAACATGCGGCAGATCGTGCAGGGCCGGACCGTGGTGATCATCGCTCACCGCCTCGCCGCCGTGCGGGGCTGCCACCGCACATTGCGCTCGACCGGGGCAAGATCGTCGAGGAAGGAACCCATGCCGAACTTCTGCGAAGGGAGGGTGGGATCTATGCGCGGCTCTGGGCCCTGCAGTCCGACAACGTGAGCGCCTAGCATGCGCAGGATCGAGTTCCGGCGCGACCGCCAGTTCCTGCCTGCCGCCCTCGAAGTGCTGGAGACGCCCTCGTCCCCCACCCGCAGGGCATTGCTCCTGACGCTGTGCGCCTTCGTGGTGCTGGCGACAGCATGGTCCTTCGTGGGCCGTATCGACATCGAGGCCGTGGCCAAGGGCAAGATCCAGCCTTCGGGGCGCGTCAACGTGATCGAGCCTTTCGAGCCCGGCCGCGTGTCCGCTATCCTGGTGGATGACGGGGCCGTGGTCAAAAAAGGCGATCGCCTCATCGCGCTCGACCCGATCGAGGTGCGGGCTGACGAGAACGTCGCGACCCAGGACCTCGCCGCCGACCTCGCCGACACGGCCCGCTATCGAGCCGCCATCGACGCCGTCGACCTGGACCATTCCCGGGTCGGCACCGACCCAACGGTAACGTGGGCTCCATCGGTCCCGCAGGAGCTTCGACTGCGGGAACAGCAGGCCCTCGTGGCGGATCTGGTCAACCTGTCGAGTACCCTGCAAAACTTGGACATGCAGATCGCCGAGCGACGTGCAACGATCTCCCGCCTCGATCATAGCCTGGAGGCAGACGGGAAGCTCGCGTCGACCCTCCAGCAGCATGTCGACATGCGGGAGACACTGCAGTCCCACGGTACCGGCACCAAGGCCGACTTCCTCGCCGCGCTGCAGGACTTCCAGCGGGCGCAGGCCACCTTGGTGGCCGACCAGGGCCAACGCGGCGAGGCTCAGGCCGCCATAGGAACCCTCGTCAGCGAGAAAGCAAAGGCGCTCGGCCAGTTCCGCTCGGATAGCGCCAATAAATTTGCAGATGCATCGAACAAGGTTGTCGTCGATGGAGAAACCGTCGACAAGGCGCATGCGCGTCTGCAGAGGTCGACGTTGGTATCCCCGGTCGACGGTATCGTGCAGAAGATGGCAGTGACGTCGATCGGTCAGGTGGTCACGACGGGCCAGGAACTGATGATCATCGTGCCGAGCGGCGGCGCGCTGAACATCACGGCCTTCATCGACAATATCGACATCGGCTTCGTGAAGGCGGGCCAGGACGTGGCCATCAAGCTCGATGCCTTCCCTTTCACCCGTTACGGGACCCTCAAGGGCAAAGTAGTGAGCGTGGCAACCGATGCCATCGACGAGGACGAGGCGCGCCGCATGCAGGCCAACGCCACGAGTCTGGTCAACAGCTCATCCATGGCGGCGGCGAACTCTCAATCGCAAAAGTTCGTTTTCCCGATCACCATTGCCCTGGATCGCAGTAGCTTTCAGATCGGTGGCGCCGTTGTCCCACTGAGTCCGGGTATGAGCGTCACGGCCGACATCAACACGGACAGCCAGAGGATTGTCGACTACCTGATTTCTCCCCTGACCCAGACGACGTCCGAAGCTCTCCATGAGCGCTGACGGTCAAAAGACCGTCCTGCAGCCTTTGCGATACGTCTCGGGATAGTCTCCCAGGAGGTCGGGTGGCCGCGACGGCCACGATCTCGCCGCGGCGGCCTCGCGGGACTTGCCGGATATCGCCCGCGTCCGGCACAGGCTGGCCCCATCGACCTCACGGTTCGGGCCGTGCCAAACCACCAAGAATGGTGGTGCCCTGGAGAGGGCTCGAACCTCCCAGGCCTGGGCTAAGTCGTTGATTCGGCGTGATTCTGTTCGGGTCTAGCTCGGGGTTGGGTAAGAGCTGTGGGTAAGGTCAGGATCCCTGTCCGGCGACGTGACGTCAAGCGTCGCAACGTGCTTTTCGAAGCAGGTCTCAAGGCGCCCTTCAGGTGTTCGCGGAAGCTGATCGAGCCATTCACGATCGAGACCTGCATCAAGGTGAAGGCTGACCGCTAACGCGTCAGAGAGGTGCTGCGCAACGGCTGCAGTCGACCCAACCCGGGCGTAGCACGCGAACTTGCCCGTGCTCCGAAGCAGACGTTCACCGTACAGCCGCGCCGGCGGCTCTGCGCCCAACCTCGCCGTCTCCGGGGCAAGTTGCTTTGCCGGTAAGCGGTCGTTCGCTCAGGTCAACTGCTTCCGCGCCGAGTGTGACACTGTCGAGCCTTGCTGCGAGTAGCTGCCTCGTGACGATGAGGCGCCGGTTGCCATAGTGCGGAAGAGCGGGTCTCGAGCGCAGCGAGAGCTTGCATTCGTGAACGTATCCTTTATTCTGGATTTATGGATATCGCCGAAGCTACCTCGGCCCTTGCGGCCCTGTCCCAATCGACTCGCCTCGAGACGTTCCGCCTCCTGGTGCGTCATGAGCCGGAGGGCCTGCCTGCCGGGAGGATCGCTCACCACCTCAACGTTCCCCAAAACACCATGTCTGCGCATCTGGCCGTGCTGACGCGGGCGGGGCTTGCCATCAGCAAACGCCATAGCCGGTCGATCATCTACCGGGCGGACCTGAACGG
>JAABUM010001680.1_pt1 | contig 32014 bp, 29 predicted proteins | sample 5559161 | NCBI WGS metagenome assembly JAABUM01 (sample SAMN10711868, study PRJNA513369) | rock metagenome | isolation source: Antarctica rocks | place: Antarctica: Victoria Land, Siegfried Peak nord
CAAGCGCCGCGGTCGCCCGCCCAAGTCCCGGAGCGAGGCAACTGACGTGTCCAACCTGCGGGGGCGATCTCCCCAACACCCTCCTCACGAGGTGGCGGCATGACCACGGTTCAATGGGGCGCTACCGGCGACGTTGTCCAAACCGAGAATGCCTATATCCTCGGCCAGCGACGAACCGCGCATGATGTGTATGGAAGCCCTTTGTACGTGGTGGCCACGTCGACGTGCGATCTAGTCAGTCGAGACCGACATCCCACCACACTACCGCACGAAGAACCAACGTTCATGCTGCTGCAAGTCTTGCCTCGGCGTCCGTCAGATCCTACAATCGATGAACGTGATCTGAAGCAGGAACTTGGTGAGCTGACAGTCTTCAGGCGGTCGCGCTCGTTTTATCTCCCTCCGCTTCATGATCAGGAGGGCGTTCTTTATAACGTGGTGTTGCTGGAAGCACATGCTCTCGCAAGCCTCAAGGATCTCCCTCTCATGCAGCGCCGGGCATCAATGAGCGTTCTTGGATGGCGCGTCTTTGGAGCTCTGTTCCGGACTCTGCAAATCCGTGAAGCTGACGGTGAGGTTAACTTGCGCAGAGTGCCTCCCAGCCCCTGAGTCGCTCCGACCTTCTTCCCGCCTCTAGTAGGGGGGCGACTGTGATTCTAGAGGGCGTTTCCTACCTCATAGGAGGCCCTCCCAGCAGTGGGCGAGGACGCGCGCAGGGGAGCGGATGAGGTCGGGGCGGCCGGCGTCGTGGGCGATGAGGGCGACAACGAGGACGGCAGTGTCGGTGAGGGCGACCTGGCAGGTCACCGCAGACCAGCCGGAGAGGGGCGGACGCTGCAGGCGGAAGAAGAGGAAGACGCGGCCGAAGAAGCGCTCAATGCCGCTGCGCTTGCCCAGTTCCTCCTTGGTCCAGGTGGGGGGAAGGCAGGAGCGGTCTTTGGTGGCCGTGGGGGTGAAGGGGATGACGGCGACGGCGCCGAGGGCGGTGTGGATCCACGCGATCAGGGTGCGGCCCCAATAGGCGGCGTCGAGGCGTATCACGCGGGGGCGCAGATGGTAGAGGGCGACGGCTGTGGCGAGCAAGGGCTGGGCAAAAGGGGCGTCGTGGCCGTTGGCGGGGGCAACGCGGAAGAAGAGGGGCAGGCCGGAGCCGCGGCAGAGCAGAGTGTGGACACGGTCGCCGCGCAGGAAGGCGGTAGGATGATGGGCAGGGGCGTGGCCGTGTTGCGCGTCGGGATCGGCGCGACGCCAGGCCTTGATCGGGGCGCTGGCGATGATCAGGTCGCGCGCCCCGCTGACGCGGCGGCGCAGGGCTTCCTTGACGGCGAGGACGAAGAGCGTCTCGCATGGCGGGGCGTCAGCGCGGGCGGCGCGCTTCCACTGTTGGGAGGGACAGGGCACCCAGGGCGGGCCGTCGGCGCGTGCCGGCAGACCGCAGGCGAACGCCAAGGCCGGCCAGGCGCGCAGCCAGTCCGTCATGGCGCGGGGCGAGAGACGCCACAGCGTGCGCAGCAGGGCGATCAGCAGCAACGACTCGTCGCTGTAGCGGCGTGGGGCGCCCCCCGGCCTGGCGGGCAAGGGCGGCGGGCAGCGGCGCTCTCGCGTGTTGCACGGCCACGCGGCACAGCGTGAGCAGATGCAGGCGCGTCACGAGGGTGAGCGCGTCAATGTGCAGGGCCGGGCTGCGGGTGGCGACCGCGCGCTAGTATACTGGGGGTGGGACTGGCGCCGTGGACGGACACGGGACTGGGACCATGGGCTGACCTCCTCGGCGCGGGGACCAGACCGCGCTCTTGAGGTCAGCCTACACCCTTTCTCCCCAGTTAGGAAACGCCCTCATTCTAGTCTCACAATCGGAGAGCACGCAAGACCCCTCAGGAGGCAGCCGCGGCAGGAGCCGCCGCAGGCTGATCGCCGCCGAACTTGTCGCGCAGGTAGACGAAGATCTCGTTCTGAAACAGCGCCCACAGCGAGAGCAGCAGAGCGAAGATGCCCACCGCGATGGCCAGCAGCACCGCGCTGAGCACCAACAGCACCAGCAGCACGGCAATACAGCGGAAAGGGGCCACCACGGCCAGCAGGAATGCGTTGCGTACTATCGAGCGCCAGCGGTAGCGCCGCACGATCATGGGCCACACGAACAGGCTGGCCAGCACCCAGACCAGCAGCACCGACAGCAGCACCACCCCTAGTACCTTGAAGGCCGTGTTGGACTGAGTGATGTAGAAGCCGATGTTGAGCACGATAACCAGTGTGATGCCCGCCTGCAACACGAAGCCAAGCCAGCTACGCCAGAACAGGGGCAGCCCCTTCTGCCAGTAGTCCGAGAGGTAGCGCGGCGCCCCCTCCACGATATCGCCGGTATAGCGCGACAGCGCCCCGTAGGCCCCCGCCGCCGGCAAGCTGGTCAGCAGCAACAAGGGGGCCGAGATGACCAGCACTCCACCGTTGCCGCCCTTGAACGCGGCGGCCACGGCCACCCAGGTCACGGCCAGGAAGGGCAGGCAGAACACCGCCGTGATGGCGTTGAGCAGGATCAACATGCCCAGGTTATCGTAGAGGTCGCCGAAGCACTTGCGGGGAAACGACGGTGGGGGCGGCGGCGTCGTCTCATCCAGGAGCCGCTCCGTCTGCACCCCCAGGCTGGGCCTGACCACCTCGGCGTGGACCCGCCGCTTCTCCTCCGTGCCGGTTTGCTCGTTCACAAAGCCCCTATTTTCTTTTTAACTACTCCACGGCGCCGGACCACATTGTCGCTCCAGTGATCGCTACCGAGACTATCATAGAAACCGAACTGCTCCATGGCCCCGGCCGGGTGGGACGGGCACCGCCAAGATTCCTAGTGTTTGAAGTGGCGCACACCGGTAAACACCATGGCCGCTCCGGCGCGGTCAGCCTCATCAACCGACTGCTGATCGCGGATCGAGCCACCCGGCTGGATAATCGCCGTCACACCCGCCTCCAGCGCCCGCTCCACGCCATCGGAGAAGGGGAAGTAGGCGTCGGAAGCCAGCACACTGCCCTGCGCGCGATCCTTGGCGTGGCGCACGGCCAGCTCAACGCTGTCCACTCGCTTCATCTGGCCAGCCCCCACGCCGACCACACTGAGGCCCTTGGCCAGCACAATGGCATTGCTCTTGACGTGCTTGACCGCTCGCCAGGCGAAACGCAGGTCGGTCAGTTCATCCAGAGTAGGCCGGCGTTTGCTAACTACGTCAAGTTGCAGGTCAGCCTCGGGCAGCGCGTTGCGCTGCTGCACCACGAAGCCTCCAGTGATGCGCTTGAAATCGAGCTTGTTATCGGGCAACCAGCCAAACTCACCCTTGCGCGGCCCAGAGCGTTCGCCCATGGCCACCAGGCGCGTGTCGCGCTTCTTGGTCAGCAGCTCCAGGGCGCCTGGGGTAAAGTCGGGGGCCACGATGGCGTCGAAATGAGAGCTACGCATCTCCTGGGCCACCGCCTCATCAACGGTGCGGTTGCAGCCGACCACGCCGCCGTAGGCCGCCTGGGGGTCGCCGGCGTAGGCGCGGTGGTACGTCTCCACCAGGTCGGCGCCGCAGGCCAGGCCGCAGGGGTTGGTGTGCTTGATCACCACGATACAGGGGGCCACAAAGTCACGCGCGGTGGTCCATGCCGCGTCCAGATCCAGCAAGTTAGTGAACGATAGCTCCTTGCCATGGAGTTGGCGGGCGGTGGCCAGCGTGCGCAGACCAATCGTCTCCGTGGTGGGCACCGTGGTGTAGAAGGCGGCCTGCTGGTGGGGGTTCTCGCCGTAGCGCAGATCCTGCACCTTGCGCATGGGCAGCACCAGGTTATCGGGGAAGGCGTCGCCGAACAGGCTACGCAGGTAGGCGGCGATATAGGAGTCGTAGGCGGAGGTCAGGGCAAACGCCTTGGCGGCCAGCCGCTTGGCCAGCGTGTAGTCGCGGCCCTCGCCGCCGGCCATGCGCCGGCGCACCTCTTCCAGCACGGCCGGGTAGTCGGCGGGATCAGTGACTACCAGCACGTAGGCAAAGTTCTTGGCCGCCGCGCGGATCATCGCCGGCCCGCCCACATCGATCTTCTCGACCGCCGTATGCAACTCCACCTTCTCGGCGCTGACCGTCTCCACGAAGGGGTAGAGGTTGACCACCACGATGTCAATGGCCTCCAGGTGATGCTCCCGCAGGGCGGCCAGATGGCCCTCGTTTTCCCGATCAGCCAGGATGCCCGCGTGGATAGCCGGATGCAGCGTCTTGACCCGCCCATCCAGAATCTCGGGGAAACCGCTGAGATCGGAGATGCTATGCGCGGCCACCCCAGCGTCGGTCAGGGCTTGCAGGGTGCCGCCGGTGGAATACAACTCCACGCCGGACGCCACCAGCTCACGGGCGAGATCCACAACACCAGTCTTGTCATACACACTCAGTAGCGCGCGCACTCAATCGCTCCTAATCAGAGAAAACAACACGGGGTGGCACGAGCGGGGGAAGCAGGATATCCTTGGGAGCCACGGGTGTCCCAACCATCCCGCTCATCGGCGCCACGACCACTCTCGCGCTTAATAACTTTGCACCGCCGCAATCAGTTCGTCGCGGTGCCGCTTCATCGCCGTCCTCAGGAGGCCAATGTATGCCGGGTGGTCTGCTCCGACCACGATGAAATCCTCGCCCAGGGTCTCGACGGCCAGGAACCCGCCTTCAAAATCAAGCATCATCTGGGCCAGGGCGCCCTGCTGGCTCAGCCCACCGGCCCGCTCGGCCTGGGTCATCAGATGCGAGACGACGGCGCCCAGGTTCTCCAGGTCCTCCTCCTCGTTTTTGGAGACCCCTTCGATGAGCAGGCCATCACGACCCACGAGCAGGGCAAGCCGCACGCCGTCGTAGGCGGCGACCCGTTCCAGGCCCTCTTTCACCGTCATGTCAGGCTTCCTCCTCCACCGAACCCGTTGCGCGTCCCTTTGATCGGACGCCCTGACACCCCGAGCGGCCACACCGGTACCCTCCGCCCCGGCGCGGGATACTGCGGCCTCATCATAGCAGATTGCCTGTGTTCGCACCATCTAGGGTGCGCGGCGGGCGCCGAGCGCGTTGTGCAGTACACTATAGAAAGACGAGGATACACGTGGGCAGGGCGCCAAATACGATGAGTAGGGGAGGGGCAATGGCGGACGCTGACAGCGAGAACGCCTGGGCCACGCGGCTGGCCTCGGCCCGCCAGCAGGTCCATCAGCGGGCCAATGACATCGGCGAGGGAGCCGGACAGTTGCAGCGTCAGGTGGACGCCGCCTCGCGGGCGCTGTGGACGCTGATTGACGGCGCCGTGGGCGAGGCGAACTGGGCCTTGCAGGCCGCCGCGCCTGACGACCTGCTGGCTGTGCAGCGCGGCGAGGGCAAGGGCCGCGTGACCATTGGCCGGGGGGCCGAGGCGCGCTCCCTGGACATCATGATCTCTCCGCGCGTGGTGGATGGCGCGGTCTCCGGCGGCGGCGTGCTGGCGCCCAATAAGTCGCGCTTGAGCATCCACTTTGCCCTGGTGCAGGATTCCTCTGGTGAAAGCCTGCGCTGGGTAGTGCTGACCACTCTGCAGCCGGTCACGCCGGAAGTTATTCAGACTATCTTCCTCTATACCTTCGGCGACGACCCGCGCGCCTCGCTGGAGGTGGCCGATTTTTTCGCCTCGGCCTAACAATTGCCCTGAGTTCTTGAAGCAGGATCAGTCCCCTGGCGCTCACGCGGCCTGGGGCGTCGAGTTAAGGCCGCGGCTACTGACCTGGGGCCTATCGCCTACGCAAGGAGTTGACCATGGCAGTGGATCAGAAGGGCCCGGCGCGGGGCGCCGCCGCCAAGGGCCGTAGCGGCCCGGCAGCCCAGGCGCCGCGTGACGACCCAACGGACGGCGCCCTGCACGGCATGGCCCGCGTGCTACACGACGTGCTGGAGCGCGTCCATCAAACAACTGGGGCCGACATCATCGCCCTCTACCCGGTGGCCGGCGAAACGGGCAGCTTTTCCGCGCCCGCTGGCCTGGGCCTGCAGGCTGATGACCTCTATCATGCGCTCGACGATATGGCCGAGAGCCTGACCCGCTACCGCGCCGATAGCGCGCAGGGGCGCGTGCCTGCCGACCTGCGGCCCACGCACTATGGCCTGGCTACCTGGCTGATGGTCACCCACCGCACCTTTGTCGCCGCCGACGCGCCCCGAGAGGTCGGCAGCACCTTTGTGCAGCGCTACCACATCCAGGCGACCGTGGCCCTGCCCCTCCTCACTGGGGGCCAGACCTCCGCGCTGCTGATGGTCAACTGGAGCCAGGACGCGGCGCGGACCAGCAAGGACGGCCCCGCCACTGGCCCCGCCGTGGAGGCGATCGAGGCGATCGCCCGGGAGGCGGCGCCCAGTATCACCCAGGCGCGCGCCGCCGAGGAGGTGGCCACCTTCCGCACCCTGGCCGAGCTAGTGGAGACCCTCTCAGCGCTGGAGGTGACCGACACACCCAGGCTCAATGGCCGTGGTTCCCTGCCGGACGCGGCGCGCGGCGGCCTGGCCGCGTTGGGGGCCACATTCGCTGACCATGTGGAGGCGGCCCTGGGGCGTATCCTAGAGACGACCGACCTGGACGCCGCCGCCGTGTTCGTGCGCCAGGCCCGCGTCGGCGGGGGCGCCTTGAGCCTGCTGGCCCAGCGTGGCCTGCCTGATGCTCTGGGCGCCCTTGATGCGCTCAAGGCCGCTGGCGGCGACCTGGCCGCCGACCCCCAGACCCGCCAGTTGCTGGCCCAGGCTGGCTACAACGCCGTTGCGGCGTTCCCCTTGCGCGCCCGAGATGGCGCCCACGGGGCCCTGCTGGTGGCCAGTCGCGACCGCCTGGCCTTCCTCTATACACCAGAGGCGACCCACCTGCTCTTGCAGACCGCCGCCGACCGCATCGGGGCGACCCTGGCCAGCAAAGCTCTGGTGGATACCCTAGAGGAGACAAACCGTACTCTGATGGCCCTGGGCCGCTTTGGGCAGGCTCTGGTGCAACCGGGAGCCTCGCTGCATCAGGTCCTGCAGGCCGTGGCCGCCAAGCTGACCGACCCCACGCTGCCCGAGTTCCACTTTGATGTGGCGGTGAGCTATCTGCTGGCCCGCTCACCTCTACACGGGGCCTGGATCCGCCTGGCCGCCGGTTCCACCTCCAGCGCCGACCCCCGCCCACTCGGCGCGGAGCTGGCTGGCGCGAACATTGAGCCGCGTTGGGTGAGCATCCCGGAGCGCCCCCTAGACCCCCTGGATGTGCTGTCATACGTCAGCGCGCAGCGCCACATCGTGGTCATCGGCGCGCACGACGACGAAGGACCCGACGATCTGGTGAGCGGCTACGGCGCCGGGGAGGTGGAACGCTGGCGTGTGCCTATCGTGCGTTCCGACAACTCTAGCCTGGGCAATGTGCGCGCGGTGGTGGTGATGGCCAACCCCGACATAGCGCCGGTGACAGTGCTGGCCCAGCCGGCGGCCGGCGATTTCAGCGCCCCCGACTACCTGGAGAACCATACCTTCCGCCTGCAGGGCGACCTCTTTGAGGAGCACGGCCACGGGCGGCTGGTGCGCGTGTTTGTGCCCTTTGGCGAGGCGCCGGGCGCCGTGGGCACTGCCGGGGTGCTGGAGGCGGGCTACCTGATGGATCGCCGGCGGGGCCTTGACCGCACCCAAATTGAGGCCCTGCGCAACTGCGCCACCCAGGTGGCCGCCGCCGTGGAGACGGCACGTTTATACGAGGAGACCCGCCGCCACGCCGAACACATGGAGATCGTCACCGAGGTGGGCCGGGCCATCGCCTCGTCAATTGACCTGGATCAAACGCTGCGCCTGATTGCCCGCAATATGGCCCGCACCGTGGACGCCTCCACCTGCCAGATCGCCCTGCTGGAGGACGACGGCTCGGCCTGGTTCGGGGCCGCCGCCCTGGATCAGGAGGATCAGTGGCGGCGCGAACGCATGGAGCGGCCCCAGCCGTCGCTGGTCTTCGAGGTAGTTGATCGCGGCAAGCCCATGGTTGTAGAGGACGCCGCCCGCCACGACCTGATCCGGCCCTCCTATGCGGCCACCTTCGGCGTGCGTTCGCTGCTGATTCTGCCCCTGCTGACCGAGTCGGCGCACCCACTGGGCGCGGTGGTGTTGGGCCAGCGCGACCGGCCCCGCCTGTTCACGCCCGAGGAAGTCGAGCGGGCGCTGGGCCTGGCTCAACAGGCCGCCGTGGCCATCGAAAACGCTCAGGTGCATGCCCGCGAGGAAGACGACCACCACATCCAGAAGGATTTCGTGCTGATCGGCTTCGGCGTGTGGGGCCAGAAAGCTTACCACCACCTGCTCACGCTCAAGCAGTTCTTCAACTTCAAGACCTACGTGGTGGAGCACGACAGCCCCTCCCGCCGCGCCGCGTTGGCCCAACTCGAGGCGCAGGTGGTGGCCAACGGCGACGCCATCTACTGGGACTCCACGGAAGCCCCGGCGCTGGTAGCCCTCTCCCGTGACCTGGAGGCCTCGTGTTATGTGATCACCTACGTGGCCACGCCCGCCGAGACGCACCTGCCCCTGGTCAAGAAATATTATGGCCTCTCCGACGTGATCCTGATCGAGAAGCCGCTGGGCGCGCCACTGGCCCAGTATCGGGCCTTCCTGGACAACGTGGACGGCCACGTTCAGCTCGTCGCCGCTGACCACTACTACTTCAAGCTGGAGGTGATGCTGCTGCAGCTGTTGCTCAGCGAGGAGCGCAACCTGAGCAGCTTCCTGGATGGCGTGGAGGAGATCGAGATTGAGCTGCTCGAAGAGCAGCCCCTGGCCGGCACGGCGGCGGAGATCGGCATCATCGCCGACATGATGCCCCACGCCTTCGCCATCCTCTCCCTGTTTACCCCGCTGGACCGCCTGCGCCTGGTAGACGACAACCCCCTGCGCATCGGCTGCTATCAGCCCGCCGCCGCCGACAAGGAGACCTACACCCGCCTGGTGGCTACCTATCCCCACAATGGCCGCGACGTGCGCGTGATCATAGACACGGGCAAGGGCATCGCCAACTCCAAGTGGATCCGCCTGGTCGGCCAGCGCAGCCAGACCGGCCGCCGGGCCTTCTACCGCTTCGACTTTGGCCGCGGCGAGGCCATTGACGGCACGCAATCCAACCTGCGCGCGGCCACCCGGCCGATCCGCCAGCCCGGCGTGCCTGAGAACGCCCACCTGACCATGCTACGCCACGTCATCGAGAAGAAGCACCCGGCGGTGGGCATTCTGGCCATCCGTGAGGCCATGCGCTCCAACCAGCGCATTCAGGAGTTGGAGGAGTTAGCGGCCAAGCTGCGCGCGGCAAACGAGTGCGTCCCGTACCAGCAGGGTCAGCGCCCCGTCTTCCCCGACGATACCTCGCGCCTGCACTGAGCTACCCAGGCCTGTCAGGGTGGCGGCAGGCCTGGGGCAGCGTGCCGCCGCTCGGGGGCCAGCCAATCAGGAACGCCACGATGGGCAGCCAGGGCGGGCGTTGGACTGCCCTGGCTGCAGAGCCAGACCGCCCCGACCCCAGGCCGATGGCGAAAGCACAGATGCGGTGGCCCGGGAACGCGCCACACCAGAGTACACGAGGAGGACACACAGACCATGACCGACGCCGTGGACACCTCGACTGGGGCCAGGGCCGCCGTAGCCGCCCCGCGCGACCATGATGAGGTACTGGAGCGCCTCAACACGCTGACCCGCGACACCTATCAGCTGTGGGACCACGAGTGGGTCGGCTTCTCCTGGCGCAACTACACCTACGACCACGTGCGCCGGGTGCGTAACCTGGCGCTCAGCCTGGCCGCCGAGGAGGGGGCCGACCCGCGCGTGCTCGATGTCGCCGCCGTGCTCCACGACATCACAAAGTCGTACGATGGCGAGATCCTGATGAAGGATGGGCAACGCGTGGTAGACGAGCAGGGCTTCTGGCGCAATGAAATGCTGCCCCCTGCCCGGCAGAACCGCGTCACGGCGCTCTACGACGCGCTGGGCCTGCGGGGCGCCGTGCATAATGTCTCCGGCGCCCGCATCGCCGACGCGCTACTGGCCGACGACGGCTATGCGCCGGAGTTCCGCGCCCACGTCTCCGAGATCATCATCTCGCACCTCAAGGTGGGCCAGGGGTCCAGCCTGGAGGGACGCTGCCTCTACGACGCGGACACCATTGACGCCAACATCGGCCACCCCGCGCTGTACCGCAACATCCAGATCAGCATGCACTTCCTGGAACAGCAGCACGCCGCCGAGGGCCGCGACACCGAGGCCTACATCACCGAGAACCTGCGCACGCACCTCCAGGAGTACGTGCATAGCAAATGGCCGGGGTGGGTGGCCGGCAAGACGCGCGACTTTGTGGGCCGCATGACCACGGACGCGGGCCGCCGCCGCGCGCTGGCCCGCATCGCCCGCCTGGAGGAAACCCTGCGGGCCATGGCCGAGGAGATGGACGAGTTCAGCGCCGCCGTGGAGTCCGGCTACCTGGCCCCCACTGCCTACTTTGTGGGCAGCAGGCGCAACCCCTCGCTGATCGAGGAGTTGGCCGTGCTGGAGGCCCGCTGGCCCGCTGGTTCGCACCACGCCGCCTCCCGCTTCATCAGCATCATGCGGCGGGAGAGCGACGGCGAGTTGTAGAGGTGGACACCACCTCCCCCAGGCGGTGAGGACGTGAAGCGGGCTTAGCTCCTGGCCGATAGCACGGCGGCGCCCACGATGCCCGCGTCGTCACCGAGGCCCGAGCGGGCCAGTTCAACCGTGGCGGCGGGGATGGGGTGAGCATACTGCCGCGTATAGCGCACGGCTGTCTCAAAGAAGAGATCCACGGCCATCACCAATCCACCGCCCAGGATGATCCGTGGCGGGTTGTAGAAGGTGATCACCGAGGCCAGGCCAGAGGCCAGGTAGCGCGCCCCCTCAGTGACCGCGTCTATGGCCAGCAGGTCACCCGCCGTGACTGCCTGGGCGATTCCCTTGGAGCGGATCGCCGTGCCGCCCGGCATCTCTCGCTCGTCCACCTTGGCCGACAGTAGCGCGCGCAGGCTGGACTCCCGGCCCCTGCTGATCTCAGCCAGAATCACCCGCACGATAGCGGACCGCGAGGCGTAGGCCTCCAGGTGACCACGCCCGCCGCAGCCACACAGGCGCCCGCCGTGATCTACCACCATGTGGCCGATCTCGCCCGCCGTGTTGGAGGCCCCTCGGTAGGGCTGGCCGCCCTGCACGATCGCCGCGCCGATGCCGGTGCCCACGAACACGCACACAAAATCATCCTGGCCCTTACCAGCCCCGAAAACGGCTTCACCGGCGGCGGCGGCCTCCACGTCGTTGCACAGCATGGTCGGCAGGTTCAGCGCCGCTCGCAGCCGCTCAGCGATGGGCAGATCACGCAGGTCGGTGGCCAGATTGGGCGCCCGCAGCAGGACACCGCGCGCTCGATCAACCTGCCCCGCCGCGCCCACACCGGCCGAGGTGACGGCCTCCTTTGCCGGCAGCTTGGCCCCTTGAAGCGCTTCCTGGGCCACGCTGATCACCCTGCCGACCATTTCGTCGGCCCCCAACTCCACCCGGGTGCGCTTCTTGGCCAGGGAGAGCACCTTGCCGGTGGTCAGGTCAATCACGCCGGCCAGGATCTTGGTTCCCCCCAGGTCTATACCCAACGCATACGGCATCCGTTCGCCCTCCCCCACCCAGCATCACGCTCTCACCGGTTAGCCACCTAGCCCCACCATGCTACAGTGGACCATAGCACATCTACGCTTCAAAACGGATGTTCCCCCGGGCACGCGCTGCATGGGGCGTGACTGTCCGATAACAGCGTCACATCTGCATGGGCAGCCGGTTGCGCCACTCCCTGGCCCATTCGGGGTTGAGCTGGCCCAGGTGGTAGAAGATGCTCGTATAGGTGGTCTTCTTTTGGCTGGTGGTCATGTAGTCGGTGACCAGCTGCTCCATATCGAGCGTGCCATCGTCGCTCAGGGCCTTACCGATCAAGGCGTCGGCCTTGCTCGTCGTCTTGCGCTTGGCGGCCAGGTAACGCTTATACTCGTGCGCGGCCCCAGCGGTCAGGGCGACCGAGGGCGGGGGAGCGTCAATCTGAGCGGTTTTGACAAGATGAAATAGCAGGTCGCCCACGCGGCGATAGGTATCCTGCGCTTGGACACTGCGATGGTCAATCAGCGCATGATTGAGGCCAATATCCTTGATGATGGATAGATTGGCTAGCTGCACAAACCATGCCCGCCATGCAGCGGCGTTTTCTGTCTCCTCGGCTCCCATTCTGTCTCCTCTATAGCTCGGGGACCGGGCACAGCAGGTCCTCCGAGACATCTTCAAGTACGACCAAGCCCTTGGTCAGCAGGTCCTCCCAGACAACCCGCAGATCGTTGCGGGGGTTCTCGAACTCCACATGGGTGGGCACGTCCATCCCCTCGCCGTGAAAGACATCAATCACCCGCACAGCAAAAGCCTCAAAGGCGACCTCGGGATCGTCTGACTCAGAGAGAGTTTGTACATCGTCGCGCTCACCGGCGAGGATGAGCACGCTGTCGTTGCCTAGCGTCCAGCGTTCGCCGCTGACATCCAGCTGGGGTGGGCTGGTATAGTAGGACAGCTTTACGTCGAGCCCCTCGAACGAGAGAAGATTATTGGCCATCTCCTCGCCCAGGGCGCTGAGGTTGATCTCGATCATGTCCTTCTATTATGCCTCCCGTGTGCGGCGTTCGCCATCACGGTAACCACCGCCAGGCGCCCCCACGTCATCCCGCGCCGCCTGACCGAAATGGGCTTCGATGGCCTCGCGGATCAACCGGCTGGTATTCCAGCCCTTGCCCCGTCGGAACCGCTCCTGCTGTAGAAACTCCCACTGGTTGGGTGATAGCACGGTCGCCGTGGTGATTGGCTTGCCACTGGTCAACTCGAGTGACGCCCCTTCAGGGGTGGCGTCTTGCGGTGTCCTGGACATACATGGTCCCCCTTTCCAGCTAAGGATAACACTTATATTGACTTAATGTCAACCCTTTCATCATATAATTATGCTTGCTGGATTACCATGACACCCACCTTCCTTTAGTCTTGCACTGAGTAGGATAGCCACACAAACTTCACCGGCACGCGGTCGAACAAGCCAGTACACTACAGGGGACAGGGGTGGCGCACTATGGGGAAGGTCCACACACTATGAGCGCGGGTCAGCCGATTCCTCAGCCGTATAGCAGCCATCGCTTTGATCCGTTCGGCCTCACCAGTGCAGTGGGGCGGCGCGAGACGGTGCGGGTGGGCCGCTGGCGGATCCACTATCAGGTAGCCGGCCCATCGGACGGGCCACCTGTTGTGCTGGTGCATGGGTTGGCCGCGTCCTGGACCTGGTGGGCGGACACCGTGCCGGCCCTAGCCGCGCGCTACCGGGTCTACGCCGTGGATCTGCCGGGCTTCGGCCATACCAGCCCACGACGCCCCTTCGCCATCAACACCGCGGTGTTGATGCTGGCCCGCTGGGCGGGCGCGCTGCGTCTGCCCCCCGCGACCTTTGTGGGCCACTCCATGGGCGGCCACATCTGTATCCACCTGGCCGCCCAACACCCCGCGCTGGTGCGGCGCCTGGTGCTGGTCAACGCCACGGGCCTGCCCCTGAACAGCAGGTTGCCCCTCCTGGTGATCAACGCCCTGCGCTCCGGTTCCTTGGAGCCGCCGGGGTTCTTCTGGCGTGTGGTGATCAGTTCGCTGCGCGCCGGGCCGCTGGTTCTGGCCAGCGCTGCGCGCGCCCTGCTGCGCGACGACGCCAGCGGCGCGCTGAGCCGCATCCATGTGCCCACCCTGGTTGTGTGGGGTGACCGCGACCGGTTGGTACCGTTGCCGCTGGGCATTGCGCTGGCCCAGGCTATCGCCGACGCGCGCTTGGAGGTCATCCCCGGAGCGGGGCACAAAACAATGATGGAGCGCTCCGACCAGTTCAATGCGGCGCTGCTGCGCTTCCTGGCCGAGGCAGGACAGCCGAAGCCCCACGTGGCACCCCTGGCTGATGTCTGACCAGACCGTGCAATCCGGCTGGGTGCGCGCCGGCGGCCAGCGCTGGCACTATCGCCTGGCCCTGCCCGAAGCGCCGGGAGGGTTGGCGGCCGCCGCGTCAGCCCCTCCGGTGGTGTTCCTCTCCGGACTGGGCATCGCCGCCCCCTTCTGGGACGCCACGCAGCGCCACCTCGCCGCGCACGGCTACACCAGCTATGCGCCGGACCTGCCGGGCTTTGGGGCCAGCGCCCGGTGGAGCGCACGGGCCACGCCCGCCGAGTTGGCCGACGCCACAGTGACCTGGCTTGATGCGCTGGGCTTGAGGCGGATCGCCCTGGTGGGCCACTCCACCGGAGCGCGGGTGGCCATGGAGCTAGCCGCCCGGCGCCCTGAGCGGGTGGAGCGGTTGCTCATCGCCAGCCCCACCGGGGCCTACGCGCGCTGGCGGGGGCCGCGCTACCTGCTGGGTCTGCTAGCCGACGCGCCGCGAGAGCGGCCAGCCCTGTTCGCCCGGGTGGTCGTGTGGTATCTGGGGGCCAATCCAGTCTGCATGGTTCGCGTGGGCCTGGCCGATATCGCCGCCAGCGTGTGGGACACCGCGCGCCGCTTGGCCCCTGACTTGCCCATCATGGTGCTGTGCGGTACGCGCGACCCCCTCGTGCCGCCTGGCTTCATCCACGCCTTGGCCGCGGCGCTGCCCAGGGCCCGGCTCACCCTTGTGCGGGGAGGAACACACGCCGTCTTCTGGAGCCATCCGCGGGTCACGACCCAGGCGTTGCTACACTGGCTGGACAAAGCGAAAAGGGAGGCACGGATCTTGCTCTAAGATAAAGCGGCTGGTGGATTATGTGTCCCCAGGCCCTGTCAGCGTGCGCGGTCAGGGCGGCAGCGTGACAGCCTACATGGTTCCTCTGGACCGGTGGGCCAGTAAGGAGAGAAGAGCAGCATGGCCGGACTCGCCAACATCTTGTGGACCGTCATCGTGATCCTGTTCGTGCTCTGGGTGCTTGGCCTTGTGCTCAAAATTGGTGGCGGCCTCATCCATCTGCTACTGATCGTGGCAGTCATCATGGTCGTGTGGAACCTGCTGCAGGGACGGCGCGCCGTCTAGCGCAACTCGGCTGACCCAGCCGGTGAGGAGGGCTGGCCACCGGTAGGGATAACGTGCGCCGGAGCGCCAGACGACGCTGGTCAGACGGCCTTGACGCTGTTGGCGCCGATGGCGGCCTGGCTCACTGGGACCGATCATGAGCTCGGTTGATTGGCTGATCACATGGAGCAGGATGAGGTGGAGAGGCAGTGAGCATTGTAGCCGACTCGCCCAGCAACGAGGCTGCCCTAGCCAGGCAGTTGCGCGCCATGACCGAGGCCCAGCAAGACATTCTGCTGCTGTTGCAGCACAACAACGGCATCTGCCACTTCGAGCGGATTAAGAGGCACGTCGTGGGCCGCCGTGAGCCGCGCACCTCGATCAAGAGCCTACTGGCCCGTGGCCTGGTCAGCGCCATCTACGAGCAGGGCGACTGGGGCTGTATTGAGGTCAAGTATGTGCGCCTAACCCCTCTAGGGCGCCAGATGGTGGGCGTGATGCAGCGGAGCCGGTGAGCGCCTGATCGAAGAAGCCGGTTACGCGGGCGCAGTAGGTGGTCCGGTCCTCGAAATAGGCCCCGCAGTGGCTCACCCCCGGCAGAGTCCATAGCTCTTTGGGCGGGGTGGCCGCCGCGTAGAGCCGGTGGGCCTGCTCCACCCGCACCACCTCGTCGGCCTCACCATGGATGATCAACAGGGGCCGTCCATTCAGGTTAGCCACGTCGCGTAGCGGCTGCACATCGCTAAAGCGGTAGCCCAACCGCGAATGCACAATCAGCTCAATCAGGGGCATCAGCGGGTCTATGGGCACTCCTAGCTGCTCACGGACGCCGGTGCGGATAGCATCAGACTGGCGGGCAAAGGCTCCATCAGCCACCACTGCCTGGATGGCGGGCTGCCGCGCCGCGCCCATTGAGTAGCCGATCGCCCCCAGAGCCGCGCCGGGGGCCAGGCGCTGGACCACCTCCACCGCCGCCAGCAGGTCCTCCACCTCGCGGTAGCCCAGGGTCACCGGCGTGCCTACATGCTCACCATGGCCACGGTAGTCGAACAGGAACGTGCTGAAGCCAGCTCGCCATAAGGCGCCGGCGATGCCCATCAGCGCCGACTTATGGCCACGGTAGTAAGGGCAGCAGATCACCACACGGTCGCGTTGACCCTGGGGCATCCACCAGGCGGCCAACCGCGTGCCATCCGCCGCCGGCACTGCCACTGCCTCGAAGGGGATACCCGCCTCGAAAGGGGTGAACACATAGTCGCGGTAGGTGGAGGCCCGCTGCGGGCCGGTGATGGCGCGGGCCAGCGCTAGCGCCCCGCCCACGGCGACCGTGCCGACAGCGCTCAGCGCCAGCCCCGTGCCCAGAGCCAGCCGCCCAAGAGGGGGCATACCCGGGCGGCCCTCAGTTGGACCCTCAGCGGACCCGCAGAGGGGTTGACGTGTGGGAGACACCCTGGACCACCTTCAGGAAGTTCGCTGATAACTCGGCGAACTGCGCCGAGTCATAGGCCTCGATCATGCCCGTATCACACAATGTGGCGATGCGCTGATCAATGGGTAACTGGGCCAGCAGCGGCGCGCCCGACTCAGCGGCCAGTTGCTGGCCCTGGCTGGTCCCAAATGGTTCATAGCGCCCGCCATCGGGCAGGGTAATGTAGGCCATGTTCTCCACCAGACCCAGCACCGGCGTCTCCAGCTTCTCGCACATCCTGATCGCCTTGCGCACGACCATGGCGGCCAGCTTCTGCGGCGTGGAGACGATGATCGCCCCATCCACCGGCAGGGCCTGCAGCACGGTCATCGGCGCGTCCGAGGTGCCTGGCGGCAGGTCCACCAGCAGGTAATCCAGCTCACCCCAGGCGATATTGGTGTAGAACTCCTTGATCGCGTTGGCGACCATGGGGCCGCGCCAGACCACCGCCTGGTCCTCTTGCTCCAGTAACACGTTCATGGACATGATGGCGATGCCGCTCTTGGAATAGGGCGGCTCGTTCTCCCTGGTCTGTTGCATCGCTCCGGGGGCCAGGCCGAACATGCGCGGGATGCTTGGCCCCGTGATATCGCCGTCCAAAATGCCCACGGCCAGGCCCTGGCGGCGCAGGGCCACGGCCAGCAAGCCAGCGACCAGCGACTTGCCCACGCCACCCTTGCCGCTCATGACAGCCACGATGTGCTTGATGTTCGCGCCACCGCCGCTGCTCGCGGCCGGCCGCGGCGTCGCCTTACGCATCATGGGCAGAGGCCGGCCAATACCCGCCGCGCCGGCCTTTGGCGCGGCGGGCGGGGGCCTCTCCGCCCGTCGAGAGGTGGCTGGGGCCGCCTGGAGGCCTGGCAGCGCGGCGATGGGCACGGGAGGTGGCTCACCGCGCACCGCGGCGTTGAGCGCCTCGACCAACCGTGTGCTGTCCTGGCCATGGGTCCGCGCCACGCTGGCGATCGTGTCGGTGGTGGCCCCCGCGACCTCAGCGTCGGACATTCCAGCCGCTCGCAAGACGTCCACCAGCCGCGGGCCACGGGCGACCACATCACGAACCAACGTCTGCGCGCTGATCGCGGACGCATCGGCCACAGGCGTTATCCTGACGGCAGGCGCGTCGTCGCGGGCGGTGAGGCCCTGGCGCAACTCGCTGACCCGCGCGTTGATCGTTGATCGCAGCCCCTTCATCATCCCTGTTCCGCCCCTACCCCGCTCGCGTGTCCGCGCCGCGCCGACCCAGCCTCTTCTTTACTAAGTATAGGAGCTTGCCGCGCACTGTGCCATGCCCGCGCCGATTCACGCGCATTCAGGCAGGCAACTCCAACGAGATGGTGCGGCGGGAAACCATCAGCCCAACCACTTGGGCAACGGCGCCGTCTGTGGTACGCTAACCGTAAGGCCGCGTCGGGGACCCCTCTCTGGTCGGACCCCGACCGCGGGCGGGTGGCCATCTCTTGACGGTCAGAGGTGTATACACAGGACAGACGCGCCGAGATGAGTGGATAGCCACCAGGATGGCTGCCCTGCCCCCGCGTGGGTATCCGACACATACCATAGAACGATAATGGAATATCCCATCTAAGCGTCAGCGTCTAACCGGCCAGGAAGCGAAACACCAGCAATGAGCCGCAAAAGCAGAGAGCAGCGCTTGCGACGGAGACGAGAGCCGGAGGGCGACGATCCGGCTGGTTCAACCCAAATCGGCGTCACGGGGGTCGATCAGTCCCCTTGTCTCCCGGCGGAACCGCCAGAGGACGCCGATGGCTGGCAGCCTGGGCGCACCAGTTGGTCGCCCTACAGGTCAGATGTGCTGAGCCTGCTCAGCGAGGCCCCAATGACCATCAACGGCGCCGTCCCCTGGGGTTCCAACGAGACCTTCCTGGTGGCGCTTGAGGGGGGCCAGGCGGGTCAGAGCCACGCCATCTACAAACCGCAACTCGGCGAGGCCCCCCTGTGGGACTTCCCTGAGGGGACGCTCTATCGGCGCGAGTATGCCTCGTATCTGGTCAGCAGCGTGCTGGGCTGGACCATCGTGCCGCCGACCGTGGTGCGGCAGGGTCCCTACGGTGTGGGCGCCGTGCAGCTCTTTATCGAGTCGGAGCGACGCGGGGCACTGTACCTGTCGCGCGATCGAGCCACCGAGGCGCTGCAACGCATCGCCGCCTTTGATTGCCTGGTCAACAACACCGACCGCAAGAGTGAGCACTGCTTGGTCGGGGCCGATAGCCGGGTGTGGGGGATTGACCACGGCCTGACCTTCCACCGGCAGCCCAAGCTACGCACGGTAATCTGGGACTACGCCGATCAGCCTATCCCTGAAGCGCTGCTGGCCGACCTGGAGGCCCTGCACGACCACCTGTGTGGGCAGGCGGCGCTGCATGAGGCGCTGCGGGAGCTGTTGGCTCCCGCCGAGGTTGGCGCGCTGCGGCGTCGCCTGGAGGCCCTGCTGACCACCCGCGCCTATCCACACCCTAGCTCCAACCGCAGCGTGCCCTGGTCTATGTGGTAAGCCGGTCACCGGGTCGGGATGCTACAATGGCTGCGTGATGGGTAGTCGGCGGGTAGCCAGAGGGAGACCATGGAGCTACGCGTGAAGGCGCTGGCAAGCGGCAGTTCGGGCAACGCCTATCTGCTGCAGGCCGGTTCCACGGCGTTGCTGGTGGATGCTGGCAGGCCAGCGCGCATCCTGGAGCGCTGCCTGCGCGACCAGGGCGTGGGGCCGGGCGCCCTGGCGGGCATCCTGCTCTCGCATGAGCATACCGACCATACCCAGGGGGCCATCCCCCTGGCCCGGCGCTACGGCGCCCCGCTGGTAGCCAACGCCAAGACCCTTGCCTCGCTAGGCCTGGGGTCGCCCACGGCCCGTGGCGCACTGCGCGAACCGGCCAGCGCCTACGCAGCCTCCGCCCAGCTTAGCGGACTGGACGCCGCGCCTCAGGAGGAGCAGGCTGCCGGCCCGCCGCCGCTGACCCAGGCGCTGGTCACGGGGCGCGGTGGTCAGGTGGGTCCCTTCCACGTGACGTCATTCCGCGTGCCACACGACGCCTCGGACCCGGTAGGCTACCTGATCGAGTACGATGGCTGGAGCGTCTGCGTGGTCACCGACCTGGGCGAAGCCTCAGCCAGCCTGTACGAGCCACTACGCCAGGCCGATCTGGTGATCCTGGAGGCCAACCATGACGCCGTGAGGCTGCGCAATGGCTACTACCCCGCCGCCCTGAAGCGACGTATTGGGGGGCGCGAGGGGCACCTCTCCAACGATCAGGCCGCCGAGATCCTGGTGGAGGCGTGCCGGAGCCTGGCCCCACAGGCGCTCAAAACGGTCTGGTTGGCCCACTTGAGCGCACACAACAACACCCAGCAGGGAGCCCTGCAAACCGTGGAGGAGGCGCTATGCGGCGCGCGTCTGCGCCGGCACATCGCCTCTCTGGAGGTGGCCAGGCGCACCGTGCCCAGCCTGGAGTGGCGGGCGCAGGTGGTACAGCGGAGTTTGTTTTAGGCGACGGGGCCGCTGGTGGCCCATGGCGCGTATGATAGGGACTTGAGGGAGAGCATATGAAGCTGCACGAATATCAGGGCAAGGAGCTGTTCGGCGAGGCTGGCTTGCCCGTGCCTCGTGGCGAGGTGGCTAGCACCCCTGAGCAGGCGGCGGCGATCGCCGAACGGCTGGGCGGCCGCGTGGTGATCAAGGCGCAGGTCCACGTGGGGGGACGGGGCAAGGCCGGTGGCGTGAAGCTGGCCACGGGGGCTGACGAGGCGCGCGACGTGGCGTCGCGCATCCTGGGCATGGACATCAAGGGGCTGCGGGTGGAGAAGGTGCTGGTCGAGCCGGCGCTGGACATTGCCAAGGAATACTACGCGGCCATCTTGCCCGACCGGGCCAGCCAGCGGCTGGTGTTGATGCTGTCGTCGGTGGGCGGCGTGGACATTGAGGATGTGGCGCACAGCACGCCGGAGAAGATCGTGCGGGTGGCGCTGGATCCACTGATCGGCGCGGCCGATTTTGCCGTGTTGCAGGCCATGTATGACGCGGGCTTTGACGAGGCGCGGCACCGCGACCTGGGGCGGGTGCTCAAGGGCCTGTACGCCGTGGCCGTGGACAAGGACTGCGGCCTTGCTGAGATCAACCCGCTGGTGATCACCGGTGATGGTCAGGTGGTGGTGGCCGACGCCAAGGTGGATATTGACGACAACGCGCTGTATCGCCACCCCGAGCTGGAGAAGTACCGCGCTGAGTCGTTTGACGACGAGATGGACCGCCACGCGGCCGAGCAGGGCCTGACCTATGTGTACCTGGGCGGTGAGGTGGGTGTGATCGGCAACGGCGCTGGCCTGGTGATGACCACGCTCGACGTGGTAGCCGCCAGCGGGCAAAAGGCGGCCAACTTCCTGGATATCGGCGGGGGCGCTCAGGCCGACCAGGTGCGCCGCGCCCTGGGCATGGTGTTGAGTGACCCGCACGTCAAAGGGGTGATTTTCAACATATTTGGCGGTATAACGCGCGCTGATGTGGTCGCTGAGGGTATGCTAGAGGGGGCGCGCACCCTGGAGATCACGGTGCCTGTCGTGGTGCGCCTCGCTGGGACCCAGGAGGAGGCGGGGCGGGCCCTGCTGCAAGGCAGCCAGTTCATCCCGGTGGAGAGCGTGCAGGAGGCCGCCCGCACAATCAAGGAGTTGATCGCGAAAGGAGCGTAGGCTATGTTGCCCGACGGACCAGGGGGACCAGGTGAGCAGAGCGAGTTGGTTGACGTTGTGGAGACGGACTACTTCGCGGTCAGCGCTGACTCTGATGAAGAGACTATCTCCATCGCCTTCTTCGAGCGTAACCTGATCATGGAGTTCAGCTACGATGAGCTGCTGGACTTCGCTGATGTGATTGACCGCAGCCGCACCTTTATCGAGGATCGCGTCCGCGATAAAGGCAACGGTCGGCGCTAGATCAGGATCGGCCCGCGACCACCACGCGCACTCCCCAGGGTCATTCGTCCCGGGGGAAGGGCAAGCGGCCAGTCGCGGGCCGATCCACTTTTCCCGATGGGTGGTCATAGTGTGATCGGGGTGACCGGCAACATCGCCTGCGGCAAGAGCACCGTGGACGCGATGCTGCTCCAGTTGGGCGCGGGCATGGTCATTGACGCCGACCGTGTGGTCCACGCCCTGCTGAGCGAGGACGCGGCCATTCAGCAGGCGGTCGTGGACCGCTTTGGCCCTATGGTGCAAGGAGACGCGGGTATAGATCGGCGCGCCCTTGGAACAATCGTGTTTGCCGACCCTGAGGCCCTGCGCGACCTTGAGGCGATCCTGCATCCGGCGGTGCGGCAGCGCATCGTCGCTACTATTGCCGGGCTGCCCCAGGGGAGCTCGGCCGTGATTGATGCCGTCAAGCTGGTGCAGGGGCCACTGGGCGCCCTCTGCGCCAGCCGCTGGTGGGTCACGGCCACCCCTGATCAGCAACTGGATCGCCTGATCACCACGCGTGGCCTCAGCCGCGCCGAAGCGCTCCAGCGCATCGCCACCGGGCCGAGGCTGGACCAGTGGCGCGCCGCCGTGGACGTGGTGATAGACAACTCTGGGCCACTGACCTCAACCCGCGAACAGGTGCGCCAGGCATGGCTGGCCGTCCAGACACGGCCCTCTGGCTGATGTGGTAGGGCGCCCAGCCGACCCGTGTGCTACGCTGATGTGTGCAGGAGGGGGTTTCTTGCTGAACCCCTGTGAGCGCCAGGAGGACCGCTGATGAACAGGGTGACCAACGAGGAACCGCGTTCCGACGCGGTTCGCGACCTCGGCGAGGCTATCGCCGTGCGCCAGGAGGGTGGCACGGCCTCGCCAGATGCATTGGCGCAGAGCTTCCTGGCCCAGATGCGGCGCGATATCGAGATACAGGTTGATCAGCGTGTTCAGGAGCAGTTAGCTCACCTGCCCAGGGGGGGTAGGCTGTCGGAGGGGGTGATCGTGCCCCTCGTGCTGGGCTCACTGGGCATCGGCATCCCCCTCAGCGCGGTGGCTGGCGTCTTTGGCGGCTTCCCCGGCATCCTGGTCGTGTGGATCTGTCTGGTGTTGATCAACATGGCCTGGTCACTGCGGCGCTAACGCGCCCAGGCCCCAGAGGACAGCTATCCACCGAACCTGGCCTGACGATCAGGTGGGCTGGCCCTCACCGGACAGGGCGGAGAGGATAACCTGGCTCACGGTTGGCCAGGCGGCGGAGGTGGGGTCAACAAGCTCGAAGTGCCCCAGGCCAGGCAGCACGATCAGATCAACGTCGTCGCCTGCCTGGCGGGCCAGCGCGGCGTAGCGCTGGCTGAGCGCGAGTGGCACATCGTCGTCGGCGTCGCCGTGGATCAGCGTCTGGGCCGTACACAGGGGCAGCAGATCCGCCGGTGAGGCCGACGCATACCGTTGAGGAACGGCTAGCGGGCTGCCACCTAGCAGTTCACCGACCGCGTGGTTGCTCAAGCCGAGGTCCCACGCCTGACGTAGATCGCCGATACCGGCGAGGGCGATGACTCTGCTAAGGGGCAGGGGCGGCGCAGTCCAGTTTACATCATCAGAGCGGCGGCCAGCCCGAGCGGCCAGCCACAGGGCCAGGTGACCGCCCGCCGAGTGGCCGACGGCCACGACCCGCTGGAGGTCCAGAGAGTACCACTCGGTCAGGACCCGCAGGTAGGCCGCGGCAGCAGCTATGTCCTCAAAGGTACCAGTCCAGCCCCCACCCGGTTGACCGACTCGGCGATACTCGATGTTCCAGGCGGCTACTCCATGCTCACGCAAGGCGGCGGCCAGGTGGCCAAGATAGCCACGATCGTAGCGCGCGCGCCAGAAGCCGCCATGGATCAGCAGGGCAACCGGGTGGGGGCCTTCGCCTGGCGGCAGCCATAGATCGCCACACTGGGCCGGGTGGTCGCCATAGCTCAGGCGCGCATCGGCGACCATCGGCGGCTTGGTCAGAATGTCCGAGGCGCCCATCGCCGTCTCCTCATCACTGTACTCGTCCACCGTGGATCAGCCTGCCTGACCTGGTTGCCTCGGGCGCGGGGGAGCGCCCTATCGGGGGTGAACGCAGACCACAATTGGGTACCCTGGCCCACACAGCCGCCACGAGGTGATAGATCAGTCGGGCTGATCGGCGGGGTTAAGGGGCAGGCGCACCGGGCGCCCACCGTCGCGGGACGACTGCCGGATAGCCAGGATGATCTCTTGATCGAGCCGACCCTGTTGGGGCCCATAGGTCGGCTCACCGCCGTCGCGAACGGCTCGCGTCAGGCTGAGCAGGCAGCCTGCCACGCCGATCTCGTCGTCGTGCCACTGCACGCCCTGGCCCTGCACGGGCGAGAGAAACGGGTTCTCCCAGCGCACGATCGGTTGATCGGGCTGGCCGGTATGGGCCACCATGGCCACCAGTGCGCCACCATCAACGCGCTCCCAGCGGCGCTCCAGCGTAACCATCAGGGGGGCCTCGGCGCCAGGGGCGAGCAGCGAGAGGCGCTCCTGCACGTCCAGACCGACGCCCACGGTGATGCCCATACCCTTCTCGGCCAGAAAGCGGCTGCTGCGCCACCAACGCAACGGCGAGTCGTAGCCCACGCTGGTCCAGTGGAACAGCCCAACACCACCGCCCTCGAACTCAATGATCCCGTGCTCCTGCGTCTCGGTGTGCTCGGCGTTCGTCCCGGCCAGCCGCGACCAATAGGCGGCCAGAGGGTAATCGCGCACGGCGCCGGTCACCTGAGTCGGCGTGGCGTCAAAACCAAGATACGAGCGCATCACGCTGACACCGTGGTAGCCGTGGCCGGCGAAGTCGTTGAAAGAGGTGTGGACGCGCCCAAACAACCCGGAGGCGAGCAACCGCAACTTGATTGCCTCCAGCGGGCGACGGTGAAACTGCTCGGCAACCTCGATCTTGAGGTCGCGTTGGCTGGCGGCGGCGATAATGGCGTCGGCCTCGGCAAGTTTGTGGGCGATGGGGGTCTCCAGGAGCACATGCAGGCCAGCCTGAACGGCCATCAAGCCCACCTGGCCATTAGCTCCATAGGCCACGGAGACAATGCCGATAACCGGCGCAGTCTCGCGCACCAGGCGGTCGAGGTCGGTATACCAGGGCACACCAAGGCTAGCGCCCAACTTCTGGGCTGATGTGACGCCGCGGCCCCACACGGCGACCAACTCAACCTCGAGGGGCAGCGCGCGCAGGATCGGCCCATACAGGTACTCGGAGCGCGCGGCCGTGCCGATAATCGCGACACGCAGCGGCAACGGCGGAGATGGGTGGTCCACGTGGTGCTCCTCTCAAGGTGGCGCGTTCGCGCCGACAAAAGATTACTGGTCAGGTGGTCAGTGTACCCGACCGTGTAGATGGGCAGCAACTGCCCGGCCATACCACTACGGTGCGGCGCTGGTTGGCCATCGGTCAGGCCGCCTCCCACGGCCCGAGAGCGCTATCGGTGGAACAGTTGACTTGCGCTGCCCCAAATAGCCACAACGCCACCGTTTAGTACCCTGGGAGTCGGGTTGTGCTGGCCCGGCGGCATCGCGCACGCCAGGCGCGGTCGTGGCTGATCGAATGACTGGAGCGTGAGGGGTGACCCTGCCGTGACGGCACAGAGCCACCGAAGGGCGCCATATCCCAGGGTTGCGCATCCCTACCTATAGCTAGCCGCCTGTCAAAGCTGCATTGAGTGATCCGCGCCGGGGCGTCCCCCACGCCTAGCTCCAGGGCGCGGATCACTCATGTGATGGGTGCGACACGATTGGTAGTTAACATCATATAAAGTGAGGCTTACAGTGGAGCACACATGCTGTAAAAGAAGCTGGGAGACGTTGGGCCATGATCGGCGCACTAACCGATGGCAGTTCCAGACGCGGGCGATTAGTGGCCCGTGCTGTCATGCTGGCTCTGGTTGCGCTCCTGAGCGCCGGTCGCTCCCCCGCCGCAGTGACGCAAGCTGGCCAACCGGGGGCCACGCTGACCCTCTCAGGTGTCGTACGGGACGCGGCGAACCGCCAGCCCATCGGGGCAGCGGCCGTGATGGTCAACGGATCTCAAAGCACAACTGATGCCAGCGGCCACTATAGCGTGACCGTCTCCGCCGGCGCGACCTTCCGGGCCACGGCGGTGGCCTCAGGCTACCTGACCACCACCCTGCTGCTCTCCACGGGAGGGCCGTTGCTCAGCGGCGCCCGGACGCTCGATTTTTCCGGTCACAATGGGCTGACCCGCCTGGCCACCGTTCCCGTGACGATCACTGGCGTGGTGTGGGAGGCGCTGACGAACAAGCCCATCCTGGGCGCGGCGGTCAGTGCGGGCAGCGCGCAAACGTTGACCGACAGTAGCGGCCACTATCGTCTGGTCCTCCCCCAGGCGCCTTACTACCGGATGCGCGCAACCGCTCTGGGGTACGCGTGGAGCCCTCCGCTGACCGTGCGCCTGAGCCAGCACGCGGCGTCCGGTGACGTGATAGCACAGGACTTCAGCGGCACGATCGGGCTACATCCAGCTCTGCCCGCCTCTGGCGACAGGACCCTGGGCGGGTTCCAACAGATGGTACCGCTGTCTACACGAACAATCAGCTTTGCTGGTACAGCGCGGCAGGCCCTGGATGACCACTATGCCGTGACCTATCCCGACGGTACAGCCGCGGCGCTGCCGTTGACGATCACCGGCACGAGCTTCTCGGGCCGGTTTGACCTGGACAAAGGGCCTGGGGTGTATCACCTGGAGATCAACAGCCAGATTGGCTTTCCCGTGTTCACCCTACCGCTCTATCATGGAACACCGTATCAGCCCCCTCCGCCGCTCAGCCCAGCAAGGCCTGACCCCGCTGATGTGACGCTAGAAAGCCTGGAGCAGAGCGCGCTTGACCTGATCAACGGCGTCCGGCGGCAGTACCACCTGGCAGCGCTGGTGATGACCCCTGGGTTGCGTGGAACGGCACACCAGCATAGCGCCGATGTTGCTGAGCACCACTTCTATTTTCAGCACCCCCATATCGGGTCTGATGGCTCTACCCCAGCCCAGCGGCTGATCGCCGCCCATGCCGCGTTTGCCCAGGCCCACGAGGACGTGACGCTGGGCGGCTCACTGACGTCCGCCGTGGAGAGCCTGCTGATCAGCCCGGCGCACCGCGCCCACGTGCTGGCGGCCGCGTTCACCGCCGCGGGCGTCGGGATAGCTCGCGATTCCGATGGCAACCTGGTGATGACGGTTGAGTATGTTCATCCGGCCGGGCAAGGCAAGGGGGCAGGCCACGCCGTGCGATCCGCCAGCCCCACGGCCTCACCGACAGGGAGAGGGTCAGAGCCCACCAGGACGGCCACGCCAGGGCCTAACCCCAGGGGCAGGCCCACATCTACCGTCAGGCCACGGCCCCGCCCCTGGGGCAGGGCCAGTTCCCCTGCTACGATCGCCGCTCTGACTATAACCGGCCTGGGACCACACGCGCCACGCCTGGTCATGATCGAGGCCAGCTTACGCTTGGCCCGGCCGCTGCGCCAGGTGATGCGCCTGTTCGTGCCCAGAGGCGCATTCAGCGAGGACATGACCAGTGGCATGGCTGTGCCGCCCCTGCGCGCCCCAGCCATGCCACTGATGGCCCTGACCAGTCATGATAACGCTGGGCTGGGCTTCGCCTTCGATGTGTCCGCTGTGCGCGACCGCACGGGGCAAGTAGCGCGCCGGTTTAACCCTGCTCACCCGCTCCTGATTCAAATGACCTACGACCCCCTTGACCTGGGTGACATAGACGTTAGCACGCTGCGCATCGCCTACTTCGATCCGGTGAACAGCAGTTGGTGGGATCTGCCCACAACCGTGGACCGGGTCCAGAACGTCCTGACGGCTACCACGACCCACTTCACGCTGTTCCAGGTACGGGCAACGGCGCGCACGCGAGCACAGCTACAGCGGGTACAGGCCCGTTTGGCCGCCCTGGCCGCCGCCGGCGTGCCACAGGTGACGATACTGCGTCCGACCCAATCCAGTCTTGATGGAGTGCCGTTGTTGATCTCGGTACCCAGCGGCCGGCAGCGGCCTCCGCTGAACGTGCAGATAACCGGGGCCCCCGGGGCCCGGGTTGAGATACTTTTCATCATGAGTACAGTTACTGTTCGCCGCCGCCTCGTACTGGACGCGCGGGGCTACACCGTGACAGGGTTCGCGCCAACACCGCCCTTAACCGTGACACAGGCGGTGCGGGTGATCGTCACAGTGCGCTCCGGCGCGGTGAGCCGCACGGTCGTCCAGACGGTGATACTTGGCCCAGGGCTGGCCACCCTGGGCCTGCCAACACCCGTCCTGCGGGTGCGTCTGCTGGCCAGCCATGCGCGAGCGGGTGTCGCCGGTCCCATACTGGTGGTTAGCGCCCCGGCCAGGGCCAGCGTGCGCGTTCAGCTCACCAGCCTGGGCAAAGCGCTGACCGGGGTGGGTCCGATCATGGGCACGACGGACAGCCAGGGCGCTTTGACCTTGCGCCTACCATCGGCGCCGCTCGGTGTCGTGCCTCTTGGGACAGCCAACAAGCCTGGGGCGCTGTTAGTCCAGGCCGTGGTGACGGTGAGCCTGCGCGGCTGGGCGGCCCATGCCACCCTAACATACAGACTCTCCCGGTAGACGGTCCACGCCTGGCCTGCCGGAGAGCCCAGGCGCGACCAGGGCCAGCCTGCTGGGCCGGCCATGGCGGCGGCTTAGCGGCGCACAGCCAGGCCGCCGCGGCGCTTGCCCAGCACATCAATCAAAATGGCCAGCAGCAGAATCGTGCCTTTGATCACATACACGAAGTTGGGATCCGTGGATTGCAAGTTAAGCCCGCTATCCACGCTAGCGATCACCAGGCCGCCCAGCAGAACTGACCAGACTGAGCCTTTGCCACCGGTCAAGCTGACTCCGCCGATGACGGCGATAGAGATCACGTCGAGCAGCAGATCGGGGCCAGCGGTGGTGGTCGAGGCGGCGTGGCCATAGCCCAGCAGCATCACTCCGGCCACGCCAGCCATCAGGCCGGAGATGCCAAAGACGGACCAGCGGATCGCCGTGGTGTTGATGCCAGCCCGGCGCGCGGCCTCCTGGTTGCCGCCAACCGCATAAATATGCCGGCCATAGCGCAGGCGCCGGGTGACAAACCAGAACACAGCGGCCAACACGCCCAGGATAACCACGGAGATAGGCACGCCCTGATAGTTGTTGAGCAGCCACACCGCGCCCACAATAGCCACGATGGGCAGGGCCGTGGCGCCCAGGAAGGTAGTTATGGGTGGGTTGGTCAGACCGGCGCGAGTACGGGTAGTCCGCCGCGCTATGCCAATGGCCAGCAGCAAGCCGGAGGCCGCCAGGGCGATCAGCCAGCTTAACCCGTTGGGCAGGTAATAGGTGGAGAGATTATTGATAAACGAGGAGTCGGCAAGGCGGATGGTGTCGCCACCCAAAATGCTATAGGCGATACCCTCGAAGATGAGGAACCCGCCCAGAGTGACCACAAAGGCGGGCATGCGGATGAAAGCGATCAAGAAGCCCTGAGCCAGGCCACATAGGGTGCAAATAGCCACGCCGGCGGCGATGGCCAGGCCGGTGGGCCAGTGCCAGATAGCGTCGAACCAGGCTACCATGGCGATAGAGAGCAGGGTGAGGTAGCCCAGCGACAGATCAATCTCGCCGAGCAATAGCACCAGCACCACCCCGAGGGCCAGCACCGGCTTGTAGGAGTATTGCTGCAGCATATTTGAGATATTGCGCGGGCTATGGAAGATGTGCGCCGTCTGGAAATCAAAATACAGCCAGATAATCACCAGGCCCACGTAGATAGGCACTGTGGTCAGCAAAGCATTCCAACTGATACCAAAGCGCCCGACCAGGGGCGCGGCAGGCGCCTGCACGGGCGGGGCCGCGACCCCAGGATCGGCGGCACTGGCGGCGGGGGGGAGGTTTGAGGAGCTCACGACGCCGCCCTTTCAGGCCAGGTCCGGCGACTCAAAGGTGCGGGCGCCCGTGATCGCCGCTACCACGTCGTCGGGGGTGCTATCTTTAATGTTGAACGTGGCCACACGCTGGCCGAGCCGCATCACGATTGCGCGGTCGGCGACCTGAAAAACATCATGCATATTGTGCGTGATCACGATGACGGCCAGCCCGCGCTCACGCAGCCGCACGATCAGATCCAGCACCTGGCGTGTCTGGGCCACACCCAGCGCGGCGGTCGGTTCGTCCAGGATGACTACTTTGGGCGACCACAGAACGGCCTTGGCCACGGCGATACACTGGCGCTGGCCACCGGAGAGCTGGGCCACCAGGTTGCGTACAGACGGGATGTTGATGCGCAGGACGGCCAGGGCCTCCCTGGCCTTCTGCTCCATCTCCTCCTCGCTAAGCGGATAGATCAGGCCAGGGACGCGCGTTTTGACGAACTCACGGCCCAGGAAAAGGTTGGCCACTACATCCAGGTTATCGCAGAGGGCCAGATCCTGGTAGACCGTCTCAATGCCGGCCTGGGTGGCGTCGCTGGGCGTGTTAAAGTGCTGTACCTGGCCATCCAGCGTGATCTGACCGGTGTCGGGTATATGGGTTCCAGCGATGCACTTGATCAGGGTGGACTTGCCGGCTCCATTATCACCCAGCAGAGCGGTGGCCTGGCCGGCCGACGCCTCGAAGTTCACGCCACGCAGTACCTGCACGGCTCCAAAGCTCTTCTCAATGCCCCTGGCTTGCAGCAGCGGCGCTCCGCTCGACGCTGCTGTAGCCAGATGGGCCACCTGTTGGCTAGAGACACTCATCGCCTTGCTCCCTGGTAGTGTGTGTGATCACGCACAGGCTGTTTGGCGCGCCTGGCCCATGATCGGGACGGTTTGTTTGATGGGGATGGCGTCCGATAGTCGCTCTGTGCGCTGCCATGCCACTGACGTCGCGGGTGAGCGAGATACCGTCAGAAACAGCACTGGCGCCCACTACCGCGCGCAGGCCCTAAAAAAGCGCGGGGGCGGCACTCGGCACAGCCGGGCGCCGCCCCCGCATGGGAGAACGCGCGGATTAGAGGCCTGCTGCCGTGCAGGCGGCGGCGATGCCATTGCACAGGACGGCCTTGGTCACAAAGCCATCCTTGAGCACGGTCTGCTTGATGTTTGCCTTGGTCACCGTGACCACGGGCAGCAGCACGCTGGGGATGCTGAACGTGCCGCTCTGGACCATCGTCTTGGAGGTGAACTTCTTGCCCTGCAGGAACGTGTTAGTCACTTGAGCTGCTGTCGTGGCCAGGCTCTTGAGCGGCTTGTACACGGTCATACTCTGGGTACCCAACAGGATCTGCTGCAGGCCCGCCGTGGTGGCGTCCTGCCCGGTGACGGGGATCTTGCCGGCCAGATTTTGGGCCTTGAGCGCGGCGACCACACCGCCGGCCATACCATCGTTAGCCACCAGCACGCCATCAACCTTGTTGTTTAACTTGGTCAGGGCGGAGGCCATCTCAGCCTGGGCCGTATTGTTGTCCCACTTGGGCGTGAACTTGTCGTAGCCCAGCTTGTAGGTGCCATTGGCAATCAACGGCTTGAGCACCGACATGGCCCCGTTGTAGAACAGGTGGGCATTGTTGTCGGTGGTAGCGCCGGCGATCGAGACGATGGTGCCCTTCTTGACCTGTGAGATGAGGTACTTGGCCTGCTGGACGCCCACCGAGAAGCCGTCAAAGCTAACATAGGCATCTTCGGCCGCGCCCGAGATCAGCCGATCATAGGCAATCACCGGCACATAGGGCTTGTTGGCGTGGGCCGCCTTGACGATAGCCCCAGCCTGCCCCGAGTCAACCGGCACATCCACCAGCACCTTGGCCCCAGCGGTGAGCAGCGACGCGGCCTGCGTCTGCTGACGGGTTTGATCCGTGCTAGCGTCTTGGATCTTGACCGTCACGCCCGGCGCCAGCATCTTCAGCGCGCCGACATAGTAGTCACGGTCAGACTTCCAGCGGGCCGAGGTGGTGAAGTCCGAAAATAGAAAACCCACCGTCCCCGACGCCGCGCGGGGCTGCTGAGCATGGGCCTGGCTGAACGCGGGGACTGTGCTGGCGGTGAGGCCAAGCAGGAGACTGGCCGCCGCAACCTTGCGTAGGCCCTGTGAGTACTGCATTGATAACCCTCCTGAATGTCGTACCATAGTGACACCGCACATGCGGTCACTACCTGGTACATATCTGCCTGCCCAAAATGTTTCTGTGTACTATTTAACCACGGCTGGCCCCAGGGGGCCGATGGTTATATTATGTCTAGATATGCGGTGGCTATGCTCCTCCTTCTTACTTGTTATGGCGGACTCAGTGATTCTAAACCCGCGCGGCTGCGCAGTAGTTCATCTTCGGAATAAGAGGAGGGGGCTGGTGCCCCTCCCCGGGCACCCCGGTTAAGCCAGGCGGCGCTGATCACGACGGCCCGGGCGGCAGCGCCGGGCGCGCAGTTCCACCACCGCAC
>JAABUM010001681.1_pt1 | contig 31989 bp, 25 predicted proteins | sample 5559161 | NCBI WGS metagenome assembly JAABUM01 (sample SAMN10711868, study PRJNA513369) | rock metagenome | isolation source: Antarctica rocks | place: Antarctica: Victoria Land, Siegfried Peak nord
CACGTCCTGCGGGGTCAGGTCCAGCGTCGGCGCGGTCACCACCGGTTCGATCGGGGCCATCGCTCCCTCCTCCATCGTGCTGCCACTGGAGGAACGCTACCACACCAAACTCTCGCTGTAGTATTAGTCTAGCGAACACAAGTTCCACGCCTCGCTCCTCGCCGCCACCATCACCAACACCCACTAGCAATCAGGGTAATACAGGATCAGCGTAGCGTCACCCTGCACGCCTCCTCAAAACTTGATCTCCCCAGATCGCTCGTTCTCACCTACAAGGCAGCTATACTGTCCGTACATAAATGCCCGCGGAGATGATCAGCATCAAGGGAGCAGCCGATGCGTACACGGTTCGGCGGGCTCTGGGGACATCCAGATTTCCTCAAGCTCTGGGCCGGGCAGACCGTCTCGCTATTTGGGTCGGCATTCACTACCCTCGCGTTGCCCCTAACCGCAGTACTAGTCCTGGGGGCGACACCCTTCGAGATGGGCGTGCTTGCCGCTATAGGTGGGGCACCCTGGTTCCTGTTCGGCCCGTTCGCCGGGGTGTGGATTGATCGGGTCAGGCACCGCCCGATTCTCATCGGGACCGATCTGGCCCGCGCGTTTCTGCTCGGGACCATCCCACTTGCGGCGGCCCTTGGGGTGTTACGGCTTGGCCAGCTGTACCTGGTCGCTTTTCCGATCGGGGTAGCATCGGTCCTCTTCGAGATTGCACAGCAGTCCTATTTTCCTACCCTAGTGACGCGGGCACACCTGATTGAGGGGAATAGTAAGCTGAGTGCCAGCCTCACCGTGGCGAATGTCGCCGCGCCGGGGCTGGCAGGCGGGGTCATCCAGCTTCTTACCGCACCGTTTGCCATGCTCTTCGATGCGGTGTCCTTCGTTATCTCTGCCGCTTGCCTGAGTACGATTCGCACACCGGAACCGGCCCCGGCCATCGCAGTGGGGTCGGCCAACGTGGGCGAGCAAATTCGGGAGGGACTGCGCTTCGCCCGCGATAACCCCTATATCCGCGCCTTCACGGCGACCAACGTGGTCTTCTTCTTCTGCAGCGGGATCATCAATACCATCCTACTTCTGTATCTGGCGCGCGATCTTGGCCTGCCAGCCGCCATCATCGGCCTCATCCTCGGCGTCGGCAGCGTCGGCGGCTTGGTCGGCGCGCTCCTGGCCGCCCCGCTGACGGCGCGGTGGGGCCTCGGATCGACAATCCTCTGGTCGGCCATGCTGCGCGGGGCGGGGCTCATCGCGATCCCCCTAGCCGGGAGCCTACCGGTCGGGGTCGTGCCGGTGCTGATCGCCGGGCAGTTCGTGACGAGCGGCAGTTGGACTGTCTACTTCATCAACCAGACCAGCACGCGGCAAGCATTGGTGCCAGATCGGCTGCTCGGTCGGGTCAACGCGAGCTTCTGGATGATTGTCCGCGGGGCCGTCCCTCTCGGCGCTCTGCTCGGGGGGCTGCTAGGTACCCAGTTCGGACTTCACACAACGCTACTGGTAGGGTCGATGGGCGCGCTGTGCTCGGGGTTCTTCCTGCTCCGCTCACCGGTCGGCGCGCTTCGCGAGCAACCGTCGCCCCAGGACGACGGGGCACACGGCTAGCGGCCTCCGGCTGCGGTTCGCTCAGCTCACACCGCATCAGGTGTCGATGGAGAACCCCAGCTATCGGTTGATGTACAGGATGACATGAGGAGGGGTATTTCCTGGCCCTCCTCCCGTTCTGACTGCTCCGCGTGACACCGGGAATCAGCGAGTGGTACCACTCGTATAGACTTCGGCGATATCGCGCGCGCGCAGGCGGGCGTAGTGCTGCCGCACGCGCATGCGATTGCCGCAATCGCGCGAGTCGCACCAGCGCCGCGTCCGGTTGCGGCTCGTATCGAGGAAGAGCCAGCCGCAATCCTCCCCGGCACACTCGCGCACCAGGGCGCGATCGGGCGCGGTCAGCAACTCCGCCGCCGCGCGGATGACAGGCCAGATCGGGCGGCTGAGATCGTCCTCCTTGTCCTCCCATCCCCAGACCGTTCCCGTATCGGTCGCCAGCACGCGCAGCTGTGGCAGCGTCGCGGCGAGCGCGCCGTTCAGCGCGGCGAGATCGGCGGCGGGCAGCGGGCGTCCGGCGGCGAGCGCCGAGAAGAGCCGGTAGATCACCTCCCGCAACGCCACGATCCGCGCCAACGCCACAGCCACGCCCGCCGGATCGCGCTCCGCCGCCGTGGCGAGGCGCGCGCGCGCGGCGGCGTCCAGCGCGCCCGCCTGCTCGCCCCAGGCCAGCACGCGCGCATAATCGGTCAGCAACTCGCCCGGTTCGGCGCGCGCGTGCCAGCTGGCGGTATTGGCGAAGTCGAGGGCGAGCTGTCCGCCGAGCAACTTGAAATGATACTCATCCATCGTGTTCGGCCCCTTTCTCACCACACGCACGGCCTTCCCACACCCTGTCTAATAACTATACCGCAATTGACACATTAGGTATGGCGTGTTACCGTACTAATGCCTGAAACACTTATTGGGCATTACGGATAACGCTATGGAGGGAACGATGGCCGCGACGATCCCGGTGACGCGCTTCACCGCAGAACTCTTCGCGCTCCTTGAGGAAACCTTCGACAACGTCGAAGGGCGCTACCTCGATGGCGGCACCTCGCTCTTCGAGACGCTGGCGACGATCTCCGCCGAGGAGGCGTCGCGCCCCGTCTCGGCGCACTGCGCGAGCATCGCCGCGCAGGTGGACCATACCCGCTTCTATCTGGAGGTGGTCGGGCGCTACATGCGCGGCACACAGGTGGGCAAGGCCGACTGGGCGGCGAGTTGGCGACGCGAACACGTCACCCCGGACGAGTGGGCGGCGCTGATCGCAGGGTTACGCGCGACCCATCAGGAGACGCTGGCGCTCCTGCGCGGGATCGAGGGTTGGGACGGCGAGGAAGAGTTGGGCGGCGCGTTGAACATCCTCGTCCACACCGCCTACCACCTCGGCGAGATCCGGCAGGCGCTCTGCACAGTCAGGGCGTGATGACAGATCGGGTGAGCGAGATCGGCATGATCGCCGCCAATGATCGGCCCGGTGCCGACGCTGCTCCGGTTGCCTTCACCCGTGTCGGGTTGTTGGCCGGGGTGCGCCGGACCCTCCCGCTGGCGGCGAGCGCCTTCACCTTCGGGCTGGCCTTTGGCGTCCTGGCGCGCGGCGCGGGGCTACGCCTCGCCGAGGTGGCGCTGATGAGCACAACCGTCTTCTCCGGCACGGTGCAACTGATCGTCCTCGGCCTTTGGGCCTCGCCCCTGCCGAGCGCGCCGATCCTGATCGCCACATTGATCGTCGGCCTGCGCCATCTCTTGCTCGGCGCGACCCTGCGCCCCTGGCTGGCCGGACTCAGCCCGCGCCGCGCCTATGGCGCGCTCTTCTTCCTGACCGACGAGAGTTGGGCGCTCTCGCTCCGCGCGTTCGGGTCCGGGGGGCGAGACGCGGCCTTCTTCCTCGGCAGCGGCCTGACGATGGCGGTCGCCTGGATCGGCGGCAGCGTCCTGGGGCGCGCGGGCGGCAGTTGGCTGACCGATCCGGCCCGCTGGGGGCTTGACTTCGCCTTCACCGCCGTCTTCGTCGCGCTGCTCGTCGGCTCCTGGCGTGGTCGGCGCGATCTCCTGCCGTGGGCCGTCGCGGCGGGGGTCGCGCTCGCGGCGCACCGCTGGCTGCCGGGTCAGTGATACATCCTCCTCGGGGCGTTGGCGGGGAGCGGCACGGGGGCGTGGCGCGATGAGCGCTGAGAGCGCGGCGACGATCCTGGGGATGGCCCTGCTCACCTACGCCACGCGGGCGGGCGGCTACTGGCTGATGGGGCGGGCCAGCCTCACGCCGCGCGTCAAGGCGTGGCTGCGCGCCCTGCCAGGAGCGATCCTCGCGGCGCTGGTGGCACCCGCCGCGCTCGCCGCCGGACCGGCGGAGGCCGTCGCCGCCGCGCTCGTCGCGCTAATCGCGGCCCGCACCGGCAATGTCCTGGCCGCGCTGCTCGGCGGCGTGGCGGCAGTCGTCGGCCTGCGCCTCATCCTCTGAGCGCCATTTGCTCGGGCCGGATGAAATACTATGACTGTCTGGAAGGAGCGGAAATTGATCGCACGCATCTGGCGCGGGGTCACCCCGGCGCGCAAGGCCGACGACTACCTGGCCTACCTCGAAGCGACCGGCCTGAAGGACTATCGCGCCACGCCAGGAAATCGGGGCGCGCAAGTGCTGCGCCGCATCGTCGGCGACGAGGCCGAGTTCGTGCTGCTCCCGTTCTGGGATTCGCTCGACGTGATCCGCGCGTTCGCGGGCAACGACTACGAGCGCGCGGTCTATTACCCCGCCGACAAGAATTTCCTGCTCGCGCTCGCGCCGCACGTCGATCACTTCGCGGTCGCCGCGCGGCGGTGAGTAGTTGTCAGAGATCCCACACATTGATAAGCCAACGCAGGCAGAGGACGCCAAACGTCGGCAAAAATGTACCGAGCATAGCGAGCCAAAACAGTTGCTGATTGCCTGCCCCACGATGCACGGCGACGAAGCCGACTATCAGTGCGAGCGCCGCATAGCACAGGCCGTAGAGCTGGCTTGGCGCTTCAGCATACCGCACCCAGAGACCGATCAGGAATAGCGCCGGGGCAAGCAACAGACCACCGGCGCAGCCGAACAGAAGCTCACTGCGCCGGATTGCAACACCATCGCGCGCGGAGAGATCGGCCAGTAGGACGAGCATAGTCGCGCTCACACCGATTAGCAGATCGAACGCCGGTAAATCGAGATCAGCGAGCGGTTGCATGACGAGCGTGAAGAGAAGGATACCTACCGCCAGGAACAGCGCCGAGAGACGCGCAAGTGGTCTGGGGAACAAGCGCGCGACCATCGTGTCCTCCTACTGATCCTGAGAAGATGGCGACACCAATATGACGCATCCAACTCGGCGCGGTCGCGTCAGGGCGAGGGGCGGGGCGACGGATAATCCGTCGCCCCGCCCCTCGCCGGTATCCTCAGTGAATGGCTACGCCCCGAGCGTCGCCAACTCCCCCTCTACCAATGCTACCAGTTCGGCCATCCCCTCGCGGTCGAAAATCAACCGCGCGCCGGCGGCGGCGAACAGTTCCGGCAGCGGCACGGTGGTGCCGAGGGCGAGCGCCCGCCGATACGACGCCAGCGCTTCTCGCGGATCACGCTGACTGTTGCGCCAGACCTGCAACGCGCCGAGCTGCGCGATCCCGTACTCGATGTAGTAGAACGGGTAGAGGAAGATGTGCAACTGCTGATACCAGCGCGCGATCCGCTCCGCATCGAGGCCGCTGAAATCGAGGCCCGGCTCGAAACGGCTGCGGATCCGCAACCAGGCGGCGTCGCGCGCGGCGGCGTCAACACCCGCGCCGCTGGTGTAGATCCAGTGCTGGAAGGCGTCGACCGAGGCGCAATGCGGGAAGAACTCGATGATCCCCTGCAAGTGCTCGATCCGATCGCGCCGCGCCTCCTCGGCGCTGTAGTAGCCGCCCTGGTCCCGCCCGAGGAAAGGCGCGGCCAGCAATTCCATCGACATCGACGCCACCTCGGCCATCTCCGAGCCGGGGTGCCGCTGGAAGAGGAGGGGCTGATCGCGCGCCTCGAAGACGTGGAAGGCGTGTCCCGCCTCGTGCAGCAGCGTTTTCACATCGCCCGAGACACCCGCCGCGTTCATGAAGATGAACGGCAGCCCGAGCTGCGAGAAGCTGGTGCAGTAGCCGCCCGGTGCTTTGCCCCGGCGACTATCGAGGTCGAGCAGGCCGCCATCGGCCATCGTGTCGAAGTAGCCACCCAAGGCTGGATCGACGTGCGCGAAGACCGCACGCGCCGGGTCGATCAGCCCCGCCATGTCGGCGAAAGGTCGGAGCGGCGAACGCCCCTGCATGTCGGGGCCGAGATCCCACGGGCGCAGCGTGTCGAGCCCCATCGTGCGCCGCCGCGCCTCCCGCAAACGCGCCGCCGCCGGGACGAACGTCGCCTCGACCGCCTCGTGGAAGCGCTCGCAGTCCGCCGGGGTGTAATCGAAGCGATCCTTCTCCTGGTGGGCGTAGTCGCGATAGTTGGCGAACCCGGCGTTGCGGGCCGACTCCTGGCGCAGCGCGTACTGCTCGCCGAAAATCGCGGCCAATTCGTCGCGCGCGGCGATGTACGGCTGCGCGCGCAGCCGATAGGCGCGCTCGCGGGTCGCGCGGTCGGTATCCTCCAGGTACGGAGAGAGCTGCGGCAGCGGGCGCGCTTCGCCGTCCCACTCGGCGGTCATCCCGCCGGTGATCTTCTGATACTGCGCGTTGAGGCGCTGCTCTGCCGCCCCGAGCGGCACATTCTCCTCGCGGAAGAGCTCGCGGCTATTCTTGAAGTGGCGCACGGTCGTCTCCAGGCCGGTGCGCTCGTAGCCAAGGTCGAGGAGCCGCGCCGCGAGCCGCACGCGCTGCTCGCCGAGTTGCGGGCCGATCTCGCTGGTGAAGCGTAGGAAACGCTCTTCCTTGGCCGGATCGGTCGTGTCGGTCGTGTACGCGACCTCGGCCCGCGCCTCGGCCTCTTCCAGCAAGGCATCGAGGTCCGACCAGGCGCGCAGCCACCCCTCCGCGTTCACCCGATCGAGCGGGCGAGTGGCGAGGTCGTCGTAGTACGGCGCGATGTCGGCCCAGGTGGCATCGGCGAACGCCGCCGCCGAATCGGGCAAGGCGCGTGGGGTCATCGTCGCTCCTTTCGTTGGCCTGCATGGCTGACCACGACGGCGGCCAACACCAGCAAAAGCACACCAGCTCGCCTTTAGTAAGGGCGAGCACAGTAACGCGCGATAGCGTAGCAGGGATCGGGCGCGGTGACGACCGCCGCGCTCAGCGCACGGCCAGCGCGGCGACGAGCAGCACCCGCTCGCCGGGGCGTAGCGGCAGGCGCAGCGCCTCGGCCAGCGGCACGAACGCCGATGAGGAGACCCACTGATCGAAGATGACCGCCTCGGGGTGCTCAGCGGCAGCCTCCGCGCGGCGGATCGTCTGGAAGGCATCGGGGTAGGGGTAGGGACTACCGGGCAGCTCCGGGCCGAGGTTGTGGAGATGGATGCAGCCCAACGGTGCGAGCGGTCCGAGCGCCCAACCGGACTCCTCCAACACCTCGCGCCGCACCGTCTCCTCGGGCGACTCCCCCGCCTCGCAACGTCCGCCGGGGATGATGTAGGGACGCCCATCCGGCTCGCGCAGGACCAGCACCGCGTCGTCGCGCAGCACGATCGCGCGCACAGACGTGACAAGTGCGGGGGGCGGCGCGTCGGTCGTCAGATACCAGGAGAGCCGCAGGGGGATCGGCGACCCCGGCGCGCCCCAGACCTCATCCTCCACCGCGACTGGTGTGCGACCCGTCAAGAACGCTTCGGCGGTCACAATCTTCGATCTCCCCTTCGCCCAATCATGCCGTGCTACAGCGCGTCGAAGAGATCGCGCACGGCCAGGCTCCACCCCGGCACCACATCCTCGCCATCGAGCCGGTCCTCGACCGTGAGGTGCCACACCGCCACCGCCGAGCGATGCACGGCGAGCGAACGGCGACGCGGATTCACGACGACGACCATGCGCGTGCCATAGCCGAGCCAGGACGCTACCTTCTCTGCGACCTCGATGTAACGATCATGCGGCGAGACGATCTCCACCGCGAGATCGGGCGCACCGCGATGGAATCCATTCGACGCTACGCCGAGTCGCTCCGCGCGCACGAAGGCGACATCCGGCGCGAGGACCGTGTCAGGATCGGTCGTCACCAGGAAGCCGGTCTCGGCGGCGAAGACCCAGCCCAGACGTTGCGCCCGGACATGCATATTCAAGTAGGTCGTGAAAGTCGCGGCGATCCCGCGGTGCTCTCCCCCAGACGGCGACATCGTCCGCAACTCCCCGGCGACCAACTCATAGCGACCACCCTCGGCGGACAATCGCAGCAATTCCTCGGCGGTCACCAATGTTTGTGTGGTCATGACCTATCTCTCGCTCCGTGAACGCTCGATCGTGTCCCATGAGTATACCGCGCCTCAATCCTCGGCGAGCGCCAGGGTGGCGGCGGGGGTGTCCAGCGCGTCATCCTCGGCGAAGCGGCGGTTGTAGAGGCGCGCGTAGAGGCCACCAGCGACAAGAAGTTGCGCGTGCGTCCCCTGCTCCACGATCCGGCCCCGGTCGAGGACGACGATCCGGTCGGCGCGCTCGACCGTGGAGAGGCGGTGCGCGATCACCAGCGTCGTGCGCCCGCGCATCAATCGTTCGAGCGCCGCCTGAATCGCCGCCTCCGACTCATTGTCGAGCGAGGAGGTCGCCTCGTCGAGGATCAGGAGGCGCGGATCTTTGAGGATCGCCCGCGCGATCGCCACCCGCTGCCGCTGCCCGCCGGAAAGGCGGATGCCACGCTCCCCAACGATCGTGTCGTACCCCTCCGGCAGCGCGGCGATGAAGCCGTGCGCGTTCGCCGCGCGCGCCGCCGCCACGATCGCTTCCTGCGTCGCATCGAGCCGCCCGTAGGCGATGTTCTCGCCGACCGTGCCGCCGAAGAGGGCCGGTTCCTGCGGCACCACGCCGACCGCCTCCCGCAACGAGGCGAGGGTGATATCGCGGAGGTCGCGGCCATCGAGGAGGATGCGCCCCACGCTCGGCTCGTAGAAGCGCAGCAGCAGATTGGCGAGCGTTGTCTTGCCCGCGCCGCTCGGCCCCACCAGCGCCACCGTCTCCCCCGATGCCAGCGTCAGATCGACGTCGGACAGCGTCGGGGGCGCATCGGACAGCGTCGGGGGCGCATCGGACGGGATCGTGACGTAGCGGAACGATAGCGCCTCGATCCGTACCGCGCCGCGCACCGGGGCGGGGAGCGGCTGCGCGCCCGGCACGTCCGCGATCTGCGGGGTCGTGTCGAGGATCTCGAAGAGGCGTTCCGCCGCGCCGCTCGCCTCGCGCAGTTGCGCGTAGACCCCGGTCAGCCCGCCGATCGAGCCGGCCACCATCGTCATGTAGAGGAGCGCCGAGACGAGCGCGCCGGGCGAGAGCTGCCCGCTCGCCACCTCGCGCGCGCCGAAGATCAGCACCCCGGTCAGGGTGAGGAAGGCAAACAGCGTGATCGTGGGGCCGAAGACGGAGCGGACGCGCGTGCGCCGCATCGCCACGGCGAACGTCCGTTCGACGCTGCGCCCGTAGCGCGCGATCTCGTACCCCTCGCGCCCGAACGCCTTGACGGTGCGGACCCCGGCCAGCGTCTCTTCGAGGACGGTCGTCGTCACGCCGAGCGCCGCCTGGGCCTCCCCCGAGAGCTTCTGCAAGCGCCGCCCGAAGAACGCCCCGGCGAGGATGATCGGCGGCATCGCCAGCAGCACGATCCCGGCGAGCCGCCATTCGGTGACGATCACCAGCGTCACCGCACCGATCAGCATCACGATCTGCTGCACGAAGGTCAGCAGATTGCCGGTGAGGCTCGTCTGGATCGCGCCCACATCGTTGGTCAGGCGCGAGAGGAGTTCGCCCACGCGCCGCCCGTCGAAGAAGCCGACCGAGAGCGCCTGCAAATGGGCGTAGAGGCGGCGGCGGAGATCGGCGACCAGGCGCTCGCCCGCGAAAGAGAGGAGATAGCCCTGCGCGATCCCGACGATCGCCTGCACCACGAAGGTGGCGACCAGCGCCAGGATCGTGCGCCGCAGCAGCGCGTCGTCGCCGTTCGTCAGCGCCCCGTCGATGATCCCGCGCACCAGCCAGGGGAGGACCAGGCCGAGGAGGCTGCTGATCAGGAGGAAGATCCCGCCACCGACCAGCAGCCAGCGATAGGGCGCGGCGAGGCCGAGCAGTCGCCGGAGTGCGGCTGGATCGACCTGTGTTGTCGCTGCCGCCCCGTCCCGACGCTCCGCAGACACGGCCTCCGTCTCGCTCATCGCTCGCCCCCTCGATCAGTCGCCCGCGCCCGCCACGATCGGGCGTACCCCATCTATCTGGTATAACACCATGCGGCACCCTTCGCTGACAGGGCCGGGCGATGGGCTGCCGCGTGACGTTGATAGGTATGGCTACGGCGCTGCCGTACAATATGGGGGGATACACGATGAGCGGTCTGGTTTTCGCGGCGATCGCGCCGCACGGGCACCTGGCGATCCCGGAAGCTCTCTCGGAAACGGAGCAGGGGCTCGGCACCGCGACGCAGCACGCGATGGCCGAACTGGGGCGGCGCTTCGACGCCGCCCGGCCCGATGTCTCGATCATCATGACGCCGCACAATGTCCACGTCGAGGGCTCGATGGCGATCGTGATGGCGGGGAATCTGACCGGTTCCCTCGCGGAGTGGACGCAGGAGCCGATCGCCCTCAAGGCCAAGACCGACCGCGAACTCGGGCGCGCGGCCCTCGACGCGATCAACGGCGCGGGCGTCCCGGCGGTCGGGATCAGCTACGGCGGCAACGATCAGACGGGCGCGACCGCGATCATGGACTGGGGCGTGCTGATCCCGCTCTGGTACATGGGCGGGCGCGCGGAGCCGCCGGTGCCGACGGTGATCCTCAGCCCCGCGCGCGACCGTTCCCTCCAGGACCACGTCACGGCGGGGCGGGCGCTCGCGGCGGCGGCGGCGGCGTCCGGCAAGCGGGTAGCGCTGATCGCCAGCTGCGATCACGGCCACGGCCACCAGGAGAACGGCCCCTACGGCTTCAGGCCGGCCTCGGCGCAGTATGACAATCAGGTGGTCGACATTCTCAAGCGGGACAAGCTGGGGGAACTCCTCGCGCTCGACCCCGCATTCGTCTCGCAGGCAGCGGCGGACAGCTTCTGGCAGATGCTGCTGCTGCACGGCGCGCTCGGCGACGGCTGGCGGGGCGAGTTCCTCTCCTACGAAGTGCCCACCTACTTCGGGATGATGTGCGCGGCCTACGCGCCGAAGTAAGCGAACGATAGCGGGGGGGCGCATTCTCCGCGCCCGCCCCGCCACAGCGCTCGTCCGCCCTTGCATCGAGGAGTACGCCATGAGAGCGGACGCATTACCCCCTCGCGGGGGATTGCGGGGGTTCGATGGAACAGCTGGTGTTCGCCTGCATCGCGCCGCACGGGTGGCTGACGGTGCCGCTGGTGAGCGGGCGCGACGGCGAAAAAGCCGACGCGACCCGCGCTGCCCTCACCGAGTTAGGGCGACGCCTGGCAGATGCCCAACCGGAGACGATTGTGATCATCGATCCCCACAATCTCCAGGTCGAGGGGCTGATCGCCCTGCTCGATAGCGACCGATTGCACGGAGAAACCGGTGGCCCGCCGAATCTCGGCGCGACCGCACATACGTTCTCCCTACGCTTCGCCACCGATCGGGTGCTGAACGGCGCGATCGCCGAGCAGGCACAGGCGCGCGGCCTCCCGGTTGCCCGCGCCCGCAATGCATTCCCCTTCGTGCCGCTCCCATTGGATTATGGCAGCATGAATCCGCTCTGGTATCTCGGGGCGACGATGATGCCGCCAGCGCAATTGGTCGTCGCGAGCCTGGGGCCGGACGTGCCGCGCGCCGCGTATGTCGATTTCGGTCGCGCCTTACGCGCGGCGGTGGACGGGACGAAGCGGCGGATCGCCTTTATCGCCAGCGCCGATATGGGCCACCGTCATGCCGCCGATGGCCCCTACGGCTTCGATTCGGCTTCCGGCGAGTGCGACTCGCGCGTTGTAGAAGCGATCAGGGCCGGAGCCCTCGACCAGCTCGTGCATTACGACGAAGGATGGCTAGCGCGCGCCTTCACCGATGCCGTCGAACCGCTGCTGGTCCTGCATGGGCTCACCAAAGGGCGAGGGTGGCGCGGTGACATTCTCTCCTACGAAGTACCAACCTACTTCGGATTACTCTGCGCCGACTACAGACCAGCGTGAGAACCCATGAGGTTACTGCACGAGCAACACCTTCCCAGGGTTTTGTGCTACCCGGCCCGCTGGACTGCGAAGTGCCCGCTCTCAGCGCAACTCCGCCGTCGCCTCGCACCACGCGGCGGCCTCCGCGCTGATCGTCAGGCCGAGGCCGGGGCGGTCGGGGACGAGCATCCGCCCATCCGCGATGGCGAGGCGTTCCTCGAAGAGCGGTTCGAGCCAGTCGAAGTGCTCCACCCACGGCTCCCGCCGCTGCGCCGCCGCCAGATGGATGTGGATCTCCATCACGAAGTGTGGCGCGAGCGGGATGCCGCGCTGATCGGCCAGCGCGGCCACGCGCAGGAACGGCGTGATGCCCCCCACGCGCGGCGCGTCCGGCTGCAAGATGTCGGCACCGCCAAGGTCGAGCAAGTGCGCGTGCTCCGCGACGCTCGTCAGCATCTCGCCGGTCGAGATCGGCGTGTCCAGCGCGGCGGCGAGCGCGGCCTGTCCCTCGGCATCGGTCGAGACGAGCGGCTCCTCGATCCAGGTCAGCCCGAACTCCTCGAACCGGCGCCCCATGCGGAGCGCCGTGGCACGGTTCCATTGCCCGTTGGCATCGACCATCAGCGGCACGTCTGCGCCCAGCGCCTTGCGCGCCCCCGCGACCCGCGCCAGATCGATCGTCGGATCGGGGTGCCCGACCTTCAGCTTGATCCCGCCGATGCCGCGCGCCAGCGCCGCCTGCGCGTTCGCCACCGCCTCCTCGGCGGGGGTGGTGAGGTAGCCCCCGGAGGTGTTGTAGCAGCGGACGCTCGTGCGGTGCGTACCGAGCAGCCGGGCGAGCGAAAGATCGGCGCGCTTCGCCTTGCCGTCCCAGAGGGCGATGTCGAGCGCGGCGAGCGCCTGATGCGCGAGACCACCCTGCCCCATCGACGCGCCGTGCCAGGCGATGCGATCCCAGAGGCGCTCGATGTCGGCGGCATCCTCGCCGAGCAGCAGCGGGCCGACCTCGCGGGCGTAGGCGAACATCGCCGGGCCACCGGCGCGCAGCGCGTAGCTGAGCCCGAAGCCGACCATGCCATCGGCGGTAATCACCTCCGCCGCCAGGACCGCCACCCGGTCGAGCAGGCGCTGGCGTCCGGTAAAAACCTTGGCGTCCCCCGCCGGCACGCGCAGCGGCACCCCATAGAGCGCGAGGCGCACCGCCTCGATCCGCGAACCTGCCCTATCCACCAGTCCCCTCATCTCATCATCGCCGCGCCGGGGACGCGGGCGTGTGACGCACACAACGCGGTCGCCCTGCCCCGCGAGCGCGGTGACAGGGCGACCGATCGCTCGGGCTGTCGCTCAGGCCGGGCCGAGGCGCGCGCCGTCCGGTGCCTCCGGCTTGTCCTCGCGGTCGTAGCGGTGGAACTCTCCGTGCGGCGTGACCGCGATGCGGATCGAGGGCTTGTCGCCGTGGACCTGGATGAAGTGGTAGGTATTGGCCGGGGCGATGACCCACTCCCCTGCCCGGACATGGATCGGCGCATCCTGCTGCCCTTCGAGGGTCCACGACAGCTCGCCCTCATAGATGTACCAGATCTCGGGGGTGTGGTGATAGTGCCAGTCGTTCTGATGGCCGGGATCCTGGTAGATCACGGTGATGTTGTAGTAGTCGTTGTCCGCGATCCGGTGCCCCCAGGGGGCCGCCCCTTTCGCCGCCTTGATCTCCTCCACGCTCAGCTTGAACGTCCCGCCGACACCGAGTACCGGCACACTCGTCGCTGTCATCTGCTCCCTCCCACGAGTTGAGGCGGGTCCAACTTCGGCCCCGCCACGATTCTACCGCCGATCGGTCGTCTGTCCAGGCGTCCGACTCAACCCTCTGGGACTCGCCTCCTGGTGCCTGCGGCATATTGCCCGTCTGCCGCGACATTCTGGGGCTATCCCTGGCGGGTCCAGTTGGCGATGTTCCAGTAGTCCGTGGCCCACTGCGAGTAGTTGACGTGCTGTAGGTTCTTGGCGCGGGCGAAGACGCTCTTGCGATTGACCAGCGGGATCATCGCGATATCCTGGATGAGGATGTCGTTCATCTGGATGAAGAGCTGCGCGCGCTTGGCGGTGTCGGTCTCGGTGCGGGCTGCACCCCAGAGCCGGTCGTACTCCGGGTTCACGTAGCGGCCGTCGTTGCCGCCCGACCACTTGCCGGCCTTCTGGCTCAGCTGCGCCGCTGCGGTCGTCCAGCGCTTCATGTGGGCCTGCGGGTCGATCGCCGCGCTGGTCGTGTACATCTGGACATCGACATACATGTGGCCGGAGGTGTCGGGGTTCCCGGCGTCGGAGGAGAAGAAGACGCCGGCGTCGACCCCCTTCAGCTCGGTCTTGATGCCGAGCTTCTCCCAGCCATCCTTGACGATCTGCTGCGTCTTCTGGCGCACGTCGTTGACCGTCGTCGAGAAGACGACCGCCAGCGGCACGCCGCCCTTCTCGCGGTACTGTCCATTCTTCGTCCAACCCGCCGCATCTAAGAGCGCGCCGGCCTTGGTCAGATCGAACCCTATCCGATTCTGCGGGCTCGCCGAGCGATACGGCGCGGGATCCTCGAGGATGTTGACGCCGGCGACGCCGCCCCGCCCGTAGATGCCCGCGATGATCGCATCGCGATCGCAGCCGAGCGCGAAGGCCCGGCGCACCTGCGGGTCGGTGAAGAAGGGGTGATGCGTCTTGAGGCTGGAGCGCTCGCCGTCGATCTCCGTGTTGGGGTCGGTGAAATTGATGAAGAGCCGCTCGATGCCCCCGCCGGGCTGGAACTCGGCGAGGCCTTTGCCGCCCCCCGACTCCAGCTGCTTGATGACCGCGTCGGCGACCTGCAGGTTCCAGGCGTAGTCGTAATCCCCGCTCTGGAGCACCGCGCGCGCGGCGGAGGTCGAGTCGCCGCCCCCCTTCAGCTCGATGCGGTCGAAGAACGGCTTGTCCTGCTCGCGATAGCGCTCGTTGATCACGTAGGTGACCGCGTCGCCGGGCCTGAACTCGGTCGCCCGGTAGGGGCCGGTGCCGACCGGCTTGAGGTTGTTGGGCGAGTTGCGCGCCGGCTCGCCCTTGTCGTTCTCGAAGACGTGCTTGGGCAGCACCTGGAGCATCGCGGGGCGGTACCAGTCGGGTTTGACATCCGAGAAGGTGTACCGGATCGTCAGGTCGTCGACCTGCTCCACCTTGTCCACATTCTCGAAGAGCGAGACATTCACCGACGCGGTCTTCGGGTCGACGATGTACTGCCAGGTGAAGACGACGTCCGCCGCCGTGACCGGCTGGCCGTCGCTCCAGGTGAGGTTCGGCTTCAGCTTCCAGGTCGCGCTCTTCAGGTCGGCGGCCAGCTGACCGTTCTCCTTGGTGGGCAGGCCCGCGCTCAGGAAGGGGACGAAGTTGCCGTCGTTGTCGGCGCGGATCAGCGGCTCGTAGACGATCGTGCCGATGAGGTCGTCCTTGGTGCCCGACGACAGGTGCGGGTTGAAGGTGGTTGGTGCCTGCCACTGGAGCAGCTTCAGCGTGCCCCCGCCACCGCGCTTCGTCGGCCCAGCACCGGCCGCGCCCGCCGCCGCTGACGCCACCGCCGTGGCGGCCCCCGCCGGATTCGTGGCTGCGGCGGCAACCGTTGGCGCGACCGCCGTCGCAGCTGCGGCGACCGTGGGGGCAACGGTGGTCGCCACGCTCGCGACCGTCCCCGCCGGTGCTGCGCCACCCGCGCCGCAGGCAGCGAGGGCACCCGCAATCGCGGTGGCGGAGCAGCCGAGCACTACCGCCCGACGGATGAATGTGCGGCGATCGAGTCGCCCTGCTGCGAACTGCTGCTCGAGCGCCCGGAGCGCCGCCGTACCACGGGTGTGTATCATCCCCTGTCCTCCTCCCCTATCCCGCACTCAGGAGCGTGATTGACGTTGCCTCGACCATGCTCAGCCCTTGACCGAGCCCGCCGTCAGTCCCTCGACCATGAAGCGCTGCGCCAGCATGTACACGATCGTGACCGGCACGGCCATCATGATCGAGGCGGCGGCCATGCGCCCGAAGGGGAAGACATCACCGATGACCATCTTGCCGAGGCCGGCCGCCACGGTCGTCAGCGATTCCGGTCGCACGAAGATAAAGGCGAAGAGGAAGTCGTTGAAGGCTCCGGTCAGCGCGAAGAGGGCGACCGTCAGCAGCGCGGGGACGGTCAGCGGCAGGATGACGCGATAGAACGCCTGGAAGTGGTTGCAGCCGTCGATCAGCGCCGCCTCCTCCAACTCCGTCGGGATCGCGCGGTAGTAGCCCATCATCAGCCAGCAGGCGAACGGCAGCCCGAAGGTCGGGTAGGCGATCATCAACACCGGCAAGGTATTGATGAGATGGAGGCTCGTGAAGATCTGGTAGAGCGGGATCAGGATGATAATCCCAGGGAGCAGATAGGTGAAGAGGATCGCCGTGGACAGGAAGCCCGCGAAGCGCCACTTCAGCCGCACCAACGCGTAGGCTCCGAGCGCCCCGACGATCACCGAGATGATGCAACTGACGGTCGCGACCTGGGTCGAATTCCAGAACCAGCGCAGGAACTGCGTCTCCTGCAGGATGTAGCGGAAGTTTTCCAGCGAGAACGGTTCCGGCCAGAAGACCGACCGGAGCGCGCGGATCTGCTCATCGGACTTCAGGGCGGTGACGATCACCCAGTAGAAGGGGAAGAGTTCGAAGAGGAGGAGCAGCCCGAGCGCGAAGCCGATGCCGAACCGGCCCAGGCGACCTGTCAGCTTCACCCGCGCCAGCTTCCGCTGATAGGCGGTGGCATCGAGCGCCGTAGCCTGCTGCCGCTTGCGGTCTCCCGCTAAGCGGTCGAACACGCCGCTCTGCACGATGACGAAGAGGGCCAGGGCCACGACGAAGAAGGGCAGGCCGAAGACGAGGCTCGACAGGGCGGCGGCACCGAGGATGATCACCGTCCAGGAGACCCACTTGGCGCGCATCTCCTCGCTGGTCTTGCCGAGTTGATCGCCGCGCACCAGGTACGCAGCCCCGATGATCACCGCCAGGATCACCGGCAGCGCCCAGAGCGGTTGCACCATGTTCGCCAACATCACCAGGCTGATGACGGTGATCAGCGCCAGCAACGCCCCGTTGCCGATCCGCGCGAGGGTCGTCTCCTTGGCCTCCAGGCGGCTCGGGTCGCCACGCATGTAGCGACCGAGGATGACGATCAGCACCAGCAGGGCGGGGACGATCGCCATCGCCACGGCGGTCGCCAGACTGTAGCGGCGCTCATTGAAGATCTCATAGGCCAGGATGGAGAAGACGCGCGTCGCCCCGCCGGGGCCGCCGCCGGTCAGCAGATAGATCAGCCCGAACCCGTTGAGGGTGAAGATCAGCGACAGCAGCGCGGCGACGATCACCACGTAGCGCACGCCCGGCAGGGTGATGTTCAGGAAGCGCTGCCAGGCGTTCGCTCCGTCCATCGCCGCCGCATCGTACAGCTCGGCATCGATCGACTTGAGGCCGGAGAGCAACGTCAAGGTGAAGAAGGGGATGCCCTTCCAGACGTTGACCGCGATCACCGCCGGCAGCGCCAGATTATAGTCGCCCAGCCAGGGGATACCCTTGTCGATCAGGCCGAACGCCTGTAGGAATTGATTGATGCCACCGAAGATCGGGTCGTAGAGGCTGCGCCAGGTCAGCGCCGCGACGACCTCGGGGATGATCCAGGGCAGGAGGACCAACCCGGTGAAGACGCTGCGGAAACGCTTGATATTGTGCAGCATCAGCGCCGCCGCCAGCCCGATCCAGAATTTGACGAAGACCGAGATGACCGCGAACTTGACGGTGTGGATTACCGCCTCGCGGAACTGGTCGTCCGCCCAGAGGCGCTGATAGTTATCCAGCCCCGCGAAGCCGTTGTTCCGCACCCCGACGACGCGGTAGAAGCTGAGGATCACCGCCTGCACCAGCGGCCAGCCGATCAACCCGAAGATCAGGAGCACCAGCGGGGCGGCGAAGACGAAGGCGACCGGCCAATCCTTCCCGAGGAGCCGCTTCGACCCCGCCAGAAACCCGCCCGCGCGACCGGTCGCGGTGCGAGAGCGTGCCGACTGGACTGCCATAGGGTCTGCTCCTTTCGTCATCTACCATCTGGTCGCGGAGAGGGCGAGGTCGCCGCCGGTGCATTGTCGGAACCGGCGACGACCAGGGTCAGGCAGCGCCGCCCGTTAGCTGCCCTTGAGTCCGAAGTCCTTGAAGATCTGGATGAACCGATCCTGGTAATTCTTCGCCACGTCCTCGGGGCTTTTCCCCTGTAAGACCTCGGCCATCATGTCGGTGTAGTAGTTACCACCACCGATCGCGTCCACCGCCGCCGAGGAAGGGCCGGGGTAGCGCAGCCCGGTGAAGCGGTCGGTCGGGTAAGCCAGCGGAAAGGCGGCCTTGGCATTCCGGTCATTCTGCACCAGGGGATTCTGCCAGGTATTCTTGTAGGGCGGCAGCACATACCCCGGCGAGATCTCCAGCAGCTTGTTCTGCACCCCGTCCGAGAGCAGATGGCGGAAGAGGTCGTAAGAGGCGTCCTTGTTCTTGGTCCCCGCAATGGTGTGGAGCCGCGCCCCGGCCAGCGAGTCGAGGTACTTGCCGTCGCTGTTGCGCTTCGGGCGGGGGATCGCGAGGATATCCTTGGCGAACGGCACTTTGTCCAGGACCGCCTTGGCGTACATGGTGCCGGCGTTGTCGGTGATCGCGATCGTCCCGGCCAGGAAGGCCTCGTTGTTACTCGGGTCGGTCCAGGAGTTGACGCCCGGCGGCAGCATATTCGCCCACTTCGGGTCGGAGTAGGTCTCCTTCAGCCACTTCAGGCCGGCGACCGTCGCGGGCGAATTAAAGGAGATCTTCTGCCCAGACTCATCCTGTAGCTGGCTGCCGAACCGCAGCAGCACCTGCTGCACCATGGACGTGCCATCGCCGGAGCGGTTGATCGTCATGCCCCAGCCCCACATCTTGTTATTGGGATCGGAGATCTTCAGCGCCGCATCGCGCAGCTTATCGTAGGTATCGGTGTCCTTATTGGGGTCGAGTCCGGCCTTCTGGAAGATGTCCGTGCGGACGTACATGCCGCCCGCCCGGCCATAGAATGGCACGCCCCACCACTCGTTATCGAAGAAGGTGGAGTCCTCGTAGCCGGGATAGGTCTCGCCGTACTTCGCGATCATCTCCTTGGTGAGGTCGGTCGTCTTCTCGAGCACGTTCTGCGATTGGTACTGCCGCACTCCGATGTCGTGGAAGAAGGCGTCGGGCGCATTGCCCGCCTGCACGGCACCGACGAGCGTCGTCAGCAAGTCGCCGTTGCCGGTGAAGCCGGAGGCGTAGGAGATGTCCAGAGTCCAGCCCTGCACCTTGCAGAACTCCTGGATCTCGGCGCGGAGGAAGGCGTTATGGTCGGGGTGGAAGTCCTGGTTCTGGATGAACTGGTATTTGCCGGTGACTTTCGCGGTCGATTTGGCGCGCGGGATACCGGCGATGGCGGTCGGGGACAGCGGGACAGCGGTCGGGGCACCGCTCGCCGCGCCGGAGGGGGCGGCGGACGCCGCTTTCGTGGCCGGAGCTGCCGAAGGGGCCACCGATGCGCCACCCGCCGGTGCGCTCGACGGCGCGGCGGACGCCGCTTTCGTGGCCGGAGCTGCCGAAGGGGCCGCCGATGCGCCACCCGCCGGTGCGCTCGACGGCGCGGCGGACGCCCCGCCCGGTGCTGTCGAAGGGGCGGGGGTGGCGAGGCTGGTGCCGCACGCTGCCAGGATCGGCAGTGCCGCCAGCCCCGCCGCCAGCAGCCCGCCGCGCTGCAAGAAGTGCCGCCGACTCAACTGGCCCCGCTGAGTTTGGGTCGCGATCCGTTTGTGATCCGTGCCTGTGTCCATATCTGATCCCTCCCCACTTCGACGCCCGATACCACCCGATCGGGCGTCCCACACCACGCTGCATCACAAGTACCTGATGGCTCACTCGCGCGCGCTACTACGCCCGGATCGGTGAATAGGCCGAACAGCATCGTTCCATGAGGACTGTTGCACAGCGCTGTGCAGCGACAGAACCGAACGGCGACACACCACATGGTATCGCGCGTTTTTCGCGTCGCGGATGGTCGGATGATCAGTATGCCGACACTATACCGAGGGCCCGGAGTACGTGTCAAGCAGTACGTTTGGCCTGTCGTAAGACCATATACCCCAATAGGTCGATAGGCAGGCCGTCAACTGCCTGGCAATGTCTTCGTAATGAAGATGACGTTTAGCCGTTATGAATGGTTCCCACAATGGTGCAAATAGCACCGCACTCGGGAAAGCGCGACACGACAACTGCGGGGCGACCAGTCTCATCAGTAGGCTGGTCGCCCCGTGTTCGTGCAACTGCGATTTTACCAGCGCAACTCGTGCTCCGACTCGATCTTCGCCGGGTCGAGTTCGAGCCCCATCCCGACGCGATCGGGCATGTGGATGATCCCGTTGACCGGCTTCAGGGGATTGAGCAGGAAATACTGGTGGACCTCATTCCACTTCACCAGGTATTCGAGGATCGGGCAGAGGGTCGGCGGCTGCGCGGCGATGAAGTGGGCGTTCGTCAGCGTGGAGTGCCCGTGCGGGATCAGCGGCACATCGTACGCCGAGCAGAGCGCCGCGATCTTCTGCGTCTCGGAGAGGCCACCGCACCAGTAGATGTCGGCCTGGATGACGTCCGCCGCGCGCGCATCGAGCAGCGCCTTGATCCCCCACCGCGTGTACTCGTGCTCGCCGGTCGCAACCGGCACCACGGAGCGGCGGCGGATCTCGGCGCAGGAGTCGATCTTGTCGGCCAGCACCGGCTCCTCGATCCAGCGCGGCTTGAACTCGGCCAGCCGCTCGGCCATCATGAGCGTGTAGGGTACGTCCCAGCTGCTCCAGGCATCGAGCATGATGTCGATGTCCGGCCCGCCCGCCTCGCGGACATTGCGTACCAGCGCCACGTTGCGCTCGATCCCCGCGCGGCCATCGGTCGGGCCGTCGCGGAAGAACCACTTCTGCGCCACGTAGCCTTCCGCCGCGAACGCCGCCGCCCGCTCGCGCACCCGCTCCGGCTCGATCGAGAAGCCGAGCATACTGGCGTAGGCCGGGAAACTCGTCCGCACCGGTCCGCCGAGCAGCTGATAGACCGGCATCTGCGCCGCCTTGCCACGCAGATCCCAGAGGGTGCAATCGATGACGCTGATCGCCAGCATCGTGTTCCCCTTGCGCCCGTGGATCGACTGCCGGTACATCTTGTCCCAGAGGCGCTCCCCGGCGAGCGGGTCGGCCCCGATCAGCAGCCATCGGAAGTCGTGATCGACGATATAGGCGATGTCGCGCGCCATCGGGCCACCGAGGCCGGTGATCCCCGCATCGGTGTGGAGCTCCAGGAAGACCGCCTCGTGCTTGTACTCGTTGGTCGCGGCGGTGCGCGGCATCCAGTCGCGGTCGTCCTTGTGCTCGGGGTAGATATCGATCGGGCGGATCAGGCGCTCCTCCCAGAACTCCCCCTCGACCGGCATCGTCCCGGAGACGAGCCGCAGCCTCACATCCGTGATCTTCATCGTGCCCCCTTCGCATTCCCTCGCTACTTCGCACGGCCCATATCACCCACGCCTGGATACGTCATGGCCCCGCGATACGGTGGCACACACTCTATCAAACCCGCTCGGATTGTGTGTGGCAACGGCTCGGGCTGTTGGTCGGGCAGGGGGTTCCTGGCAAGCCACAATCGGCGGAGGGAACGTAGCGGTTCCGGAGAACCGCCGGGGCGAACGCGCGACGAGGCAGGCGACACGATGACAGTGCGGTACAATATCCGTCGCGCGGCGCATTGGCGCGCTGGCGATGCCCAGATACATCGAGGAAGTGAGCAGGATGGACAACGTCACCGCGAGCGGCCCCGCCGCTTTCCGCAATTACACCTATTGCGGCGAATTGCACGCCGAGGATGCCGGGCGTGCGGTCACGCTGAAGGGCTGGGTCGGGCGACGACGCGACCACGGTGGCCTGATCTTCATCGATCTGCGCGACCGTTACGGCCTGACCCAACTCGTCTTCAACCCCGAAACCTCGCCGGAGGCCCACGCGGTCGCCTCCGAGGTACGGAGCGAGTACGTCCTCGAAGTGACCGGGCTGGTGCGCCCGCGCCCCGAGGGGACGGTCAACGCGAACCTGGACACCGGCGCGATCGAGGTCGACGCGCGGAGCGCGCGCATCCTCACCCGTGCCGACACCCCGCCCTTCCCGATCCGCGACGACATCGACGTGGACGAGTCGATCCGCCTGACCTATCGCTACCTCGACCTGCGCCGCCCGATCATGCAGCGCCGCCTGATCCTGCGCCATCAGATCGTGCGCCACATCCGCGACTTCCTCTCGGCGCGCGGCTTCATCGAGATCGAGACGCCGATCATGATCAAGAGCACGCCGGAAGGGGCGCGCGACTACCTGGTGCCGAGCCGCCTCTATCCGGGCGAGTTCTACGCCCTGCCACAGTCGCCGCAACAGCTGAAGCAATTGTTGATGGTCGCCGGGATGGACCGCTACTTCCAGATCGCGCGCTGCTTCCGCGACGAGGACCAGCGCGCCGATCGGCAGCCGGAGTTCACCCAGCTCGACCTGGAGATGTCGTTCGTCGAGCAGGAGAACATTCTTAACCTCACCGAGACCCTCTTCACGGAACTCTGCCGGGCGATCACCCCGCACCTGACCATGAAGTACGCCCCCTGGCGGCGGCTGACCTACCGCGAGGCGATCGACCGCTACGGCTCCGACAAGCCCGATCTCCGTTTCGAGATGGCGATCGAGGATGTCAGCGCGCAGGTGGCGGGCGGCGGCTTCGGCGTCTTCGCCAACGCGGTGGCGGGGGGCGGCGTGGTGCGCGGCATCAAGGCACCCGGCCTGTCCGGCTACACCCGCAAGCAACTCGACGATCTGACCGGGGTCGCGCGGCAGTTCGGCGCGAAGGGGCTCGCCTGGCTGGCGCTGGAGGCCGGCGAGGGCGGCACGCTCACCGCGCGCTCCCCGATCGCCAAGTTCTTCGGCGCGGAAGAGATCGCCGCCCTCGCCGCCCGCTTCGAGGCCGGGGCGGGCGACCTCCTCCTCTTCGTCGCCGATAGCCGCACCGTCGCGGCGGAAGTGCTCGGGCGGCTGCGCGCGCAGCTCGGCCCGCAGCTCTACGGTGTGAGTGACACCGAGCTGGCGTTCGTCTGGGTGCTGGATTTCCCCCTCTTCGAGTGGGATGCCGAGGGAGGGCGCTGGGACGCGGTCCACCACCCCTTCACCGCGCCGCTGCCGGAGGACGCGCATCTGCTGGACAGCGACCCCGGCGCGGCCCGCGCCGCCGCGTACGACATGGTCCTCAACGGCTACGAGGTCGGTGGCGGCTCGATCCGCATCCACGACCGCGAGGTGCAGGAAAAGGCGTTCGCCCTCCTCGGCTATAGCAAGGAGGCGGCGTGGGCGCGCTTCGGCCACCTGCTGCGCGCGTTCGAGTTCGGCGTGCCGCCGCACGGCGGGATCGCGCCCGGCATCGACCGGATCGCGATGCTCCTGGCCGGGGCCGACAACATCCGCGAGGTGATGGCCTTCCCGAAGACCAACGCCGCGCGCGACCTGATGACCGACGCCCCATCGAGCGTCGCCGCCGAGCAGTTGCGCGATCTCCATCTCGCCGTGGTGCTCCCACCCGAGAAGAAGTAACGCCGCAGCGTCAACAGCAAAAACGGAGGGGGGGCGGCGTCCGCAGATAGCGGACGCCCTCCCTCATCGTGTTCCCGAACGCGGCCTACTCGTCCTCCGGCTCATCCTCTTGCGCGACGTAGATGTTGAACCCGAGTTCCTGCGCGGTGTCGCAGAGGCTGGCGAGCCGCTGCAAGCTCAGCGCGACGAGCAGCTGCGTCGGTAACTGCGCCGCCGCGATCCCGGCGAGCGCGACCTGTAGGTCGGCGCGCAACGCCGGAAACTGGCTCGCGCCGAAGGTGCGCCGGGGCGCGGCACCTTCACCGGTGAGGAAGAAAGCCAGTGTCGGCGTCGACTCCGCCCGCACCGCACCTACCACCTCGGCATACTCCGGCGCGTGCAGCACCAGCGCCGGACGATTCAGCGCCGCGTCCATCGGGTCGTTTCCCAGCGTGCAGAGGAAGGTTGGCAACGCTCACTTCACCTTGACCGATACACCCGGCCTGTCTGGCACACGATAAATCGTCATGTTCGGCCTGTCTGCCGTCCCCTCTTGATAGACCGGTTCCAGCAAATCGGTGATCTGGCCGAAGTTGGCCCGCGCCCGGAGGATACGCCCGGTGCTATCGGCCTGCATCCACCAGCGCAGATCGGCGTCGTTGACCAAAAGGTAGCGGATCCGCTGTTCCTGCAACGCGGCGACCGCATCGCGCGGCGTGGCATAGCGTTCCATGAGGGTATACATGGTACTGCGCGAGTCGACGGCCTGAACACGCAGGCCAGCGGGCAGATAGTACACCTGGACTTCATTGACGAACAACGCCTGCTCGTCTGCCGGTGTATTCGCGCCCAAGAAGCTGACCGCGCGATAGGTCGCGCCGACGGTGATGCTCTGCCTGAGATAGGCATCGCGCGACTCCAACCCGAAAGTAACCGCGAGCGGGCGATCGGCACCGACATGCAAAAAGGTCAGCAGCAAGGTCAGGCAAGCCGATAGGAGCAAGCCACCACGGACCCACGGACGCAGGAGCGTATGGTTCCACGCTGCTCGCAACACGCCCGCCGTACCGACCGCGAGCAACGGAAAAATGGCGAGCAAGTAGCGCAACTCCTGCACGCCGAGCGCCCAGACAACGCCGTAGGCTCCAGCCATCGCCAGGGCCAGCAGCACCGTCCGATCCCGCCGCCACTTCGGCGAGACGATAATCGCCGGGAGGAGCAGAAAGAGCGGATTGGGCACGACGAAGCGCTGCTCCAGATCGCCACGAATGAATGCCTGGATCGGCAGGAGCGCGTAGCCGAGCGGCGTGCGCGCGCTGATGCTCAAGCCATGCAGGATATACGTCCCCAGATCGGGTTCCGGCCCGCCGGGGGTCTGCTGCGCGGTCCCGACATTCACGAGCGCCTGCGCCAGGGCCAACAAGAGTTTGAGATTGTGCAGATACCACGGTGCCGCAACGGCCAGCGCCACGACGGTGAAGATCGCCGCGCCGCTGAACCCCTGCCACCAGCGCGCGCGCGACCAGAAGGGCGTCAGACCATCGCGCCACGGGAGCATCATGGCCCATAAACCGAGTGGGACCAGGGCCGGTGCCGTCTGATATTTGACGCTCAGCGCCAGGCCAGCGAACAGCCCACCCAGGACGAGCCAGCGCCGCGCCACGGCCACGTCGCCGACATCGCTCGCGCGCAGGGTCGCGATCAGCGCCAGCAGCAGGAAGCACCCCACCGCCAGATCGTTGTCGGCGACCCGCGCCCACACGAACACCAATGGTGTGCCGAGGAAGAGCACCACCGCCAGCCAACTCGTCACCCGATCGAACCAGCGCCGTGTCGCCCCCCAGAGGAGCACGGCGGTCAGTCCGGCGAAGGCGAAATGGAGGAGTTGCGCGAAGGCGTCGCTCCCCCAAGCCAGGCCGATGCCGTAGAGGAGTTCGATCGTGAGCGGCAGATCGGACCCGACGATGTCCGGCACCGGGCCGACCTGGCCGGTTTCCAGGAAACGCTTCGGCAGCGCCAGATGGTAGGTGAGCGGATCGTAATGGTGTGGCGGGGTCAATGCGCCGAGCAGCGCCAATACTGCCCCACCACCGAGCAACAGACCCAGCCACACAACGGTCCGCTGACCGCGAGTCGCGCGCACCAGGGACGGCACTTGCCCTACGCTACGGGCAAGCGCCCCGAGCACCACGCGGAGACGTCGCCGGACAAGCAGCGTGAGTACGAGTATCAGGATAAAGATGCTCACGGGGCGATACAGGCCCAGTAACCCGAGGGCGAGGAGCAGATAGGCGATACATCCGAGGCCCAGGGCGCAGGCCAGCGCCGCACCCTCGATGCCGGGCGACCACAAGCGGCACCGCTCCAGCAACGCCGCGCCGAGCGCCGTCGCCAGCAGCAGCACGCCCAGCAGCAGCAGCAGATCGGCGAGGCGCGCGAGGGGGACCAGCGGCCCAACGGCGGTGAGCGGCTGGGCGTTCACGAGATGAGAGGCGAGGAGCAGGAACACGATAGTCGGGACACCAAGGAGCATGGTCATATTCCGCCCGCGAGGGGAGCGTACATAACCGCTACGCTGCATCGACCAGAAGTTTTTTTGCACTGACAATGCCTCTTTCCCGTCCGCTCGTAGTCATGGCGCTTTGGTACTCCAGTTTAGCGACGACGATAAAGCGGAACGTTTTCGATAGTTGTCTCAAGCACATAATTTTGACTAATTGCTGCTCGTAATGCTCCATGAGTATCGAGCCCGAAAGCGTCGAAGGGCTGTGCGGCGATGATGTAGAGAGGGGCGGTTTGCAACTCGCTAATCCGCGCCACTTGCTCATCGAAAGCACCAGGTGCCCGTTGAAGCTCGCGGTAATATAACCAGCGCGTTGCAGGCCTTCTTTGGGATAATTGATAAATAGGAGCCCACTGATAGATGACATAGATCGTATCGGTAGGTGTGGAGTGTGCACGAAGGTAGGAGGCCACGACTTCTGAGCGAGGCGTCGTTGCGGTATTATGAAGTGCAAAGGGCAGCACCGTGGTCACGGAGTTGAAAATAGAAAGACTGAGCAGCAGCGGCAATACAATATAGGCGCAAGACGCAGCAAGTATTGCCCGACGTTGGATCTTCTGCCGGTCAATGCCCTGTAATAATCGCTGCCACCCCAGCACAATACCTAGCGCTAGCGGAGCAAGAATAGGCAGATAATAATGCGGGAACCAATTACCTCCCATTGCAATGCCCGCAAAGGCGGCAAGAAACCAGTACCCGAGAAAAATATGCGTGGGATCATTGCGCCATACTCGGCCAGGATACAGGCTTATGAGCGCAGCAAGCAATATTGGAAGTTGCACTAACAGCAAGGCAGTAGTGCTGATGAGAGAACTCATTTGATAGGCGAAAGTACCCGCGAAAGCGGAGTCATAGCCTATACGGTAGAAGATTATTGCGCTCAGGTACATATCAGAAACAGTCAACAATCCATGAATCAGTGCAGGCAACAATCCCAGACTATAACCAACTCCCAATGCCGCCGCGCTATACCACAAGCGCGATTGCGGTAGCTGCTGTACTCGCCATCGATAGTACAACCACCCAATACTCATCAGGGCAAAAGGCGCGGCAGAGGGCTTAATAAGTATCGCGACAGCCTGCAATAGCCCACACAGAAGGAGCCATCCAAGACTAGACCGGTGATGGAATGCATCATCGCTGAAGGACCAGAGGGTATAGAGCGCGCCAAGGATCGGCAAGAGCATGAAGAGTTCCGCATTGGTGCTGTAACCTTCGGTAAAAGGTGCCGCCAGAAGCACCGTGAAGAGAGTAGTGCCCACGAAGCTTATCTTCCGCCCCCAAATGCGCTGGGTAAGGGTTAGGAACAGGAGCGTACAAGCGGCGGCATAAAGCGCCGCGACAAGATGATTCCCTATTGCTGAATCAAGATGTAATGCTGCGATAAGACGAAAGATGACGAAGATGCCTTGCGGGCGTGTGATAGTGACATTTCGGTACAGCGTATCCCCTTGAGCCCACCAGTAGGCGGCGGTAGCATACCCGGCAGCATCGGCATCAAGCGGGAAGGTCAGGTAGGGAGTCCATAGAGAAAGGCCCAGAAGCACTAAGGCCATGACCCATAGCCAGTAATGCCTCCCTAACGCGGGACTGCTGCGTTGTGCTACTATAAAAGGCATCTTCATAATCAGTGCCCCTGACCGATTTATCTGTGCGAAGCGGTGGCAGGCAAGAACGAGCCTACCGCGGTGCCGTTCGCGGCATCATCTGCCATTGTCCGTATGGATACTTCGCGCAAAGCGACACGGCCCTGTTCGACTTGTATGGATACCGTTGCGGTTGTGGCACCAGATGGGGCGATCAACAGCATGATGTCATCGCGGAATGCATGCTTACTCACTCGTCCACGCTGCGTGGATGAGCCTACGAACACCCCATTACCATCGCTCCAATCGGCTTGGAGACGCACGCTTCCTTCCTCGGTCGTCATACTCTGCGAGGAATATGTGAGGAGATAGCGATTGACCGTGTTAACTTCGGTGGCGGCAAGGATTGTACGCTCGCCCGGAACAATAAGGCTCGACACCAGGGCTCGACCATCGGCCGTATGCGCCATATTGTCGCCAATAGTCCAGGAAACCTTACCTCGTTGGTCGGCTGGTAAGAGGCGATAGAGATATGCCCGCGCATCTCCCCCCACCAGCAGCGCATTACGACGCAAAAACCCCTGATCAAATACCGTCATCCGATCCCAAAGCGGGCTCTGCCCCTGCCTTGACACGATGATATGAGAGAATCCCCCCGCGTCTAATTGATCGAGCACCGTTTTTTCATCACCGGTAACGTCAAGTTCCGCCGGCTCAATAGGTATGGTAGAGATTCGTATGCGCGAATACACGCGCGCGATCCCAGCCGACGCGAGCGCGCGCATTGCCCTCGGCTCCTGCTCTAATAACCGCAAAACGGTATAGCCACTGCAACACGCAGTGTACCGTGTTAGGTAAGCCGATTCATTCTCGCGTCCGATGGCGAATTCCCATCCCAATAACGGGACCCGCATTTGCACCAGCAAACCCGCACAAATAAGTACCAGGAGCGAGGCATTAAGGATCGTCGCGCTCATACGTGTACATGCTATGCGCTTTACTCCTGCATAGGCTCCCCCGGCGAGCGGACAGAATAACGCAAGTATCGAGAGCGCATAGCGCAGATACTGCGCGGTAAAGAACCAGAGGAGGAGTGCGACAAGGGTACCGCTTAGTAGCGCGATCGCCATACGACGTGGACGGATGAGAGGTAGGAACGGTAAAGAAGCCAGTAATAAATAGCCAACTAGTCCTCCGAATGGTCCCGAAGGGGTGGGATTCACCTCGAAACGATAACTATGTAGCGTCAGATCAAGCGGCAGGAGGGCCAGATTGGCGAGTGAGCGACCAAAACCAAACCCGACTAAATCCCCCAGCACCGCTGTCTGCGTGCTATCGCCACGTTGTAAGGATCGGACACCTAACGTCAAGCCAGGGATGTCGCCCGATAGGATCGCACTACGGATGAGCAATGGGCCGCAAACCAAGAGCGTCGCCAGCGACATGATAGCGAGCGAGCGGATCGCTACACGCACACCACCCATCCTGAGTAGCGCGAGACCGAGGCACACCGCCAAACCCACGACGACGTAGGCAAAATGCAATTTCACGGCAATACCAAGACCGCAGCATACGCCGACGACGATCGCCGGGAAGGGACGGACTGTCTGTATATGCATAATGATCAAAGCCGCTGCGAGTGCGAATAGGGTGAGGAAAAGATCGAGAAACGCAATCTGCGAGAGCCAATCAACGAGCGGCATGGTATAGAAGATAAACGCGCTGAGGATGCCCGCTTCAGTGCCGCCGAATCGCCTTCCTAGCGCGAAGATTGCACCTGCGCAACATGCTCCAACGATAAAGTCCAACAATTTTGCGGTTGGTAAAGGCCCTATGGTAAGCCCAACCGCATACATAATTTCGCCCAAGGCGGGATGCGCTGCAACGATGAGATCCGGATCATCGGGTGTCAGGTTACCAGAGCGGGCGAAATGGACGGCGGTAGCGAGGCGTTGCCATGTGGCATCTGTCGCCGTTTCTGGGGTAAGCGCACCGATGAAGTTAATCCATAAGAAGCCAATTCCGATACCGATGAGACAGCAATGCCGTAAGCGAGGCATTATGGGACAACGCAGCCAGCGAATAAGCGCGCTCACATCAGCCTGAATATGCGCCCGCCTCACAAAACATACACCGGTCGTCAGGGCAAGCAAGGCCCAGAGCGGTGCTGCATGTAAGAGATTACCCAATCCTAGTAGGAACCCCGTATAGCCGATCAGCCCGAGTCCAAGCGCGGTACCGATAGCCCAAGCGGTCAAGCGGTCAACTCGTTGCAACGCCACTGAGGTAACTTGTCGCCCTAAGGTACAAGTTGGCAGGAGTAGGGCCAAGATAACGCATAGCGCGGCCATCCGCCCGCTCAAGAGCGCGAGCACGGGAAAGGGCACGATAGCACTCGCCAACAGTGTGCCACGCCAATAGCGAGGGGCATATCGACCAACAAGGATGCTGATCGTTGTTGCGAGCGATATCGCGAGCAGGTTAAGAAGGATACCTACCTTTTCGAGTTGAGGCGTTACCGTATTACCCGGAATAAGGTCCCAGATGCTACTAGCCGACACAATCGCCAAAGCACTTACGAGTGCGATGCTAGCGAGCACCAAAAGCCAGACCATAGCAAGACTACGCAGCCAAAAAGCTTGGCGTGGCGACAAGCGTGCAATTTGCATCCGTCGAATGATATCTCGCGTCAGCGCGAAACTGAAAGTTGCTACTGCTGCTCGCTTATGCGAAACCATACGAAGACTATCCATCCGCTCGCTGTTTCATAGACGGTTGCCGCATATACCACTGTAATAAGTATGGGAGTAATTAAGCAATTGGAGCATAGTCCTTATCGAGCGAGTACCAATGTACCGACACGACGAGAGCGACGGGTGGACCCGCGCCAGAGGGGCCAATGTGCCTATGAAACGGATGAATTCGTTACGGAAGCGAAAAGGGACGACCGCGTTTGTGGTCGTCCTTATTACACCCGATGCCAGCTAGGAAAACGAAGAGCGCACATGGACAGTAAGCGCCACATCTATAATGGTGGGACGCTTACTAAGGGTCTCGCGTAGAAATAGTCCCCCCAGGGGCTATACTTCGGCGCTGGCACGGCTGTCGCTCGCGCGGGAGGGGGCATGGAACTGACCGAAGCGCATAAGGCGCTGTTCATCGCGGCCGCTCGGGCGCTCACCGGCAGCGCCCGCCGCGTGTTCATGGCGCGGACGGTCGCGGCACTCGGCCCCGGCGGGCAGCGGCGGGCCGAGCGCGCGTTCGGGTGGGACCGGGGGACGATCCGCAAGGGCACCCACGAACTGGCGAGCGGGTTCACCGTCGTCGACGCCTTCGCGCTGCGGGGGCGCAAGCGCGCCGAGGCCCGCCTGCCGAACCTGCTGGTCGATCTCGAGGCGATTGTGGCGAGTCAGAGCCAGGCCGACCCCTCCTTCCGCACGACGCGCCTGTACACCCGGCTGACCGCCGCCGAGGTGCGTCGGCAGCTGATCGCCCGGCGCGGCTACACCGACGAGCAGTTGCCCTGCGTGCAGACGATCGGGGCGAAGCTGGACGCGCTGGGGGATCACCCCCAGACCGTGGCCAAGACGCAACCCCAAAAAAGATCGCCGCGACCGACGCCATCTTTGCGCACGTGACCGCCGTCAATCAGGCCGCCGACGCGGCCGGGGACACGTTGCGGGTCTCGCTGGACGCGCAAGCCGCGGTCAAGCTCGGCCCCTTCTCGCGGCGGGGGCGGAGCCGCGTGCCGGTCGCCGCCGCCGACCACGACTTCCCGTCGGCGGGGACGGTGACGCCGGTCGGGCTGCTCCTGCCGGCGCTGGACGAACGCTTCCTCTATGCCGTGACCTCGCGCGTGACCAGCGACTGCCTGGTGGATCGGCTGGCGCAATGGTGGGCGGCGGTGCGCGCCCGCTTCGCGCATAGCACCACGCTGGTCCTCAACCTGGACAACGGCCCGGAGAACCACCGCCACCGGACCCAGTTCATGCACCGCCTCGTGCAGTTCGCCGCCGACTCCGGCCTGATCGTCCGCCTGGCCTACTCCCCGCCCTACCACAGCAAGTACAACCCGGTCGAGCGCTGCTGGGGCATCCTGGAGCAGCACTGGAACGGCACCCTACTGGACGCCTTCGACACGGTCCTCCGGTTCGCGGCCACGATGACCTGGAAGGGGGCGCGCCCGACCGTGACGCCGGTGACCACCGCCTACGAGCGCGGCGTGACGCTGACCAAGGAGGCGATGGCGGGCGTGGAAGCCCGCCTCACCCGGCATCCCACGCTGGGCAAATGG
>JAABUM010001682.1_pt1 | contig 31964 bp, 28 predicted proteins | sample 5559161 | NCBI WGS metagenome assembly JAABUM01 (sample SAMN10711868, study PRJNA513369) | rock metagenome | isolation source: Antarctica rocks | place: Antarctica: Victoria Land, Siegfried Peak nord
AGATGACGAATGCCGTGTCGAGCTTGTAGGCCGGGTTGATGTAGACCGCCGACACCTCGGTGGCCAACCCGATGATCAAGGCTCCGATGATGGCGCCGTACACGCTGCCCACCCCGCCGACGATGACTGCCGCGAAGATGACGAACAGAAACGTCTCGCCCGAACTGGGTGTGAGGCTCGCGGCCGTGATGCCCAGCACCACCCCGGCCAGACCCGACATCGTGCCGGTGAGGAACCAGGTGATCGTCGTGATGCGGCGCGTGTCGATCCCGCTCGTCATCGCCAGGGCGGTGTTGTCCGACATGGCGCGCATCGATTTGCCGAGACTGGTCCGGGTCAGCATCAAGTGGATCGTGAGCACCAGTGCGATTCCCAACGCCACGACGATCAGCTGGTCGACGGTGAGCAGGAACGGGCCGATGTGCAGGGGGGTCTGGTCGGGCAACTGGTAACGCCGCACCGCCGAACCCCACCCCGCGTTGATCAGATTCAGGATGATCAATGACAACCCGAACGTCACGATCAGGATGTAAAACGGTTTGTCGAAACGCCGGGCGAAGGGGCCGAGAACGAATTGGTTCAACAGCACAGCCACGACGCCCATGACCAACGAGCCGACCACCAAGGCGAGCCAAATGTTCCAGTGCGCGAAGCCGGCGTTCAACTCCCACGCCGTATAGGCGCCGAGTGCCAGAAAGTCGCCGTAGGCGAAGTTGATGTAATTCGTGATACCGAATTGGAGGCTGAGCCCCACGGACGCGATCGCCAGGACAGAGGCGGTGACGAGACCGAATCCGACGGAGAGAAGCAACGCATGCACTGTTGACTCCTTACGTCTCGGGGCGTTCGGACGCCGCGATGTCGAGTAACAAAACGCGGCGAACCTGCGCCGACGCCGTCTCATACGCTGAGACGTTCTCTCATGTGATGGAGCCTACGTTGACACCCGGCGGGCGCGGTGTCAAGGGTCTTCTTCCGACGAAACAGGCACGTTCCCGAATACCGCACAGCCCTAGCGTGGTCGAAGCGCCACCCCACCTAGACGTATACCCAGAACTCAGCGTGGTCCGCCGGATCGAATCATGGTCTTCCTCTGTCCGCCCTCCTCACGAGCGAGCAAGTAGGACTGTTGTTTTCGTAATTCGCGATAGAGCTCTATGCGAGGACAGGTCGGAGCCAGCCAGCGAATACTCATCGCTGTGGACGCTGGGTATCTCCGGTCCGTTAGCGGCGAATTGGCTGCGGTCGATGCACGGCTCGATGTGCTTCGCTCTGCGGAGGTAACCGACACACCACCCCACAAGTTAGAATCCGGGACTGGGAAACTGCGAGGAGCTGAACGGCCACCACGTAGTCTTCTGCCGTGGTAACCCCCTGCGCCGCAGGTGAACGGTAGTTCAAAAACCCCATAGGCCCTCCTGGCCGATTAGCTCGAGCGCGCGAAAACTTCCCGTGTAGTACAGCAGGGGATCGCCGTTGCGATACCACACCCCGTCTACCTTGCCGACGTGCAGGGTGTGGTCTCCTGCCGGATGCGAATCGTGCACAGAACAGGACAGATGCACAAGCGCACCTTCTAGCAGCGGCAACCCATCGCGCCAGATGAAGTTGACAGACGCCGGAATATTCGCGGCTCCCGCGAAATGCCGCGACAGCGCCTCCTGGTCTTGGGCCAAGATCGACACCCCGTAGCGCCCCGTCTCCACGATGCGCTTATGCATTTTGGCATGCGTAGCTATCGCGACCAGGACGAGCGGCGGTCGTAAGGAAACGGATGTAAAGGCATTTGCGGTCATGCCATGAATTTCACAATCGTCACCTTCGGCCTGTCCTGTAGTCACGATTGTAATCCCAGAGGCGAACCGGCCTAACGCTTTACGCATCTGTAAGACGTCAACGCTGGACCCGTTAACATCCCACCTTGCCACTGTCCTTACCAAGATTCGTCCACCCTATTTTTCATAGCCTGGTATGCACCCCTCCGGTCGCATACCACGTAATGCTCCTGCGGCTACCGTCGCACGACCTTAAAATCGTCTGGGTTGATAAGGTCCGGGCGAGTCCACCCATCGAGGTCATACTCGGACATGCACTGCTCAGCGAACCCCTTTAGGCCATCGGCTTGCCCGGAAGCCTGGTACGCCATCAAGGTTTGGAAGCGGACGGACTCGTGATCTCCGCCGTAGTTGCGCTCGTAGAGTTCGTGCCTTCCACCGAACTCGGTACCGACTGCATCCCAGAGCAGCTTGAGCAGCTTGACTCTGTCGATGGCCGGGATGCTCCCCGACCCGCGCACATACTTGTCGAGGTAAGGACGGACATGCGGGTTTTTCCAGTCGCTCGCGTGTGAATTGAGGTAGATCAACCCGCTACCCAGCGTTTGCTGGATGATCTCTTTGACGCGCGGATAGCCGATGCCCATGAAGGTGCGATATGCCATCCCATAGTTGATGTTCGGTTGCACCGCGTCGCCGACCCAGGGAATAGGCGACTTTGCCATTGCGTCCGAGAGGCCCCAGAACAAATCGCGCCAGTTGAGGATCTCTCCGATCTGGGCCTGCACACCCCGGAACCCAGCTGTACCGGTCATCTCCACACCCTTCATCGTGCACCCGGCAATGAAGTCAAGCTTGACCGCAAGCCGCGTGCAACCATGGAAGGTGAATCGGTCCATAAAGCCTGACCCCATCGCAAACGAGTTCGCCGCGTCGGCGTCGTACATGAATACGTTCTCCCATGGGACAAGTACCCGATCGAGAACCATGATCGCATCGTTTTCGTCGAATCGACTCGAGAGGGGGTAGTCGAACGGGCTACCCAATACTGCCGCGCTCATCTCGTAGGACGCGCGACAGAAGAGCTTGAGGCCTTTAGTGTCCATCGGGACCGTAAACACCACACCGAATTTCTTGTCCCGAACAGGAAGTCCATAGTGCGCAATGAAATTTGCGTTAGTCAGGGCTGAGTTTGTCGCGACCACCTTCGCTCCGGAAACTATGAGTCCCTTGTCGGTTTCCTCCTCCACGTGGATGCAGACGTCCGCCGTCTCGTCAGCCGGCTTATCCCGGTCAATCGGCGGATGCACGATGGCGTGGTTTAGGTACAGAACTCGTTCCTGAGTTTTCTTGTACCAACTGAGCGCATTATCCTTGAAAGGCCCATAAAAGTCAGCGTTCGCGCCCAACGTGCCTAGAAACGCGGCCTTGTAGTCGGGTGTTCGACCCATCCAACCGTAGACCATTCGCTGCCACGCGACAATCGCGTCGCGCGAGGTCACCAAGTCATCGGCACTGCGAGCCGTCTTGAAGAACGGGTGGGTGAATCCTCCGTTGCCCGTGTCGGTCGGGACACGCAGGACGCCGTTCGCCTCGGGTTCATGCAATGCGTCATAGAGCCGCGCGATCGAACGCGCACTATTACGGAACGCTGGATGCGTCGTAACGTCCGCCACGCGTGCACCGTAGATATAGATCTCACGGCCGTCGCGCAAAGAGTCTAGGTATTCCTCCCCAGTCATCGGCCGCACGTCATTGCGACTTCGTGGCTGGTGCCCAGCCGGTGACCTTGTAGTCGTCATCGCTCTCCTCCAAAAACGTTAAGCCACCTGCGTACCAGATACCTTGTGCATGAGCAGCGACATTGAGCGCACCACCACCTTGGCCAGCCGGACCATTAAAAAGCCATTGCTGGCGTTGCGCCTGGACAATCAACTCAATCCTCGAACGGGCCTCAACCGCCAAGTAACACCGATCAGCTACCGCTGCACGGCCACCTGCCTGTGAATATTCTGCGTCAACGACTCACGAATCAAGCGCCGTTCGGGATGCTTGAACTGCGCTCGCCCAGCAGAACAGTAGGTTCGTCAATGCCGACCCCTCGGTAGCACGCGCGGGGGCCGACCGCAATGCATCATCACCCACGGACACAGAGGTAGGGTGCGATCGGCTCGGTTGGGCCGCGACTGCTTCCTGCCTCCTCAAGACGCCTCATCCCGTCAACTGGAATACGCCGCCGTCATGTGCGCCATCCCGTCAGTATTGCGGAACTGGTCCTGCGCATCGAGCGCTGTTTCGCGACGATGGTCCTCAACGCCCAGGTTGGGTGGTCGTGTGCACAGCGGTGAACGGAGCGCAATGATGGATGATGGGGATAGTCGCCATGAGATCGCGCACCTCGCGCGTGTAGAGCTACAGACACCAAACCCTGACGGCACGCTCTGGTTTTTCAAGGAACTCCTTGGCATGTATGAGACGATGCGTCAGGGGCAGTCGGTCTATTTGCGGGGCTACGAGGATCCCTACCAGTGGAGCCTGAAAATCACTGAGGGCCCGGTGCCCCGCATGGTCCATGCCGCGCTGCGGACTTCATCGCCGGATGCGTTGAAGCGGCGTACTAAGGCGATCACGGACGGAAATTTGGAAGGAAGGTGGGTCGATGGTGAGTTCGGCTATGGCGCGGCCTACCAGTTCGAGACGCCAGACGGCCACGACCTCCAGCTGCTGTGGGAGGTCGAGAAATACAAGGCGCCTCCCGAGTTGCAGAGCAAAATATTGACCAGGGCGTCGAGAAAGCCCCTGCAGGGGATCCCTGTCAGACGAATCGACCACTTAAACCTGATGGCAAGTGATGTCACGCCAGTCAAGGAGTCCCTTGAGCGCTGCCTCGGGATGCAAACGCGAGAGAGGGTCGTCGACGGCGACGTCGAAATCGGGGCCTGGATGAGCAGTAACATCCTTGGACACGAGGTTGCCATTATGCGGGATAACCTCGGCGCACGCGGCCGATTCCATCACGTAGCCTTCTACTACGGTGTACAGCAACACAACTTCGATGCGGCGGAGATGTTCCGAGAATACGACGTCACAATCGAAGCCGGGCCAGACCGACACGGCATCACCCAAGGGGCGTTTCTCTACGTCTTCGAGCCTGGGGGCAACCGTATTGAGCTATTCGGCGATGCGGCGGTTCTTGAGCTCGAACCGGATTTCGAAACCAGAACGTGGTCCATGGCTGACATCGATACCGGCATGGCCATTGGAGGCGCGAAGCTGCCGTGGGAAACGTACTTCACTTATGGCACGCCACCGACCCAACCGCTTGCCCTGCATCTTGCTGGTGATGCGGACCGCGAGCCTGCCAACGCCGGGTAAGCCTGTCGCGGTGTGCGAGTTGATCCCAGGAATGAATCTATGAGTAATATTCTCTGACGCTGGCGTCTCGTAATTGGCGCCCCGCTGAGCGTTGAGGCATGCTTGGATGAGAGGTTATGAGTGTCGTCCCCTCCTGCACCATTTGACCGCTATGACCGAGGTCTGGACGTAGCGCGCCAGTTTAATATCCTCCCCGCGATCGAGGAGCTTGCCAGGATTGCTCCTGATCTAAGCCGTATTCTTGTCGAACATTCGCTCGGAGACATCGTCGCCCGGTCGGGGCTGGATTTACGTACCCGCCAGGTGGCTTCAGTCGCAATGCTCGCGGCGCTCGGCGGCTGTGAGGACCAACTTGCGGTACATCTCCGTGCGGCGCTGGATGCCGGGTTGGAGGCGTCTGAAGTGGTCGAGGTGCTCATGCAGGTCAGCACGCTCGCCGGATATCCTCGTGCGCTCAATGCCGTACGTGTCGCTGGTGAAATATTTAAAGATCGGCGGGTCGTGACACCGCTGGCGGCATCGGCACGGGCGGTGGCGTCCGCATTCCTCGGCTCGCTCGAGGTTGGCGACATTACGAGTATGCTCGAACTCGTACATCCCGATGTCAGATGGGAGGTCCCCGGTGACCCTAGCTTGGTCCCTTGGGTGGGCGATCGCCGCGGCCGGGAGGCTGTCAGAGACTTTTACTCGGTCTTACTCAATGCAGCGGACCGTGAGGACTTTGGCATCGACACCATGGCCGCCGGCAGCGCCCATGTATTCGCGGCAGGACACGTGACTTATGCCTTCCCCCACAGTGGCGGGCGGTATCATGGTGAGTTTGTGTGTGCTTTCGTTGTCCGCGATGGTCTGATCAGCCGATATACACTGCACGAAGATAGCCAAAAACTTGCGCATGCCTACGCCAGCCATAATTGACGTCTCCGCATTCAAGTGCTCGCCTACGTCGCGGCTGTCCCTGAGTTCCGTGACCCAGACCCGACCGATCAACAACTCGGCGTCGACCGCTTTGGTGAGCGCGACGAAGTCCGCACCCGCACCGTGCACCTCGCCCTGAGATTTCTATGGTGGACGGGGCTTGTCCGGCACGCCCGAGCGGACCGGGCCGCTACACATTGGGGCATGAGGACGGCTATGCCAACTCTGACGCAACCAACCCCTGAGCGACAAGTGCCCGCTGGTGTCCAATACCCACGAGGAAACCCATCACACCACAGCCGTTGATCTGGGACGGGTGATGGGTGATCGAGAATTCCCCGCGACCCCGGACGGGTCGCCGGGGATTGCTGGCCCGGATTCGTTCGTCGAAGTCCTCCACGCCGCCGGCGTGGAAGGCATCAACGCCTAGCCGAGCTGGCCCGGGTGTTGACCGCAGCCGACGCAATTCACGGCCTGTCGCACAGACCCGCAACCGTGCCTGGTGTCGCTAGGCCACCAAGCTTCACCCTGCTGTTGCGCTCGCAGCCGGATGTGTTCAACCTGCTCTCAGTGCATGATAATGTGGTGTATCTAGTGAGTGTCTGCTCGCTTGTGATGGTGTCAGCGCGGGTGCTGTCGTGCTGTAACTGTGTCGGATACCCGGTGGCGCTGGATTGTCGATCGGCCCCCGTCTATTGACCTTGGGGTGACTGGTGTGAGCTCAGCAACTCCGCGAGTGGCAAGCACGATGCGGTCGCTGGAGCGCGCGCTGGACGTACTCGAAGTTCTTGAACTCACCAGGGCGCCGTTACGCTTGAACGAGGTTGCTCGCCGCGCGGGCCTGCACGTTGCGACCACCCAACGCATCTTGGTGGTACTCATCCGACACGGCTATGTCGACCAGGACGGTACCGGCTACACCATGGGCGTTGTGCCTCTGGCCAATGCACATGCCTACCTTGTGTCGAATACGCTGGCTAACGGGGCCCGGCCAGTCTTGCAGGAGCTGGCCCATACCAGCGGCCTCACATCGGCCATGTCAGTTCGGATTGGCTTCTTCCATGTGCTCGTCGCACGCGTCGATGGGGCTAACCCGCTGCGATACATTCCACCACTCGGCGAACGGATGCCACTGCACGTGGGCGCTGGCAGGGTATACGCCGCCAGTCTTGGACCGGACGAGTTGGACGAGTTGATCGATCGCGTGGGAGAGATTCGACTGGCGACAGGTCAACTGCTCACCCGGTTGGAGTTTCTTGAGCGCATTCGTGTCATCCGCGAACAGGGCTACGCCATCGGTTACAGCGAGCGAGTCCCTGATGCATCGTCAATCGGTGCGCCTGTGTTGAACCGCAACGGCGAGTTGATCGCGGTTGTGCAGTTGTCGGGTCTGGCCGAGAACCTTGAGTGTCGCGACCTCGAGCGTTACGTCTCGGAGGTGCGGCAAGCCGCCGCCGCGATCGCTGGCCGCTTGGGCTGACTCCTCGCTCCCGACCGAACGCACAACGGGGGTGGGTACTTTCTAATCCCGCGTTTGCATGTCTGGATGTATCATCGACTCACGGGCACACTGCGGTGGTCGCGGGCCACTACTTTCGCGTATTGCGCCCCACGCTCGATCAACGCGCAGAGGGTATAACGGTTACGTCGGCGGCTTGCGCCTATCACGCCTATTGCGGGCGGTCAGTAGCGTGGCGTGTCAGGTTTGCGATCAAGCCTGGTGGAGTGACGCCTATCCAGGCCCATGAAGCCCGTATGCGAAGGTAGATTAATGCACTAAGCAGGGACCCTCCAGCGCGGTCCGGTCGGGCATTGCTCCTGTCGAGGCACGTAGCGCAAGCTCAGCAGCACAATCATCAGAAAACACAGGGCAGCCAGTCCCATGCAGATTCGCATCCCCAGCAAGGCATCGTGCAAGCTGATGAACGCACCGAACAAAGCGACACCGATGGCTATACCAATTTGGCGAGCAGTGTTGAGGACGGCGGAGCCGAGTCCGGAATACTCCGGTTCGATCGAAAGCATGGCCGCAGCGTTGATGCTAGGCGCGAAGACACCGCAACCTAGTCCCACCAATGTGGTTCCTACAACGAGGAGGGGCCAGGTGGATTGATCGGACACCCCGAGCATACACAGGGCACCAAACGACGACGTCGCTGCACCGGTCCACAGCAGCCAGCGCGGGCCACGGTGCACCAGACGTCGGTTTAGCACGATAATACCGAATACGCTGCTGCAGGAAAATGGAAGGAATAGCAGGCCGGTGTGCGCGGCAGTGAGATGCCATTGTTCCTGAAGGTATATCGCGAGCATGAATTGCATACCGAAGCTCCCGAACTGGTATGCAAGGCCGCTGGCGATCAATGCGGTGAATGCATGCCGTCGGAATATACTCGGTGGTACCGCGGGGTGCTTGCTACGATGTTCGATGGCGACGAACGCTGCTGCGCATCCGGCAGCGAGCACGAGTAGTCCCAGTGTCGCCGCTGAGGTCCAGCCTCGGGCGCCACCTTCGATCAGCCCGCCGACGAGAGCGCCGAGTGCGACGATGCCAGCGATCTGGCCAGGAACGTCAGCCGATTGCGTTCGTCGGTGCGGGGCTTCTTGCATGTAGCGAATCGCTGTCGCAACTGTAGCCAGTCCTACGGGAACATTGACCATGAAAATCGATCGCCACCCAAGCACGTCGGTGAGGACGCCACCAACGATAGGGCCGACAACGAGCGCCACAGCTCCGGTGGCCCCCCACACCGTAATTGCCTTTGCCCGCTCAACGGGGTCGCTGTAGGTCCGAGCGATGATGGCGAGGGTCGTCGGAAGCAGGCCGCCAGCAGCGATGCCTTGTAGGACACGGGCACCAAGCAGGAAGCCAAGTGTGGGACTCGTCGCACATAGCACTGATGCGAGGATGAACAAGGTCAGCGACCATATGAATAGGCGCCGGAGGCCCAAGCGGTCACCAAGATTGCCGACGGTGAGTAGGACGCTGGCGAGAGGGATGGTGTAGATATTCACCACCCACTGGACGGCCGCAATTGAGCCGTGCAGGTCGTGCTGAATCGCCGGCAGCGCGATGTTTACCGCACTGCCGTCGAGCAGGGTCATGAAGGATCCGAGACACACCGCAGCGAGCGCGAACCCAGTGCGCGGCAAGGTAGGGAAGTTACGGAGTTTCAGCACTTGTGCACCGGTTCCTCGTGCCTCTAGGGCTTGGGCTTCGCCCTTAGCGCCACCTCATCGCAATCCCATAGTGTGGGATCATTGGTTTGCCTTGTGGGATACACACTACTGGCTCCCTAGGCGCTCGACAAGGTTCTGGGACGGTCCAGATCCGTTTACATGGATGACCGAAGGGGGTAGCGTCTCAAATAGCAGCACAAGTATCCCACACTCTGGGATGTCGGGCTGGGTTCGGACGTGGGCGATCCTCAACGCGAATCGGTAGCGAAGGTATGAAACTATGTTTGAGATAGGTGTCGTCGGTGGCGGAGCATCGGCGGTTTGCCTGCTCGATGCGCTGGCTCAGGCCGACAGCGCACCTGGCGGACTCACGGTGTTCGAACCGGCTGCCGATCTGTGGAGGGGCAGACCGTTCCAGCACGACATGGAGACGGTGCGAGTGAACGCTCCCCCGGCTGATATGTCCGTGCGATTCGGCGATACCCGCCATTTCGAACGGTGGCTGGGTACCCGAGATGTCGTCGCCGGTGCTGAAGCCAGTTACGAGGATGGCTTCTGCGGAGCGCGCTTTGTACCACGGAGCGTGTTCGGTGACTATCTCGACGACTCCGCCGGCGCCGCGCTCGTACGACTACTTGAGCGCGGGTGGCGGATCAGCGTGATCCGGGAATGCGTCGCTTCCGCGGCGCCGGTCATGCATGGGATGGAACTGCAGACCGAGCGAGGCACTCGGGTCACCGTGGACTACACCGTCCTGTGTGTCGGTGTCGGTCGCCCGGCTGACATCTACTCTTTGGCCGGTCATCCCGGTTTCATACCGGAGCCTTACCCGGTCTTTCGAACGCTTGCGGGCGTCAACACCGAGGACGAAGTTGGAGTGCTCGGCAGCGGGCTCACTGGAGTCGACGCGGTGCTCACCTTGGCCGCACGTGGCCACCAAGGTCGAATCCGGTTGTTGTCGCGCCGTGGCGTGCTCCCCGGAGTGCGACAGCGCCCGGTTCCCTACACACTGCAGCACTTCACACCAGCGCGGTTCCGCGCCGCTGCCGCTCGGGGCGAGGCCCTCTCGCTGAAACAGTTGATCGCTGTAATGTGTGTCGAACTGGCGGCTGCTGGCGAAGAACCCAGTTCAATCACTGATGAGCTGGCGGCGTTGCAGTACGAGAACCCGGTACGAAGGCTCCGCCGGCATCTCGCCGAGGTCGACTCACCCCGGCTCGCTCTACGCATCCTGCAGCGTGCCGTCCCCGACACTGGGCCAGACGTGTGGCCTCTGCTGCCCGAGCGGGAGAAGTCCGACCTCCTACGCTCTCACTATCGGGCGGTGATGAGCCTGTGCTGTCCGATGCCGCCGACCAGCGCTGCCACGCTCCTCGGTCTGATCGATTCAGGGCAACTCGAGATCGTTTCCGGACTCCGGCACATCGAGCCCCGGTCCAGCGGTGGCTTTGTTATCACATCAGACATCGGTGAGTGCGCATCCGACATCGTCGTCAACGCAGTAAGCCCTCCAGCGCACAAAGTCCCGGCTCGAGCAGCGCCGCTCATGTCTTCCCTAATCACAGCAAAAGTGGCCGACCGGCATCCACGTGGTGGCCTGCGTGTGGACCGGCCTACGAGCCAGGTAACGGCGAGCGGCGCAGCAAACCCGGCGCTATACGCGTTAGGAGACCTCGCCTCGGGAAGTCCTTTTTTCACCTTCGGCGTACCTTCTCTGGCCGATCGAGCCTATGACATCGCCACGGCAATCCTCGATGACGCGCGAACGAACCAAACGTCGCAGGTGGTACACGCCTTGCAGTCTGTTTGATATCCGCACCGCCAGCCAAAACGTCCAAGGAAGGACAATCAAGTGACAACCACAGAAGACCAACCTCGCGAGAACTACCTCGCCGACACCCACACTGGGTTGCCGATCCCAAGTTCCCCGAGCTTCGACTCGCCAACTGAAGAGAGACGGAGTCGCAAGCAACGCCTCGCGGCGGCGCTACGTCTGTTTGGCAAGTACGGCTTCGGGGAGGGGATCTCCGGCCACATCTCGGTGCGGGACCCAGAAAACTATGACCACTTCTGGGCGAACCCGTTCGGAGTTTCATTCAATCGCATCAAAGTACACGACCTGATCTGTGTTGATAGAAGTGGCCTGGTAGTGCATGGCCATCACAAGGTTAACCCCAGTGCCTTCGTTATCCACTCGAAGATTCACGAACTTTGTCCCGGAGCCGAGGCAGTCGCACACGCACATACCGTGCATTCCCGCGCGTTGGGATCGCTCAGACGCTTGCTGGAGCCAATGGACCAAGAATCCGCGGCCTTCTACAGCGACCAGGTGCTGTACGAGGGTTATGAGGGACCGTCGGTCACTATCGAGCAGGGACAGGACATCGCGGGCAGGCTCGGTGACAAGCGGGCCATCTTGTTGTGTCACCACGGGCTAATCACGGTGGGAGGATCGATCGAGGAGGCATTGCACCGGTTCTTTACCTTCGATAGCTGTGCCCAAGTTCAGTTATTAGCCGCTGCCGCGGGCACGCCGACAGTGATGAGCCCACACCAGGCTATGAACGCAAAGGACGGATTTGGCGACTCAGAACTTTCCCGGTTTAGCTTTCAGTTGCTTTATGACGAGATTACCTTTGAGCAACCAGACCTACTCGAAGAGTAATCGATCAGCGCCGCACGACGTTGATGGCGGGGCTGCGACGCTTGGTAGCCCAGCGCCATCGAATGAGCATGGAGAGTGCGGCCCTGAAATCTGGGTCGCGAATTCAAAGCCGAATCGGAGATAGGAGGACACTGTGTTGCAAACCGTTCGTAAAATAGGTCCCGTATTGGACCTGTTTACTATCGAATGCGGCGACTGGGGAGTCGCGGAGGTAGCGTCCGCGCTCGATATACCGCGCTCGAGTGCTCACGCATTGCTGGCAAGCCTTGTCGAGACAGGATTACTTCGGTGTAGGGGCCGCGGCAGATACCGCTTAGGGTGGCGTGTCGTCGAGCTTGGCGAGACGCTGCGGGGAACTGTAGACGTGCGCAGTGAGGCGCGGCCCGTGATGCGGGAGCTAGTTGGCAAGTTCGGTGAGACCACAAACCTCGCAGTATTGGAACGCGGGAAAGTTGTTTACATCGATAGAGTGATCGGCAACCAGCAGGTCAACGTGATCGGTCCGCGGGTAGGCGTTCAATTTGATCCTCACTGCACTGCGGCGGGGAAAGTGCTATTAGCGTATCACGCCGCTGCTGAAAGCGACCGGCATCTCATGACATGCTCGTTACATCCATTGACTACGAAAACAACCACTGAATCCACCAAACTCGCTAATGAGTTCCAGGAAATACGAATCTCGGGTTGCGCGTTTGATGCTGGTGAGGCTCTCACCGAAGTGCACTGTGTCGCTGCACCTATCAAGGATGATTTCGATTCGGTTATCGCCGCTTTGAGCGTCACTGTCCCCGCCAGTAGATTTCTTCCCCGTACAGCGGAATTAAAACGGGCCGTCATCGGTGCAGCAGGTGAAATTTCAGCTCGCATCGTGCAAGCGACCACCCCGAAGCTTGTCGGGCAACGTCACCATCTCACCGTGCGTACCGCTGTGTAATTGTACGTCTGAAATGCGTTCTCGCCGTGGCAGCACCTGGAGCTGAGCGGTAAGACGATCGGCAACCGTGCTTTGCCCATCCGCGCAACTAGAGGCGCTACTGGATATCATGCGGACTGACCTCGAGATTGTCAAAACGCTCTCAACAGTCCGCTGGCCAAACGCCAGAGCCGGAAGTGCCAGGCTTTGTCGACGAAGTCGTACTCCCACCCAGTTTGGGCGCACCACAGCTTTAGGAGAACGACATGACTAACCCGAGCAGTACTCCGATTATCGCTGGCGCAACGCCAGATATCTCGGCGCTGCGTCTGGAAATAGACCGGCTTGACAGAGAAATTTTGGCTATCATCCAACGACGCACAGCCGTCGCCCGGATGATCGGGGACATCCGAATGTCCACCGGAGGCACCAAGCTGGTACACGCTCGTGAGATGGCTGTGCTTGGGCGCTTCAGAGACCTTGGTCCCGAGGGCAGGCAGCTTGCGATGCTGCTGCTCGGTCTTGGCCGCGGCCGTCTCGGACACTGACTTGGGTTGACCGTGTGAACTGGCCCGTCGACGTGCCGATCGACATTGTGCCCGAGCTGACTCCACTCCGTGCGAGCATGCACGCGCAGCTCGATGCCGCCCTGGCGCAACCGGTGGCGCAGCAACCGGACCGCCAATAGAGAACTCCTTCGAGAGCGGGTCGCCAACTCCATCGGTCTGATCACCGCGCTAAGCCCACGCATCGGCTACGAGCTCAGGAAGCCCTCACGACCGGCGTAAGCGTTACCGACCTCGTGCTGGCCAGAAACCTTCTCAGCCACACCGAACTCGATGAACTCCTCACCCCGGCAGACCCGACCATCACGGACGTGTGAACCGCCTGACAACCTGCCCCGCTCCGTTCTCCGCCAATCGCTCCTACAAGGAGTTACCCGCTGGTCCAGGAGTTGGTCGCGCCACGGCATCTCCGTCGCGGTGACTGACCGGGCGCGCGGCTTCAGCCGGGCCGCGCTCTCGGCCTGGCTCGACGACCCGTGCACGGGCGGGATCGACCCAGGTCGCCAGGTCCTCTGGTCCTCTCCGGCGGTGATGCCGGGACAGGGAGCTAATCAGCGATGAACCGAAAGCCGAACGCGGGGCACCACGAGCCATACCGGTGATCATTGGTGTTCCTTACTTCCGAGTCACCTCTAGGCGTCTCGCCACTTGTTCTCGTAGACAGTTTCCATCGCGAGCTCGTACGCGATCTCAGAGCTTCGCTCGTAGCTACAGACCACGCACGTGCCCGGCCCGTAACCCACCCCTAGGTCGTCGATACTGTCCGTCGTCAGGGTGCCGTCGTTGCCGCACACCGGGCAGTCCTGCGCTTCGTAGTCTTCTGGATCCCCGCGAACAAGTGACCCGCGCGCCTGCTCCACCCGCTCTGCCATCCCGTCGTCTCCGAGTCGCTCGGTGAGAAGAGAGAGGTAGATGGCGGCCCGGCCCAGTTCATTGCTGTCGTCGAATTGAACCCGGCTCCAGTGCTCAGCGAGCAGCGTGCTGTGCAGGCAGTTCAGCGCGGTGTGGTCATCGAGGTCACGGAGCGCCTCGATGTCGGCAGAAGTCACCGTCCCGGAGCCACCGCGACCATGTCGGGGTGCCTGCGTGCGGGCGAGGGCGTCGAGAAGCTGTTGCACCGCGATGGTAACCGTGTCGGTGGTTCCGGCCGCGGCAACCGGCACGGCCACGGTTGGGTCCCCAGGTGCCCCATAGGCGGTGCGCAGCGTCTCGAGCATCACGCCTGCCGACGGCACGCGTGATGCGGGCACGGGGGCAGGCTGGAATGAGTCGACGATGGCGGCAAGCCCATTGGTGACGGCCGTGTCGAAGGTGCCCTCTGCGAAACGATCCACAGGATCACGCTCAAGCTTGACGACTCCGTACGCGTAGAGATCCCGCCGGTGGGCCGGGTCTACGGCCGGGGTGGCCATCAGTGCGCCGCGGCGAAGGCCTGCTGCACCGCAGCAGGTATCCGACCGCGGGCCGAGACCTCGAAACCGTTGCTGTGGGCCCAGGTACGGACCGCGTTGCCCTGCTCACGATACGCAACGGTGCGGGACGAACCTCGGGAGGCTCATCCCGTCGTGGTGGTCCGGTGACCGTCTCGTGCTTGTACAGGTCAGCAACGATGCCAGCTGGTCGTTCCGCTCCTGACAGCTCGCAGGGCTCATGAGGTGTTGTCAACTTCCAACGCCAACGGATCGCCAGGCGATTCGACGCTGCGACGGATTGTGGACACCTCGACTGGAGATGCTCAACGCTCATCATCGTGGTCGCTTCCAAGCGCGGTCAGTACCTTTCGGACACTGCGGGCTTCGCTGAGTTCCGGTGCACCCGGGGGCCCCAGTGTGTTGCGTATACCGGCACGGATCTGGGCCGGGGTGAACCGGGCCCAGCGATTCAGCCCAACCTCTGGGCGGTGGTCGGCGCCGAGCCAGCGCTGCACGTCGCGGCGTGTGCTGCCGTCCCACAACCCAGCATCCCGCAGTGCCCCCGCCAGCCCCACCACCGTCGGAAGATATCGATGCCGAGTTTGCGGGCCTTGGTAGCCAAGGGGAAGGGAAGACCATGGTCGGACCAGCGCTGCGCCTCCGCGACAGTGATCCCGGCCCGCCGAGCTCGGCGCCAATCCCGTAAGTCATCGTCGCTCACCTCCGCGCCGACCCACACCGTCAGCAACGGGCCCATCCGCTGAAGTAGCCGATCGTTAACGTACTCGTGGCACATCAGGGCGAGCACCAGAGCCGCAAGTACAAGCACGAACACTGCTGCGGTGACACCAGCACTGAGCGCCACTGTCGACCAGTCCACGGAATGGCCGAGTATCAGCGGCCGCCCGATCCAGCTGAGGGCGACACCGAACACCACCGCGAGCCAGATAGGCCACAGCGCTACGGACATGCTCCCAGGCTCCGGGAAAAACAACATCTCGACGACAGCGCGGACAACTCCTCGCGGCGCATCGGACCAATTTCTGCATTGCCTGCGGAGCTATCCTCGTGTGTGGTCACTGACGGCCTCCCTATTCTCGTGGTCGGTTCGGTGCCGAAGGGGCATAGGCGCATCGCCGAGACTTAGTTTGGGGCGCGGTGTTCGGAAGGGATGGCGAACACCGCGCCCCGGGCCAGATGGTTAGTGGGAAACGAGGACCTGCATCTCACCGACCTGGATGCTGGTGCCAGTGTTGAACTGCATCGGGATCGTCCCGGCCTGACCGCCGCCAGCCCAGTTCACCGTCCAGTACGACGTCGCCGTCACCCGCCAAGCGTTGCCGGGCTGCCCCTCGCTCGAGCGGTCGTAGCGGTACCCGCACGTCGGTGACATGTCCGCCCCGAAGCCCGTTTGGTACGGGGTGCCCACGGCGTTCGAACCCGCACACACCACCGTGTTGCCGTCGCCCATGGTCCACACCACCCTGTCCAGGGTGCCGGTCGCGGTCACCACCGTGGCCCCTGCGGCGGCGGTCGTGGTGATCGGACCGGTGGTGTGCGGCCCAGGGTCAGCCGTCCACATGTACACCGGCAACCCAACCAGGCCCACAAACCCGGGTGCGTTCTTCGGAACGATGCCGATCTCGATGGCCTTCAACGCCATCTGCGACACCGCCATCTGCGCCACCACCGCCGGGGGAACCGGCGGCGGCGCAGGCGGTGCCGGCGGGCCGCCCGCAGCCGCAGCCGCAGCAGGCGCAGGCGCGGGCCCAGCCGCCGCGGGAGCAGGGCACGCGCTGACCGTACCCAGATTGCACAGGGCCTGGTTCGCGGCGCCGGCGAACCCGAGGGCACCCTGATTTGACCCAGCACCGAGCGCTTGCGCCAGCGCCCCAACGGCGTACTGCAGAGGGCCAACGCTCACCGACGTCGGTTCCACGTACGGCACCGACGACGAGGACGACGACCCACCACCACCGCTGCTGGAGCTGGCTCCACCGCCTCCCCCACCACCGCCGTTGCCGGTGGACTGAGTAGAACCACCGCCACCGCCCCCACTGCTGGAGCCACCGCCTCCACCACCTCCGCCGCCGCCGGTGGGCTGGGCAGGCGAACCGCCGCCGCCGCCGCCACCGCCGCCGGAACCCGGGGACGTTACGACGACTGTGACCTGTCCGCCTCCACCAAAGTCCGAGCCGCCGACCGACACGCCTCCAGGTGGTGGGTTATCTGCGGATGCGGGTCCAGCCAGGACTCCACCAGTGGTGAGCAGGACGGCGGTGACTGCCGAGATGCCAACCATGGTTCTTGGGGGTCGGCGCATTCTGGTCTCCGTTCGATGAAAGGTGGTCCTCACGAGGCATCACATGGCTGCCGCGAGTTGTACGTCGCCTCAGTAACGCGCCATCCCGCTGGATCGTCCGGCGTGGGATTCGTGAGTGTCAGCACACCCATGTTCTTATTTAGCCGCTGGGGGTCGATCACTGATGTGCCATCTGGACGAGTAGAAGTAATCGACGAAACGTCTTGGCACACATGCACTGCGGCCGTTATTGGTTTCGCGTTCGGGTTGTAGTTGGTGAGATGGACCCAAACGACGTGGCCCTCGCCCTTTCTCACCAGCTTCTGCTGCTGGACCTGACGAACCTGGTCGCGAAAACTGGTATTTGCGTCCCCTGACATTACGGTGTCGATGATCGCAGGGTCCTGGTTCGGGTTGTTGCTCAGCGAGTTGACGACTTGGTTGAAGTGCTGCACCACCGGGGTGACTTGCTGTTCGGCGATTTGAGCGGGTGTCGGTGGGTTGGTGGGGGGTGTCAGCTGGACTGCGGAGCTGGTGGGTGGGGCGGCGGTGCTGTTGGTGCCGCAGCCGGTGAGTGCGGCGAGGCTCAGTCCCGCAGCGACCATGGCCATCATGTTGCGATGTCGGATGGTGTTGCGTGTCATGAGTTCGCGCTCCTTCGGTGCGGTGTTCATCAGCCGGTGATCCGGTAGAGGTTTTCGCCGGTGTCGGTGTGGGTGTTCTTGAGGTCGTGGAGTAGCTGGGTGGTGGCGGTTTCCATGTCGCCGCCAAGGCCGTCCAGTTCTTCGAGCATGGTGTAGATGAGGTCTTGGGCGGTGTCGGGGTCGTTGCTGGCGTGGGCGGCGAGGATCGCGATGCGCCACAGCCCTTCACGGGCGGGTTCGATGGCCAAGCCACGGCAGGCGGTGGCGTGGGCGTCGGCGACGTCACCGTGGTGCAGGTGACGAGCAGCGAGCTCCTCGGCGGCGTCGGCGATGCGGCTGATCATCTCCTGCTCGTTGTATTCGGCCCAGTCGTACTTGGTGACGTACTTGGTGGGGTTGATGGGGTGGGTGAACGGTTGGGCGGTCACCAGGTCCAGGGCGTGGGTGAGGTGGCGGGTGCTGGCCTGGGTGGGGTCGTTTCCGACCAGGAGTTGCCAGTGGTCCCAGTCGGTGCGTAGCTCGTCGTCGAGGCGGTAGCCGCCGGCTTTGGTCCATGTGGCCACCGCGCGGTTGCCGCTGGGTGTGTCGCCGAGCCATGTTCGGAGTCGGCTGATCGCCTGGTTGCGGCGATCCGTTTTCGCTTTGCGTTGCTCGGCGGGATCCTGGATCTTGTCGTAGGTGGAGATGGGCCACATGAGGGCGTCGATCTCGTAGGAGCTGATGCCGGGGCGCATCGCGAGTAGGCAGGCCAGTTCGGTGAGTTGTCCGCGCTTGTCCGGCTCTGCTGGCCCTTTCCCGCTGGGTGGGCTCACGGTGGGTTCACCGAGCACCCGGATCCACAGATGTGGCACCGCCGGGTCTGCGGTCGAGACGGCTGTCTCTGCCGCGGGCACGGGTGCGGGTTGCGTGGCCTGTTCGGGTGCACTGTCGGCGACCGCAGTGTCGTCGGGCACTGGGGTGTCTAAAGGAGCTTCTCCCTCGCGATACGTGTGTTCGGGGGCGTCATCGGCGACGGTGTCCGTCGCGGTGTCGTTGCCGGCGGTTTTCGGTGGGGTCGTGTTCCATGGCAGCGTGATGATCGTGGTGGCCGAGCGGGGTATGTCGGTGGCGGCAGGAGCGGCGGTAAGCGTGGTGGTGTCGATGCGTTCGGCTGTCCAGGTGGACTGCGCATCGGGTGCGGTGGGCTGGGGGTTTGTGGGTGGGGTGGTGGCGGTGGCCATCACCTTCACGATGCTGGCGTAGGCCTCGGCGGTGAGGCGTTGCGGGGTGAGGGCGAACCCGGCGGTGACCCCGGCGCGCTGCAGCTGCGCTTCCCCGATGTCGTCGAGGTGCAGCGCCCAGGGTGCCCTGGTGGCGGTTTGGGTGATGACGGCGATCGCCAGGCGGGGTTGGTCGGTGAGGATCCGGTCGAGTTGGGCTTGCTGGGTGTCGGTGACGGGTGTGGTGATGAGCAGGATTTGGGGTGTGGTGAATCCGGCGGGGTCCCCGTCGTCGGCGGTGCGGGCCTGAGCGACGCCGCCGTTCATGCCGGTTGCGGTGAGGTGGGTGCGGTCGGTGCCGGCGTGGCGGTCGAGGCTGTCCAGGATGGTGTCGAGGGTGTCGGCGTATTGGACGCGGCCGTTGTCGAGAGCGGCGGGTAGGTCCTGGCAGGTGCCGACGAGGGTGAGCAGTAGGTCGTCGGCCAGCGGGGACACGGCGAGTTCCACGGCGAGGGCGCGGCAGATGTCGGCGGCGTCGGTGTCGTGGGCGTGGATCCCGAGCTGCCCGGTTTCCTCGAGGTTGATCAGGACCTGGGCGCCGTCGGGGTCGGTGCCGATGCAGACCAGCGAGGGGTAGGGGCTGGTGACGGCGGGTGTGGGGGTGTCCAGGCTGGTCGCCGGGGTGATGGACCAGGTGCCGGCGTCGGTTCGTGTCCATGGTGCGGGTAGCTCGACGGTGTCGAGGAACACCGCCTCGAGGTGGCTGTCGTCGTGCAGGCGCACCGCCAACAACGCTGGGAGCGGGCGGTCGAGCTCGTGGTAGTGGACGGTGAGGCCGCGTAGGGCGGTGTCGACCTGGTGCAGCTGCAGCGGTTGCGCGGCGGCGCGGAGTTTCGCTTCGCTGATCGCGGCGTCCCCGGTGGGCAGGGGGATGGACTCGCCGCGTTTGCGGCGGCGTTGCTGGCGGCGCCGTGCCAGGCCCAGTCCGGTCAGCAGGGCGGTGGCTGCGATGCCGGTGAGTCCGATGAGACTGCGAGTGCTGGCGGCGTCGTGCGTGGCGGTTGGAGCTGGGCTGTGCTGTTCCCCTCCTGGGACCGCAGCGGGTATCTGGGCAGGTGCTGGTTCCGGCGCTGCTGCGGGGGGTTGGGCGGGTTGGGTGGCCGCGGGGGGTTCCGGCGCCGGGGTCGCGGGCAGCTGCTGCTCCGCGGGTGGTTGCGCGCTGGGAGCCGGAACGGGTGGGGCGGGAGCAGGTGGTGGTGTGGGGACCGCCGCGGGTTGCGGAACTTGCTCCTGGGGAACCTGCGGAGCCGGCGCCGGAGTGGGTGCAGCGGTGGCGCCGGGCATGAGGAGGTGCTGGCCGACGGTGAGAGTCGTCGAGGGCAGCGGCACCCCGGTGGCGTCGGTGATCTCGGTGAAACGAGAACCGTCGCCGAGGTGAGTGGCGGCGAGGTCCCACAGGGTGTCGCCGTGGTGCACGGTGATCGCCCCGTCCGGTGCTGCGGCCGGTGCGGCGGCGGGGAGTTGCAGGACCCATCCGGGGTGCAGCCAGTGGCCGCCATCCAGCGCTGCCCCGTCCGCCTGGGGGTGGCCGTAGTTGAGTTGGGCGATGTCGCCGTAGCGGGACCCGTCACCCAGGTAGTGGACGGCGAGGTCCCACAGGGTGTCACCGTGGGCCACGGTGATTGTGGGTCCTGCGGCGGGGGCGGCGGGGGCGGTGGCCCACGCCGGTACCGCGGTGCGGGCAGCGGTGTCGACGACACCGGCGCTGGTGCTCACCGAAGTCCCCGCTGTGGCGGGGGCAGCCGAGGCGCTGGCGATGGGTGTGGCCACGGCGGTACCGGCGGTCAGCAACAGCAGGGCTCCACTGACCAGTGCTGCGGCGCTGCGCTGCTGCAACCCCAGTGCGGGCAGTGTGGGGGCGGAGGTACCGCGAATGGTGGCGGCGGCTTCGACGAGCACGGGGAACGCGAACGTGGCCCACGCCGCCCATCCCACCCAGGCGAGGCTGTGTACGACACCGAGCAGGAAACCTTCACCGGTGGGTGCTTGCAGGGTGGTCTTGATGGTGTCGAAGCTCGGGATGCTGTGCGGCAGCGGCGGGGTGCCGAACAGCGCCACCAAGGCCAAGGGGATGCCGACAAGGAGACCGACCAGCAGGAGCAGGCTGGCCAGTCCTTTGAGGCGTGCGCGGGCGGCGGTCACGGTGCCGCCCCCACGTTGGCGGGGTTGTTGAGGGTGCCGTTGAGGGTCGCGGTGGCCGCCCCGGTGCCGGTGAGGGTCCCGACCCCGATGATGGAAAGGAACACCGGTTGGTAGGTGGTGCTGGTGGTGATCGACAAGGTGGTGGGGCTGGTGATGGTGACGGTGCCCTGCACGCCGGCGGTGGACAGGTAGCGGCGGGCTGCGGTCGCCGCGGCCGGGGTGTCCACGGTCGCCGGGCGGCCTTGGACGGATTCCCCGACGTTGATGGCTTGCCCGGCGGCGCGGGCCGCTTCTTGGGCGGCGGCGGAGGCGCGTTGCCCTGCGGCGGCTTTGCCGCTGCCGTCGACGACGAGCCCGACCGCGATGAGCAGGGCGAGGGCGATGACAGCGGCGAAGATCGCGTACGCGCCGTCATCACGATCACGAAACAGGACTCTCTCAGCCACGCTCTTCCGCCTTTCGCGTGTAGCCCCAGCCGTCGGCTCGGTTGAGTAGTCGGAAGTGTTGGTGGCTGATGCTTTGGACGGTGACAGTGTTTCCGTCTGGTCGGATGGTGGTGACGTTGAAGCTGCCGGAAGCGCGCACGGCCACACGGCCAACATATGTCCCGGCCTTCTTGCCGATGGAGACGACTGCGCAGACGTGGTCTCCGGTGGCGAAGCCGAAGTGCCGCTTTTGGCGGGTTAAGCGCAGTCGTGGGAAGCCGTGCTTGTCGCTGCGGGTGCGGGAGTAGGTGCCGCGTCCGGTGGAGCGGGCCATCAGCACTGCGCTGGGCACCGAGGCAACGTCCGCGATGGCACCAACGCACAGCGCGTCTAAGGTGTGCGACTTCGGCAAACCACTCTGTGTGCGGTTCCACTTGGTCCGGCCGCCTGAGCCCGTCGTGACCGGCAGGCCCAGTTCGGTGAGGGTCTGCCGTAGTGCCCAGCGGGTGGAGTTGACCGCCGCCGCATCCGCTAGCGGACGCTTGGCATGGGCAGTGATGCGCGCCAGCCGGGTGGAATCGGTGACGAAATCGGCCACGTCCCGCGTGCCCTTTGCCTTGTTGCATGGGATGCACGCCAAAGTCAGGTTGGATACCCGGTTGGAGCCACCTTTAGCCCGCGGGTGGATGTGGTCGATGTTTAGTGGCACCGAATTGGGACCAACGCCGCCCGCGTCGCAGTAGGCGCATCGGCGGTGCCACTTGGCCAGGAGATACTCGCGAACCTCGAACCCGGCGAGAGTGCCATGCTGATACCCCACCCCAGCGATCTCCGGGTTGACCAGCTTCTGCATGTCGAAGCGGACCAGTTCCATCGACGCCGCAGCGACGGGGGCGATGTTCTGGAGCCGGGTCACCCATGTGGTCGTGGAGGTGACCCGGTGCCGTAGGGATGGCGCCAGCCAGCCTTTCGGCTTGCCCCGGTTGTTGAACCGCGGTGCCCGGTACCGCAGGTTGCGGGACCGCCGACCTCGCCGCCGAGCCGCACGGGCCTTAAGGTTCTTGCTGATCTGCTGCCCTCGGTGGGCGATCTCCACCGCGAACAGACCGTGTGTTGCACCGGCAGTGTCTACTCGCGCTACCGCAAGACCGGTGAAACGACTGCCGGGATCGAGCTTGACCACAACACCATCAACCTGACTGTCGGTGACCAGGCGGTCGACCAACCGAATGGTGAACGGCTGGAGCTTGGCAACCCGTGCTCGTCCATCGCGCAGAAGTTGTCTCGCCCTGCGCGGGCTTGTCGGCATGAGCGGTGTCTTGTGCTTGTCCAACACGAACACTGCCGGCTGGACCGTTCTCACTTGTGCGGTGGTGCGGTGGTACACGGGATCACTCCCGCTTCCGGGGGTTACCCGGTGACGACCTGCCCGCAGGCGAATGCGGTGCAGATTCTCCCCTCGACCATGTTGTACGCCAGCTACAGCCGAAGCTGTGTCCGTACCCCGTTTCGTCGTTACCCCAACGGTGTCTGCTGATACGGATTCCAGAGCAGGGAACTGAGGAAGCATCCCCTGGTGGGTCTTCTCACTTACGTGCAACGTAGACATCATGTTCGCCTCCTTTCGATGTCTCGGTCTGGTCAACCAGCCTTGGCGGGTGGGACTCATTCGGGAGCGTGAAGTTCCGTTGTGAGCCCGTCCTTCAGGGCGGGGTGGCTGATCAATTTGCCCTTGATCGGTAGGTGTCCAGTGGGCTGGTGGCGGTGGCGGTGATGGTCCGGGAACCGCCGACACCCGGTAGGGACAAATCGGACAGGGCGATGGTGCAGCTGACGGTGCTGGTCAGCGTCGCGGGGGTGCCGGGTGAAGAGCGGAAGCCGGCGGTGTCGGTGTTGACCGTGGTGGAGGTGCAGGTGAGGCCGTCGCTGTGCAGCGTTTGCTGCGCCGCGGTCTGCGAGTCCGTCGCGGCCGCGGACTGGGTGCGGGCGATGCTCGCGGTACGCGCCGCTTCCTCGGCGGCGTGCTGGACGTGCTGATGCGCGAGGGCCACGTGGCCACCAACAATGAGCAAGCCGAGGAACGCCAACAGGGCGGGGAACACGATGAGCAGCTCGAGGGTCGCGGAACCGCGGTCGCTGCTCCAGTGTCGGCGTAGTGCCCGCATCTTCATCCTGCCGCCTGTCCTGGGTGGGTGATGCGTTCCACGGGAAGCGCGGAGCGCACCGTGACGGTGAAGTTCAGCCCAGGCAAAATGTTTTGACTTTGCCCGCTGATGGTGATGGTCGCGGTGGTAGCGGTGCGGGACGCGGTGACGCTCGGGGACGTGAGGGTGGTGCCGTTGCGGGACAGGTAGTCGGCAGCGGCGGCTTGCCCGGCGCCGCTGGTGCCGGTGGTGGTGCGGGCGGCCCGCAAACCTTCTTCGGCGGCGGCGTTGGCAACGGTGCGGGCTTGGTAGTACAGAGCACCCTGGATGATGCCGAAGATGAGGAAGAACACGACGGGGGCGAGTATGACGATTTCCGGGACCGAACCCCGGTCATCACGCCACCAGTGTTGTAGGTGGCGTGATGATCCGGGATCGGTCGTGGACGCTGTCATCGCGGTGTGGTGTTACTGAATTTTCGCCATGTACTTGTTGACGACGATGCCGATGCCCCCGACGACGACGATGGCGAGGGCGACCAGGCCAGCGATCAGGACGACCTCGGGGACCAGCCCTCGATCGTTGTGCCTGTCGCCGACTCTCTCCGAGAGACGGTCGGTGATCAGAATGTAGAGCGCGGCGACGGTGGTCGCAGCGATCTGGGCTTGGGTGGCGATGCGACGGTGCATGAGTTCTCCTGGTTGCGGGTGTGGTTACTGGGAAGAAGATGCGGGAAGCGGCTCGCCAGTGACCCCGTTGTGACGCAGATCACACAGTCACCCCCTTGTGACGGTCTGTTAATAGACCAGGTAAGAGTAGCCGCCTACCACGACATTTCCACCCGGTGCATTAGACGCCGGCCATGCGTATGACCGCTGGAACCGTAATCATCAAAAGCACAACTAAACCCAGCACGCCGAGAGGAGCGCCGAGCCGTTCGGTAGCACTTCCAGCCGCCGCCTGCTCCTTCGACAAAATCGCGTTCCGCAACGACGCGCTGCGCGCCCGTAACGTGTCATACACCGACACCCCCTCGTTCCCGGTCAGGCGCATGATGTCGGCGAGGTCGTCGAGCGCGGGCAGATCCAGTTCGTGTGCGAGCTGGCTCAGGGCGTCCCACGGTGCGTGCCCGGACAGCGCCGCGCGGTCCAGTTCCTCACTGAGGCGAACGAACACCCACGAATCACCCACCCCGGCGGCTCGCTCCAGGCTCTGCGTGGAGCCCAGCGACGCTTTGCGGCAGAACGCGACGAGGTCGATGTAGGCGCCCAGTGCGCGGCCGAACTCTTCTCTGGCTTTGATGGCATCCCTGCGTACCTCCAGGTCGGGCATGAACGACATGGCGGCGCCGAGCAGGAGACTGGCGAACAGCGGAAGCGCCAGCGGTGGTGTGTACCCGAGGAGGGCAGCGAGCACGGTGAGGGCCGGAAAGATCACTACGCCGACGGTGGCTGCGAACGCCTTCTCACCGAGGAACCGGGGAACGTTGCGGCGCAGCAACGACAGGTCTGAGGTGGGGATCCGCAGCCACGGGCGTCCCGCAATGTGCGGGAACAGCCAGGTCCCTATGGCCGTGATCTTCGAGGCATCTGCGGGCCCGGTGTCGATGCGGCGCTCGGCGTCCGGCCCCCGCAGCCGCGTCATCGCGTCAGCGAGGTCCGGATGCGCGGGCAGAAACCGGAGGAGGACGAGGAAGATACCTCCGCCGAAGAGGATGCCCACAACGATCGCAGCCTGCAAAGTACTCATCCGTCTGCTCCTCTTCGCGCAGGTTCCTGATCCAAGACCGCGTTTTCTGGGCGCTGCTGCGAGTTGGTGGCAACGCGGACCGTCGAACCGAGGAAACGAGGTAGCGGTGGGGCCTTCTGAATGCGTTTGATCCATACCAGGACGCCGACGTAAGCGGCGATCAACACCGTCAGGACCAGCTGCCCGAACGGGGACTTGTAGGGGTCGAAGTAGCCACTGACGAAAGCTCCCGCCAGGAAGATGGTGGCCACAATGGTGATCAGCCGGGCGGTGGTACGTGGTTTCGAGCGGTCGGCTTCTACGGCGCGGCGGTTGCGGACGTCTTCGGCGACAGTTTCGGTCACACCGTCTAGGACATCTTTCAACCCTCCGTCACGCATGCGTGAGCCCATCAGCAAGGCTGAGCAGATCAGGTCACCGGTCGCATCGTTGAGGGTCTCGTTGAAGCTGCGGATGGCCCCCTCGGTGGAGCGGTTCGCGCGTAGGCGGGCGATGAGGTCCCCGATCTCGGTGGACAGTGCGGCGGGGATGGAGCGGGCGGTGGCGATGATGGCCTGCTCGAGGCTCTTGCCTGCACCGAGAACATTCGCGAGGTTGCGGGTCCATTCCTCCATGGCAACCAGGCGATCAATGTCGGTGGCGGTGGTCGGTGCGGCGAGCAGTGCCGGCAAACCGATGAGCAGGGCTGGGGCCAGCACAACGGCCAGCAACCAGCCGGTGAAAAGCCACACGGCGACACCGGCAAGAAGTCCGATGGAGCCGAGCACTCGGGTACGTCGGCTCACCTTGAGTTGCCGTCGCACCTTTCGCGGGGCGGCGGCGGGGCGATCGCGAAACGCGCTGATGAGCAGGGCGATCCCAGCGGCGGCGAGCAGGGTGAGCAGGACGGCGGCGAGTTCGTACATCAGCGCACCCAGGGGGCGAGCTTGTCGGCGGTCATGCCACCTTCGGCGAGCTTGTCTCGCAGCGATCCCGGGATCGCCTCGATCCCGCCGGTGCCATCAGCGCGGCCACGGTAGACGGTTGTCAACACCGGTAGCCCCTCCGCACTCTGCTCGATCGCGAGGACCTCACTGACGTAGCGGTGTTGGCGCCGATCGTTCCCGGTGCCGGTCTTGGTGGTGTTGAGCTGCACGATCAGATCGATGTACTCGGCGACGTTGCGGGTACCGAACTCCGACGTCATCCCCGACTTACCGGCCAGGGTGACCAACCGGTTGATCGCCCCTTGGGCGGTGCGGGCGTGAGTAGTGGACAGGGTGCCCTTGGCCATCTGCATGGCCTCGAACATGGCCACGATCTCCGGACCGGCGACCTCTCCGAGAATTACCCGATCCAGTTGTTGGCGAACGAACTCATACAGGATGTCGGACAGGGTGTAGGCGCCGTGCATGGTGCCGTCGGGGCGGCGTTCACCCCCGCCCGGACTGGCTTCGGCAGGGACCACCCGCAGGTGCCGCTCCCCCATTTTGTGCAAGAAGAGCTCCCGCTCGGTCTCAGCGGTGCCGACCTTGTCCATGGGATCCCAGGAGTTGGACAACGCCCGGACCAGGGTGGTCTTCCCCGACCCCATCGGTCCGGAGATGACCATGGAGGTACCGGCGATCGTGGCAGCGGACAGGATGTCGGCCACATAGTTGGGCATCACCCCGTAGCTCACCAGGTCGTGGCCAGGATCCTGGTTCAAGGTGATGTCCTTGAGCCGGTGCAGGCGGATGGCGGTAGAAGGATGCGGGGTTCGCCACGCCATCGCCGACAACCGGATATCACCCGGCAGATTCAGCCGTAGGGCAGGGTTGGACTCAGAGAACGCCCGGCCACCGCCGACGGCGTGCCCGGCATGGAACTGCAGCCAATCGATGTGCTCCTCATCGTCGTCGAAGACCGGGTCCCGGGGCTCTACTCGCCCATCCGGGTAGGTGACGTACACGGTGGACCCGTAGACATCGATGTTCTCGATCTCAGGGTCATCGACCAGCGGCTGCAGCCGACCGAGCCGGAACAGGGAGTCATACACCGCGGTGGTGAGTGCTTGCTGCTCGGCGGGGGTCGGTGGCACTGCCCCGGTGGTGACATCGGCGCGGATCGTTTCGGCGACGAGTTGGGTGATGATGCTGCGCCCCAGCTCGTGGTCCTGTTCCTCGGTGAGCTCGCTGCGTTCCCCGCGGCGCGCGGTGAGCCGTGTTGCGGCCTCCTCCCGCAGTTCGCGGACCCGGCCCCAGTCGATGCCCGTCATCGGCGCCGGCCGAGGGGTGGGCTGCGGACGTGGCGTTGCCGGCGGCTCGGCTACGACGGGGCCTGGTGCCAGGTCGGAGATGCGCGCGGCCGGGATCCGCTGGGTGCGGCCCCCGTCCTGAAACAGTGGCACCTCGGTGATGCTCGGGTAACCGTTGGTGCGGTCTCTGCGGGTCGTGTTGTTGTTGCGCATGCTCATTGGTATCCCCCGTTTTCCACCCAGGACGGCTTATGGGTCAGTGCGTACGTCTCGGTCGACTTCCAGGCTTTGGTGAGGCTCCGCAGGTATCCGCCGTTGTTGAGGAACCTGGGATTGACCTGCGCCCCATGAGAAAACACCGCGGCGTGGGACGCCTTGTCGGCGATGGTGGCGATCACGTCGAGACCTGTGGCGTGGGTGGCGTCCTTGGCGCCGTAGGGCGCGTCACCGATCAACACCAACCCCAAGCTGGCGGCGGAATTGGTGGCCGCCAGATCGCGCTGCAGCACCCCGATGGAGGACGCCACAGCCGCCAACGCCGGCAGCGAGGTGCGGGTCAGCACGGCGATGACGTCGGCTTGGCGGATCAACGGGGTCGGAGCATGCAGGGCACCGATACGACCGGCGTCGACGATGACGTCGGTGTTGTCCCGGGCGATCGCCGCGAGCTGCTCCCCCAGCTCCGCCCACAGCGGGGCGACACTGTCGGCCTGCACGGCGTGCGTCAGCCCGGGCAGCACCCGCGTGTTCGTGTCGGGCAGCTGCAGCACACTGGCGTCCAGGGCCTCTCTCAACCGACCCTCGCGGTGGCCGACCGCAAGATCGATCAGCCCGACAGTATGGGCAGCGCTGCCGCGAAAATAGCCGGCCAGAACATTGGAGGAGCCAACCGGATCCGCCTCAACAACCAGGCAAAGGCGGCGATGGGTCAACGCGAACCCAAGGGCGGTGGTGCTGACCCCAGGAGCACCGTTCGCGGACGTGAGCGCGACGAACATCAACGCTCCCGGGAGTCGAGAACGATCGCGACGTGCTTGGTGGACACCCGGGCCGCCAACGACGCGGCATCGGCGGTGTTCACCAAAACGTCCACACTGACCTGGCCGGTTTCGGTGAGGGTCCGCGTCCCGATGACGGTGGCAGCACTCGCGGCTGGGGTTCCCGCCGCGGCCGGGGAGCTGGAGCCCGCCCCGGTCGTGGTGGGCGTGTTGGCCGCGCCGTTGTCTCCAGGGGTGTCGACGACGCGAATCTTGTCACCGGGTACCAGCTGCTCGGATGGCATCTGCGCCGGTGTCACCGTGACCCCGACGACAGCTTGGCCACTGGCCGGTGTCACGGTGTCGGTGAGCTCGTCTGGGGACAGGATGCTGCCAGCAGGCAGGGCCGTGGTGACCTTTCGTCCCACGGTGCTGGCTTTGGCCGACGCGAGGATGGTGGGAATCTTGGCGTCGGCGTTGAGGGTGGTGGAGCGCAAATCCTCGGCGGTGATGACGTGGCCCTGGGTGATGGGCCGGGCAACGACTAAGACGCTGGTGGTCGCTCGCACCGCGTTGACCAGGGCCACCGCCCCACCGACGGCGAGAATGAGGACGACGATGCCCAGCGCGTAGGCGTTTCGCCGTTTGATCTTCACCCGAGTCCTGACATCAGGTGTGGGTGCAGCGGGGCGTGCCGGTGCCGAGGTCATGGCCCGCTCAGCGGCAGACCTCTGGAATCCAGTACTCACGAGCTGTCGCCTTCCGTCGTAGGTCTCGTGCCGGTGGCACCTGAAGCAAGCGCAGGGGTAGCTCTGGGTGACCAAAAGAACACCCCCAGCGATTCCCTCCAAGACAAGAGGCTAGCGGCTTACCAGGACATCTCGGCGGCGCTCACGCGGGGGCCCTGGATCAGGTGCCTATGGTCAGGCGCCGCGTTGGGTGTAGGCGTCGTAGTCGAAGCCGGCGTCGATGAGGTCGACCAATTGCGCGGCGGGCACCTCGCCGGGCACTGGGTTGCCGTCCGCGTCCGGGGCGTACACCTCGGTGGTGCTGATCGTGGAATCCTCCCCGCCGGGGGAGAGGGCGATGATGGTGGAGATCACCCGCCGCCGCTTGTCGAGGGGGCCCCGATCGTGCCGGTAGTCCAGGTGTACGACCAGGTCGATGTGTTCGGCCACCATTCGTTTCGCGTGGTCGGCGTCGGACCAGCCCTCCCGTGTCGCCATGATCACCAGGCGGTCGACGCCCGCGTGTACATCGGCGGCGGCCACTGTGGACATGACGCCTCCCGTCCCGGGCACCAGCCAAAAGGCCACGATTTCCGGGCCGCGGATCTCTCCGACGATCAATTGGGACGTGTTCCACCGTGCCGCGGTGACCACCAGGTCTTCCATGGTGGGCGGGTCATCGGTGGTGGCGTTGCACACCGCCATGGAAACGACCCCCTTCGCAGACTGGAGAGCTGGGAGGTGGTCGAGCAGGAGCTCCGGTTCCTGTTCCACGGCGACGATGGACGCGGATGGCTCGCACTCGGCGCACAGGGCCCGCAGCAACGACGTCTTGCCCGCCACTTGCTGGCCGGTGACCACAATGTTCTTGCGGGTCCGGACCGCGGCACGTAGGAGCGTGGCCATGGTGGTGTCGAGGACACCGTCGGCGACGAAGTCCTCGAGCGTGCGGGCCAGGACCGATGCCTGCTGGGCTCGAGCCTGCTCCACAGCGCGGGTGCCCTCCTCGACTCCCTCACGGGTGAGGCGGTAGAGGCGGCGTCGCGGACCCCGCGCCTCGTCGTTGGGGGATTCCCAGGTGCTGGTCACCCAGCCGAGCTTCTCCATGCGCGCCAGGATCGGATAGAGGGTCCCCGACTGCAGGCCAGTGGCCTGGGCGACACCGAACCCGTAGTGATCCGCAGCGGGATCAGCGAGGAGCACGTCGAGAACGCGGAGCATCTGGTCAGTGATACGAAGATCAGCCATGCAGCGGACCCTACATAACAAGCGCAACTTAGCAAGGCAGCCAAGATGGTGAGGTTCAGGTCTTTGGCTGTTGCCGGCTGGATTGTCGTGGCAGTCGGTACATCAACAACTTGTCCTCACCGACCCAGCGGAAGCCGTTTCGGTTGGCGTAGGTCTTCGCGAGGCCTTCGTCGCGGGCGTCGATGACGATTGCGATTCCAGCAGTGTCGCAGTGTTCCAGCCACAGTCGCCGGAGCTCGCTTCCGTCACCGCGTGGGCGGGAAACGAGACCGTCGCCGAACCCGATTGGGCCGCGGTGTCCCTCCGCCGCAATTTTTTCCATGCCGAGGCTTCTGAGCGGGGCACGCCGAGCACCCGCCCAACCCGTGTTCAGCATTTCGGTTGCGAGGGGCACCACGAACAGCAAGAACGCCAGGAGTACGCCGATCATGATGATGTCAGCGGAAACGGGGGCGCCGGTGACGAGGAAGTCGACGATGTCTGCTACCACGAGTCCTGCCGCCACGAGAACCAAGACCAGCCACGGCACGACATGACCCACACGGGCGGCGGTGCGCTCGGTGAGCTCGTCGACTTGCAGGTGCGCGTTGCGATAGCACGCGACACGGTCACGGCGATGGCTCTGGCGCAAGAAGTACCAGCCGCCGAGGTTGGCAGGCCAGCGCCATGGTTTCCACGCCTTTCCCAGGCGCGTGCCGTATCCCCAGGTGCTGTTGTCCGCCAACTCCCACAGCCGTGAAGCCGGTGGCCGGAGGTCCTCGGGTATCCACACCGTCTGCGCCTGCCCTGGTGGTGTCGGTTCATTGTGGTGCTGATGTGTCGTCACGTGCTGGAGCTCCCGTCGGGCAATGGTGTTGGGGCGAGGAACAGCACGTCGTTGGCGCGGACGGTGTCCCCGGTGATGTCGGCCAGACCGTTGCGGCGCAGGGTGGAGAGGTAGGTGTTGAAGGTGCCGCCGGTGACCTCGTAGCCAGCGCGCTGGGCGAGCTCGTCGCGGGTCAGGGTGTCGGGGTAGGCGTCGATGAGCAGGTCGAGCATGGTGCGGGCCCCGGCTTTGAGTGCGGTGCGCCATTGGTCGAGGAGTTCGGCGGTGCTGGCCGGTGCCGTGGTGTTGGTGCCGGTGACGGCGCTGCCGGTGTCGGTCAGGGAGATCAGCCCGTTGTTTTCGGTGATGAGGCCGTTGCGGCGCAGGGTGCTGTAGTAGGTGTTGAAGGTGCCGCCGCTGACTTTGAATCGGGACAGGGTGGCGAGCTGGGCCCGGGTGACTTGCATGGGGTGGTGGGAGGCCAGGGTGTCGAGCATGCGGCGTGCGCCGGCTTTCAGCGGC
>JAABUM010001683.1_pt1 | contig 31959 bp, 22 predicted proteins | sample 5559161 | NCBI WGS metagenome assembly JAABUM01 (sample SAMN10711868, study PRJNA513369) | rock metagenome | isolation source: Antarctica rocks | place: Antarctica: Victoria Land, Siegfried Peak nord
AGCGGGAGAAGGACGAACTGCCACTTCGTCCTCCTCTCCTCCTCTGCTCTGCTCTGCTCCCCTCTTCTCCTCTCCTCTCCGTTCCTGCTCTGCTCTGCTTCCCTCTTCTCCTCTTCTGAAACTGGAATTGGCCCCAATCTCGCCCCTTTGTTTTTCGATGCCCAACGACCTCGCGCCCGCCCAAAAAGCGGGCTTTTCTTTTTCCAAACTGGCACTGATCGTAGGCGGCGTGATGCTGCTTTTGCGCTTGATGCGCGGCAGGCAGGCCGTCGATTTTCGCGGACGAACGGTTCTCATCACCGGAGGAAGTCGCGGCTTGGGATTGGAAATCGCGCGGCACTTGGCGTCGGAAGGCGCCAATCTCGTGTTGGTGGCGCGCTCCGAGTCGGAACTGCAAGAAGCGCAAACCGAACTCGAAAGACAAGGCGGCAAAGTTCTCACCGTTGTCGCTGACTTGACGCGCAAGAGCGATTGCGAACGCGCCGTGAAAAGCGCGTTCGAGCGGTTCGGTTCACTCGATGCTCTTGTGAACGATGCGGGCATCATTCAAGTCGGGCCGCTCGAACACATGAGCGACGATGATTTCACGTCCGCCATTGACCTGCATATCTACGCGCCGTTGTGGATGATGCGCGCGGCATTGCCTTATTTGAAAAAGGGCGGCGCCGGGCGCATCGCCAACATCGCCTCGTTTGGCGGACTCGTCGCCGTGCCGCACATGGCGCCTTATGCGGCTTCCAAGTTTGGCATGGTCGGTTTGTCCGACGCTTTTCGTCACGAAGTCGCAAAAGACGGCGTGCGTGTCACGACGGTTTGCCCCGGCATCATCCGCACCGGTTCGCACCTCAACGCCGGATTCAAAGGGCGTCAAAAACTCGAATACAAGATGTTCAAGTTGGGCGCGGTTTCGCCCATGGCGGTTCCCTCACCCGTCGCGGCCAAGCTCATCGTGGACGCGATGCGCTACGGCGACCCGTTTCTGGCGTTTCCCTCGGCGATTGGTTGGGCGGGAATTTTGTATCGCCTGTTTCCCAACGTTGCGGCACTTGCCTTGGGGATGGGCGCGCGTTTTATGCCCCCGCCGACTGACGAGGCAGGTGACCAATTGCTGTCGGGCGAGCAACTCGAACCGCAAACCAGTGCAGCACCTTTCAGTTCAAATGCCGATGAAGTGGCGCTCGCCAACAACGAACTGAACGGCCATGCCGGAGCGCGCACGGCTTGAATTGCCACACGCCTTCGTTTCAAACGATAAAATAGGAGCGACTTATGCAACAATGTCCGACCTGCGGGAGCCAGAATCCCGACAACGCCGAAGTGTGCGCCGACTGCGGCATGGAACTACCTAAACACAGCGCCGCCTCTTCCACACCGTCTTCGACGCCTCTATCCACGTCTTCAACAACGCCAGCGCCCTCTTCCTCTGCACCAACTCCTGAGGCCACGCCTTTTGATTTCGCGCACGAAGGAAGCGTCCCGCATTCAGGTGGCACGGCGCCATCATCCACTCCTGCTCCCGTTGCAGCAACGGGCACCGACCCGTTCGGGGGAAGCAACTGGGATTTCGATCTCGACAAAGGCCAGCCCGCCTCGCCGTCCGCGCCCGGAATTCAAAGCACGCCCGAACCTGCCATCGTTCCTGATGTGCCAGAAGGAAGCCCTGTGGGGGGAAGCGTGTCCACGCCTTTGCCCGACGCCGGAACGAGCGCTCCGACTCCCGTGGCCGAGCCTGCGGTTGTTCCGCCTTCAGTTCCGGCGCCCGCTTCAAGCGCAACGGGCGGCGCGAAGTTGATTCTCAAACGCGGTGGCGCTCTCACGGGCGATGTGTTTCCCATCGGCCCCAGCGCAACCGTTGGCCGTTTCGATCCCGAATCCGGCCCGGTTGATGTGGACATGGCGAACCTACCCGAAGCGGTTTACATTTCGCGTCATCATGCCGAAGTCAACTTGCGTGACGGGCAATGGATGGTCAAAGACTTGGGTTCGCGCAACGGAACTTTCGTCAAAAACGCGGCGGGTTTCAACCGCGTGACGGGCGAAACTGCGCTGCAAAGCGGCGATGAAGTCGCTTTTGGCAACGCCCGCTTCGAGTTCCAGACGAGCTAACTTTATTCAGCAAAGCGCCCTTGTTTGGTCAAGGGCGCTTGTTCTTTCATCATGGGTTTATTCGATTTGTTTTCCAAAAAAGACGCGCACCCGACGCCGGATAATCCCGAAGCGCACGCGGCGCCCGCTCCACTCGATGAAGCCACCAAAGCGTTCAATGACGCTGCCAAACAGGTGAGCGAAGCCATCAAGCCGCTCAGCGATGCCGCCAAACCCATCGGCGAAGCTGCCAAAACGCACGGCAAAGCGTTCATCGCCGACGTGTCCGCTGCCTCGCGCGATCTGGGCGCGTCTCTTCGAGAAGCCGCCTCGCCCGCTCCGACCAGTGCCTCAATTGTGAACCCAAGTTCTTCCTCCATCTCCACCGAAGAATCAACCGCACCCGAACCAGCGCACTCGCCTCTTGTAACTGAGGTGACGAGCACATCTTCGTCTTCACCGGTCACTCCTTTACCTTCAGAGACTTCGCCTGTTGTATCCCACGAAGCTTCTTCCACGTCCACAACGCCAGTCGTCACTCCATCCGCGCCCTCCGATTTCGACGAGCAAGCCGTCGCATGGGCGCCCGTTGAAAGCGTGCCGTTTTCCTCGCCACCTTCGGGCGAAACGACCTCGACCACTCCCACCCAAACAAGCGGCGCGCCTGCCAGCGAAGTCCTTGTTCCAATTGCAGTTGCGCCCGTCGTTCCGATAGCATCCACAACTGCGGTTCCAGTTGAAGTTGCGCCTGCGACTTCGGTTGCGCCTGCATCGCTCGATGCGGAAGGGAATCTCGAAGAGTTCATCGAGCCATTGCCTCAACTCGCGCCCTCGCCGCTCGAAGTGGGAGCGAAGGTCGCGCTCTTCAGCGAAGGGGATGCGCCGGTTGAAGTGTCGGTTGCCGATGCCCCTGAAGCGCGAGGCGCGCTCAACATTTATCGCGCGCAACTCGGTGATGGCACGCCCGTGTCGCTCCGTGAGGCGACTCAAAGCGACGAGGCTGCCGTTCGTCTGGAACGCGAAGCCGCGGCGCGGCGCGCTACGGATTCGCCGCAAATTCCAGCTCCTGTTGCGTTCGGAACATACAACGAACGGGTTTATCTCGCCGATGCTCTTGGCCAATCCGATTCGACTTTCGCTTCGCAACTCGAATCGAACGCGCCGCTCGCTGACCAGATTTCAACGCTCACACAAACTTCCGCCGCGTTATCGCAGCTTCATAAAGCGGGTTTCGTTCACGCGGCGGTGCGCCCCGAAGCGATTATCTTAGGCAAACCGGTTCGACTGAGCGGCTTCGAATCGCTTTCGCCAGTTGGTCAAAAAAGCGAGAGCGCCACCAGTTTTCCCGGCTACGGCGCACCGGAAATTGTGGCGGGCGAACCGCTTGATGCGCGCACCGACGTTTATGCGCTTGGCGCTCTGCTTCATCGCGTCGTGACAGGTGAGGGGGTTCCCGAAACCGGCTTTGATGAGGCGACGTTCGCGCCGCAAATGTTACTTCCCGGCGTGCCACAAATTCTGGCAAAAACGCTTGGCCCAGCCGCGACGCGCTACCCTGACATGAGCGCTTTGCACCGCGATCTGGTTCGCCTGCGCGCCCGCGTTCGCCCGCTCGCCCGGTTCGATTCGGCGGGCGCCACAACCATTGGCCTCGAAAGCGGACGCACGACGAACCAAGATGCGTGGGGCGAACTGCGCGGCCAACGCGAAGGTGAAGATGGTTCGGTCGAGTGGACGGCGTGGGTCGTGTCGGACGGCATGGGCGGTATGGCGTCGGGCGAAGTCGCCTCACAAATCGCCGTCGCCGCCGTTTTGCATGAAGCCGCTTTGTGGGGCGCAGCGTTCGATGGAACGCTTCCCGCCGAAGCCGACCAAGCGATGCTCGTCAAAACGTGGACGCGCGAAGCGAACCGTTTGGCGGTTGAGGCGATGAACAAAATCGGGGCGCGCGGCGGTTGCACGCTCGTTTGCGGTCTGGTCGTTGCCCATCGTTTGACGCTCGCTCATGTCGGCGATTGCCGCACCTACCTTTGGCGCGGCGGCGAATTGACACAAATCACGCGCGACCATTCCTATGTGATGAGCCTCGTTTTGCAAGGCGAAATCACGCGCGAACAAATGCGCGACCATCCCGACCGCTCGAAAATCACCCGTTCGCTCGGCGACCGCCATCCTTTTCCCGATTATTTCGTGGACGGTTTGGAAGTCGAAACCAAAAATCCAACTCTTACGTTGCAAAAGGACGATGTGCTCCTCGCCTTTTCCGATGGCGTGTGGGAACCGGTCGTGGAAGATGAGATGAAGCGGGTTTTGCTCGCTTCAAGTTCGCTCGAAGAGGCCGCGCACGAGTTGATTGACTGCGCGATGCGCGCGGGCGGGCCGGACAACGCAACGGCCTATTTGCTGCGCATGAGCGAAAGCGCGCCGGTTGTGGTGCGCGCCGTTTCTCAGTGAGACCGTAATGGACGAAGCATCAGAAAGAGAATTAGCGCAAACGATGCGGCGCAACGTGCGGGAAGAACTGCACCTGCTCGCGTCACGCGAAAAGCAATTAGAGTATCAACGCAATGTTCCCATCGCATTTGTCACGGCGGAGCTTTTTTGTATGTGGGAGGAATGTTTTCGACCGGAGTGGGTCAAAGACGATTGGTTTTGGATGGCCTTCTCATCTCAAGAAACACAAGAAACACAGGCTCTCGAAACGCTCAACGACGTTGTGGAAGTTGTATTGTCCAAGATAGATAAGAATCCACCTTCTATTGAAGAATTCATTTTAACAGCGGAATCAGAAGAACTTGCACAAGCGTCTGCAATGGCTCTCAAGTCATTCACTTAAATCATGCTCAACATTCAATTAAAACCGCATCGCACTGCGCTCAAGTCGGGAACGACTGAAGCGCAAAAAGTCTTTGCGATGCTCAAGCTCATTCCCGACGCCGAAGCCGCCGCGACCCGCCCGCCGCTCGCCCTCGCGCTCGTCATTGACACGTCGGCTTCGATGCAAGCCTTCGCCGATCAGGAAGCCGCCAAACAACTCGCCAAAAGCGCGGCGCCTGTTGGCAACATTGTGGACGGCGGCACTTACAAGGGCTACAACCTCAACTTGCCGACGCTCTTGGATCAAGCGATTTCGGCTGCGCACGCGATGGTGGACGATCCGCATTTCGCGCCCACCGACCGCATCACGCTCGTTCATTTTGATGACGATGCGCGCGTCCTGATGCCGCTCACGCCGATTTCCAATCGCGCGGGCATTCACGCGGCCATCGAACTGCTGCGTGATTACGCGGGCGGCACGCACATGGGCAAAGGCTTGAACGCGGCGCTGGGCGAAGTCGGCAAAATCGGGCCGGAAGTCGCCAAACGCGCCATCGTTTTCACCGACGGCGCGACCTTTGACGAGGAAGAATGTCTGGCGACTTTGCCGGAGTTCGCACGCCTCAACATTCCCATCATCGGCGTCGGTTTTGGCGAAGAATACAACGACGAACTGCTCAAACAACTCGCCGACGCCACGCTCGGCAAGCCGTATGGCATCAAAGACATCAACGATTTTTCGGCGCTTATTGGCGCCGAAGTCGCGCAAACCACGCGCGAAGTCGTGACCAACCTGCGCGCCACGATTTCAACAGTGAAGGGCGTCACCATCAACTCGATTTCGCGCGTCGCGCCTTCGTTGAACGACGTGGACACAACGCAAAAACCGTTTTTGCTGGGTAACATCGAGCGCGGCGATTTCACGGTCTTCATCATCGAAATGACGATCTCCAGCGTCGAACGTCCGCCGTCGCGCGCTCGTGTGGCGCAGGTCGGCCTGGTTGCTACGGCGCCGGGCCTTGGCAAAACGCTTGAATTCCCGCCGCAAAACCTGTTCGTCGAGTTCACGACCGACGAAGCGGCAACGGCTCAGGTTGATCCCGAAGTCATTTCTTACGTGCAACAGAAAAACGTCGGTCGCATGGTCGGCGAAGCGATGCGAACCGTTGCGCTCGATCCCGGCAAAGCGCGGCAAACGCTGCAAATTGCGGCGGGCATGACGCAGCGCATCGGCAACGGCGCCGCGACGCAAATGCTCCAAGGCGCGCTCGATGAACTCGACCAAACCGGCACGATTTCCGTGGCGACGAACAAAACCGTGGCTCTGGGCGTGCGCACAAAAACGGTTCGCACCGCCGCGATGGGCGACGGCGGAACCGGCGGTTTGTCGCCGGAAGAAATTCGCAAACTGACGGGAACTTGAAATAGCCACAAAGAACACAAAGAGGCACAGAGAATTTTCAAGATTTCTCTGTGCCTCTTTGTGTTTCTCTTTGTGTTCTTTGTGGCGTTAAGGAACATCGCGCAACACGCGACAAGGATTGCCCGCCGCAATGACATTGGCCGGAACATCCTTCGTCACGACACTTCCGGCGCCGATCACCGAGTTATCGCCAATCGAAACGCCGGACAAAATGATGGCGCCGCCGCCAATCCAGACGTTGTGGCCGATGTTAATCGGCGTGCCCAGTTCCAGCATCGAGACGCGCGTTTCGACATCGAGCGGATGATGAGCGGTGTAAATCTGCACGTTGGGCGCGAGCATCACGTTGTCGCCGATGCGGATTTCGGCGACATCGAGCAAGATGCAGCCGAAGTTGGCGTAGAAGTTGTCGCCCAAAATGATGTTTGTGCCGTAGTCGCAGCGAAAAGGCGGCTCGATTTCGATGCGCGGCCCCATCTTTCCCAACAAGCGGTTGAGCAAAGCGCGCCGCACATCGCGTTCGGCGGGTCGAGTCGAGTTATAAGCGCCGGTGATTTGGCGGGCACGTTCACGCAGCCCGACGAGTTCTTGATCGGAAGCGAGATAAAGCTGGCCCGCCAGCATTTTTTCGCGCTCGGTCATCGCCGTCTCCCGATGAGCAGGTCGCTCGCCATCAAGCTCAGCGCCAAAACCGAGTAGATGAGCAGAAGGGATTTCGGCTGCAAATGGCGCTCAAATCCCGGTTTCAACCGTTCGGGAACGGCGTGATAATCCACGAGGTAAGCCAAAGCCGACACGCCGATAGCGCCCAAAACGCAGGTCGCGCCGCGTCCTTCGCGCCGTGCTTTAGCAAAAAGCCACTCATGAAGATAAGCCCAGCTCGCAACCGAAGCCTCGTTGAGCAGCAAAGCGGTTCCGGTGTATTTGAGCGACAAATCGCGTTGGTTGAACGCTTCGTCGCCCCAAGCGATATGCGAAATCGCGTTCAGCGGCGACAGCGCATCGGAATCTTCGATGTGCCCGGCCAGAGCTACGGCGCAGGCGCCCAGCGTTCCGGTGAGTTTGGCTTTGGGCGCGCCCACGACCAGCGTGTGACTCAAGCGCGACTTCCAAGAAGAGCGAGTTTTCATGTTCGGGAAAAGTGGGAGCAACGCGTGCGCCAGTCACTCAGCAAAAATGGAATTGACTTGTTGATCCCAACCCTCTAAAATTCTTATTATGAATCAACAAAGAATTCGGCTTTTCATCGGGTGGTCGTTGCTTTGTTTGTCTTCCAAGGGTCAGGCGGCGCCCAGAATCGAGATTTTATCGAACGGCAAAACCGTGGCGGTTTTGGGTGCTTTGCGCGGCGCGCTCCAAGTGCAAGCCGATCTCACGACTCTTGATGCTCGAACGGGGAAGATGACTTTGAAAGGCAACGTCGTCTTGTCTTCCAAAGATGCGACGGGGCACACGGCAACGCTGCGCGCCGAAGAAGCGGCGCTCTCTTCGGCAGATGCCGAGTTTCAAGTCACGGATAAAGTTCTCGCTTCTTTTGCTGATGGCAGTGCTTTTGTCGATAGAGCGCAGCATGATGGCAACGTGGAACTGTATGTTGAAGCGACTTTGCAAGATGCTTTGCGAAAGCACCCCGGATTTTCCAGTTACCGCCTGCGCTATAGTGGAGTAGGCGCCGGGGCAGACACTTCGGGAACCCTTCTTTTCGATCAAGAGCACCAACTTCTCAAGGTTCACGAGTTCTTCTCTTACCCGGAAGCAAAACTGTTTCATTTGGACGACAGGATTTTCTTGAGCGTCACTTCAGCGATTTTAGAACGCGCGTTTGAAGCCGCGAAAAAGAAAAATGTTTCCAGAGAATTTGACAATCTGCCACTTTACGGTTGCCAGTTGATTGATCGGTCTCGTGAGTTGCACAACTAAAAAAGCGAAGCAACCGGAGTTGCTTCGCTTTTCGTTGTTTCGTTGGTTTACGCCAGCATCCCAGTGCTGGTGCGTCCGCCGTGTTGGGCCAAGATCTGTTGAACAGCGGCGTTGTTCAGGTCGCCGGTATCAACGACGACGAGGACGCCGCCGCTTTCGATAGCCGAACCGTAGTGACGGGACTCTTCTTCAGAGTAGCCCGCGCGCGCCAGAGCCGACGCAATCAGTCCGGTCGTGCCGCCAACAACCGCACCGGCAACCGCGCCGCCGCCGACTGCGCCCAGAGCCGCCGTCAAGAGGGTGCCCGCCGTGATGAAGGGGCCAACGCCGGGGATGAGGGCCGCCGCGATGCCGAACAACGCGCCCACGCCCATGCCGCCGAGTGTGCCTTTGGCGACATCGCTGCCCGCGTCATGATGCTCGCCCGTGCCTGTGCCGCCAGCCATGGTGTCGCCTTGGCGTGCGATGATCGAAAAGTGCTGTTCGCTGACGCCTTGAGCGCGGATGGCATTGACTGCTGCTTCCGCTTGAGCGCGGGAGTCGAAAAGAGCCGAAACGCGGCTTCCAGATTGTGTGCTTGTCATGGTTGATTCTCCTGTGTATTGCCGTGAAGCAATAGCTGACCGAGCCTTGAAGCAAATAGAACGCCACTTTCCTGACAACTCTTGAGGGATTTCCCTCAACCGTTTGGAACCAACATCAAACACCTTTCAAACGGTCAGGATTCAAGCCCCGCAACGATTCCGGCACAAACAAACCATCTTTGCGAATCAATTCGCCATCGAAGAAAATCTCGCCTCCGCCATATTCGGGGCGCTGAATGCACACCATGTCCCAGTGAACTTCGCTTCGGTTGCCATTATCCGCGCTTTCATAGGCCTGCCCCGGCGTGAAGTGAAAGCTGCCCGCGATTTTCTCATCGAACAGGATGTCCTTCATCGGGTTCAAGATGTAGGGATTGTAAGCCAGCGACCATTCGCCGATATAACGCGCGCCTTCGTCGGTGTCGAGCACCTCGTTGAGTTTTTTCGTGTCGCTTCCCGTCGCCTCGACGATTTTCCCGTCTTTGAGCACGAGCCGCACGTTTTCATGCGTCACGCCGTGTTCGATGGTTGGCGTGTTGAACTGGATGACGCCGTTGACCGAGTCCTTGACGGGACAGGTGAAACATTCGCCATCGGGAATGTTGCGCTCGCCGTCACACGGGATGACGCCGATGTCTTTGATCGAAAACGAAAGTTCGGTTCCCGGCCCGACGATGCGCACATGATCGGCCCGCTCCATGCGCTCAACCAAAGGCTTCACCGCTTCGGTCATGCGCGAATAATCGAAGGTGCAAACGTCGAAATAAAAGTCCTCGAACGCCTCGGTTGACATCTTCGCTTCCTGCGCCATCGAAGGCGACGGATAGCGCAAAACCACCCATTTCGTCTTTTTCACGCGGTGCTCCATGTGAACCGGGTGCATCCAGTGCTTCGTGTAAAGCTTCATCTTGTCGGACGAAACATCGGACAATTCGGCGGCGTTATCGGCGCCACGAATGGCGATGTAAGCCTGCACCTGTTGCATCTGGTGAAGCCCGACTTCCCCGTTGAGTTGCATCATGGGTTCGGTCGCCCCTTGAAAGAGGGCGCGCGTCACCTGACTCTGGCGCACGTTGACCATCGGATTCCCGCCCGCGTTTTGCGCCGCGCGCACGATGGCAACGGTGAGCGCAGGGGGAACGTCAGTCGCTTCGATGAGGATGTTTTCGCCGGGTTGCAGGCGCGTCGAATGCTTGATGAGCACGTCGGCGAGGCGATCAAATCGTGGATCTTTCATACGGGTTTAGTTTGGCGAACGGCTCGGCTCGCCCGTCGCAAAACGTTTCAAGCAAAGCCTGTAAAGTTGAGCGTATCTCGAGAACAGATGAATGGCGCGTCTCAATCCTCTTTAACAACTTGCCGTATAGGAATCGAGATCATTCGTTTCGTTCCATCATCCCGCACCATTAACGTGGCCTTGCTGAGCGAAAAGGTAAGCCGTGTTCTTACGAGGTTTGCCTGTGCCGCGCCAGTTCAACAACCGCCCGCGCGATTTCGCGCCCGGCATTGGGTTTGGCGAGGGTTTTGGCGGCGTCTTCCATTTTTTTCAAGCCCGACTTATCGCCCAACAGCGCCTGAACCGCGCGCAGCAAACGCTTCCCGTTGCATTCGTCCTGCACCAACACGCGCGCCGCGCCGACCGATTCGGCCATGCGCGCATTTTTGGTTTGTTCGTCGCCGCCCGTGGGCACGAGCGGAACATACAGCGCGGCTTTGCCAAGGGCGCACAGTTCCGCAACCGTTCCCGCTCCGGCGCGCCCGATGACCAGATCGGCGAGGGCGAACACGTCTTTGAGTTCGTCTTTGACGAAGGGCGTGAGCGCGTAGCGGCGTTGAAGTTCGGGCGGCAAAACCAAACGGGCGCGCGTCAAGCGGTCGAAATCTTTGTCTTGCTCGCCTTCCTGCGCGCCGCACTGGTGGATCACGCGCGCGCTTTGCAACAAGTCGGGCAGACATTCTTCGACAGCGCGGTTCAAGACGCGCGCGCCCAGACTGCCGCCGGTGATGTAAACGACGGGCAAAAACTCGTCGCTCAAACCGAAGTGGCGCACGGCTTTGGACGCGATGCCGCCGAAAATTTGCGGCCTGACCGGATTGCCCGCGACCCATGATTTGGCCTTCAACTTCGGTTCGAGATGCGCCAGAGCCGCGTCCCACGAGAGGGCGATTTTCGACGCGAAGCGCGCGCAGATGCGATTGGCGAGGCCGATTTGCGTCGTCTGTTCGTGAATCAAAACCGGAATTTTGAGCATCCCCGCCGCCACAACGGGCGGAACGGCGACATAGCCGCCCGTCGCCAGAACGACATCGGGCTTGAAGCCCGCGATGGCGCGGCGCGACTGAGCCACGCCAAGCGGAACACGAAACCAGTCGGCCACGTTTTTGGCGGACAGGTAGCGGCGCAGTTTGCCCGTCGAAACGGCGACAAAGGGCACGCCGATGGCTTCGACTTGCTTGCGTTCCATACCGCCGCGCGAGCCGATGTATTGAAACTGCGCGTCAGGTTCGAGTTCTTTGAGCGTGGCGATGAGCGCCAGAGCCGGAGAAATGTGGCCTGCCGTGCCGCCTCCGGTGACGCAAATGCGAAGCGGTCGAGAAGAAGTGGAAATCAAGGGCGAAGCGGCATCGGTCGCGGTCATGCACGTTCAAGCTTGCCAGAAATCGTCGCATTCGGTTGGGCTTTTCGCAGCGCGTCGGGAGGAAGTCGGCCACTTTCTTTCGCTTGTCGAAGCTGCGGAATTGGCGGCCACGCAAGCGATGCCAGCTCGAAATCCTGCACAGGGAGTTCGTGAGAATGCCAAAGCGCTTCGCGCCGGATGCAAGCCTCTGATCCTCTCAGGTCGTGCAACCGACTTGGAAAGCAAGGAGGCGCAGCGACAAAAAGCGGCGTGTGTCTTCCGACACACGCCGCTTTTTGTGCAAACAACAATCAGTCCGCCTCGGGCGCCGTCTCGCCGCCGCCCGTTCCACGTCCACCTTCGGCTCCAACTGGGCTGCCCGCTCCACCTGTGCCCTCGGCTCCGGTGCCATTTGCTGCGCCGTTAGCGTTGCCCGCGCCATTACCTGCACCGGCACCACGACCGTTGCCACCGCGTCCGCCATTGCCGCCGCGTCCACCGCCACGACCTCCGGCTCCGGGCAGGCGAGCATCGCCGGACAGGTTGGAAACGAACGAGGTTTCATCGCCGATGATGCCCATCATCGTCAACAGCGCTTCGAGTTTGGGTTGGGTCGAAAACGAGACTTGTTTGTCGAGTTCGTTGATTTGGGTTTCGCGCGTTTTGCGCGCGGCTTCGACGGCGCTCTTGTAATTGGTGAGAGCGGCAGAAACCGCCGCGTCATCGGCGTTTTTGCCAAAGGCGGCGCGCATCGCGTCGATCTTGGGAGTGAGCGCCATCGCCGCTGCGTTTTGCGCTTTGACGAACGCGACAACGGCATCTTGCGCCGGGACGGCTTCGCCAATGGAAGTCAGCGCGCCGCGCAGTTGCCCTTCGCGTTGTTGCTCTTGCTGTTGCTGGCGTTGCGCCTGCATTTGCTGACGCTGTTCAGGCGTCATGTTGCCCCAGTTAGGACGATTGCCGTTGCCGTTCTGGGCGAGCGCCAAACCGGTCGTCGCCAAAGTCGCTCCCAACAGGAGCCAGCGAGAAGTGTGATTTTTCATGATGTGTTTTCAACACGCTGGCCGATTCGTTCGGCCAGACGTTTGGGAACCAGTGGCGTCCCCTTGAAGCTTTTTCAGGCGCGGCGGTTAAGCAAAGGTTTCGCCGTCCAAACGGCGCACAAACCCACAACGCCTAATGACAAATTGAACTTCAGTTTTGCGCGCTATTTGTCTCAGGCGAAAAGGATCTGCGTTCTATTCCCGACGTGAAAGGCCAAGCGTGAGCGTGATTTCTGTTCCGACTTTTGAGAATACGCGATGTCATCACGCGCTTAGTGAAGCGCCTGCGCGCTCATCAAGAGTTAAGGTGTGCCTAAGGTTTCTCAAGCGATTTCCTGACACCGACTTTGGGGCGCGCAAATGAAGTTGCGCGTCGTTTTGGCCCTTGATGTCGATGTCGCTCTTTTCCCGCGCCTGTTTCCTGTATTTGCCATTTTGTCTGTTCCTTTCTTCTGCTCAATCTCAGCCCGCGCCTGTTCCAGTTTCAACTTCACTCGCAAGCGTTCCTGCTCCCGTCAATGCGGCTCCGGTTGTTGTTGATCCGATGGCACCAGTCAAGGTGTTTTTGCCGTCGGCTTTGCCGTCGGGATATGAGCGCAACGACCGCATCGTGTTGTCTTATTACCCCGCGGACAAAGCGAAAGTGCCAGCGTCTGGCGCGCCTGCGGTTGTGATGCTCCCCTATCTGGGCGCGACGGACGCGCCCGAATTCCACCGCTTCGCGCGCTATCTTGCGGCGCGCGGCGTGGCGTCGGCGGTGGTGACGCTGCCTTTTCACGGGGAGCGAAACGTTGGCCCTCCGGCGGCCAACTTTTTCCTGAGCAACGATGTGGATGTCGTGGTCAAGTCGTGGAATCAGGCCTCGTCCGATGTGTCGAGTGTTGTGACGTGGCTTGAAGCGCAGCCCAACATAGACCGCACGCGCATCGCCGGGGCGGGCACGAGTCTGGGCGCGATTCTACTTCATCTTTCGATGGGCCGCGACGCGCGCATCGGCGCGGGCGTGGCGTTTTTGGGCGGAGGCGATTTGCCGCTCATTTTCCGCAAAAGCCTGCTTACCAAACTGCGTTCTCGCGGTCGCCCGCGCGCGCTTTCACCTCAAGAAGAAGCCAAACTGCGCACCGTTGACCCGCTTTCTTATGCCCGGTTCAACCAACCGCGCCGCGTTTTGATGGTGCAAGGTTCGCGCGACATCGTGATTCCGCCACGTGCCGCGCAGGAACTCTGGCAAGCGCTCGGTCGCCCGCCGATCCGCTGGATCCCGACCAACCACCTCGCTTTGCGATTCGCCGAACCGCAAATTCGACGTGCCTCGTATGAATTCCTCCGATCCGTCTGGCGCGGCGACACCAACTTGCGCGCGCCCGGCTTTTACGCTCCCACTTTGAAAGTCGGCTTTCTGTCGGGCCTCGATTCGCGCTTGACGCCCGCTCTGACGCTCGAACCGTTCACTTTAGGTCATGGTCGCGGGCATTTGCCGCTCTTGGAGTTCAACGTTGGCTTATCCGGTCGCGGCCCATTCGCGGGCATAGCGACACCGATCAACCAGTTCGCCGACATCGGCCTCGCACGCCGCCTGAACGGCTCGAAATTGCGACCTTACCTGTCGTTTCATGTGGCTTTTTGAGTAACTCTCCGTAGCGACAGGGCTTGCCATGTCCCTACGAAATTCCTAATCGAACAACTTTTTCGCCGCCGCCGCCGGATCGGGCGCGCCCGTCAAAGGCCGCCCCACGACGAGATAATCGGCGCCTGCCTGCAACGCTTCGCGTGGAGAAAGCGTGCGTTTCTGGTCGCCCAAATCGGCGTTTTGCGGGCGAATGCCCGGCGTCACGAGCAAGAAGTCGGCGCCGCACGCCGCGCGAACCGGCAAAATCTCGCGCGGCGAACACACCACGCCATCAAGTCCGGCCTGTCTGGCCAAATCCGCGAGGCGCAAAACCGCTTCGCGCGGCGAATCCTGCAAACCCAGCCGGTTCAGCGAATCGGCGTCGTGCGAAGTCAACACAGTGACGCCAATCAAATGCACGTTCGGATTCACCTCGCGCGTCGCGTCCACGGCAGCGCGCATCATGTCGAGGCCACCCAAACAGTGAACGTTGAAAATTTTCACGCCCATTCGCGCCGCCACACGACAAGCCGCCGCAACGGTGTTGGGAATGTCATGAAATTTGAGGTCGAGAAACACGCGCGACGGCCCGATTTGCTCGACAATCTGCGGCCCGCTCGAACAGAACAACTCCAACCCGACTTTGAATCCGCCCACGTGCGGTTCGAGTTGGCGGGCCAATTCGAGGGCGCGCTCGGAGGACGGCACATCGAGCGCGACTAAGACGGATTGGGATGGATTGGGAAACGGCATAAGCGGAAGTGGCGCGCAGTTTAAACGAGCGTTGGCGTGTTTCCGTGCGATGCCCTTCCGCGGCCTGTTGCAAACGGAAAAACTGCGTGCCCTACATGGACGAATTTCCACCTATCGCCTCACCGACACACGACACGCCGCGTTCTCAAGAAGTGGATATGCTCGCTTTGGCGCGCGCACAATAATGGGTTTTGTGGGCCATCTTGGCCAACATCGGCGTGTTGTTTCTGGGCATGGCCTCTCGTAACGCGACAGCCGGTGCTGTTCCCGAAGCTCCCGAATTGAGGGAAACAATGATCGGCCTGATGCAGCTTGGTCTGGCTTTCTTTGTGGCGTTCACGACTTGGAACCTCGCCAGCGCCCTGAAGATCAAATGGGCGTGGCTGGCGGCCATTCTTTCGCTGTTTTCGATCATCGGCCTGCTCGTGCTTTTCAACATCAACAAATAGGCGACTCGAAAACTGCGCGCGGCAGGTTTCAAAGTCGGACTTTTGGGAGCCAAAGTTCCGCCAGAGGCGCCATGATTCTCCTCGCCGAAACGCCCGCACTGTGGCCGCCCTCCGCTTCGCGCGACGACTTGAATCGAAGCCTCGGAGCCGCTCTACTCGCTAAAACAAGCCGCCCAAACCGCCGTATTGGAAGTAGAGTTTGCGCCGCGTCGAGTCGAAGTTGAGCGACAGTTCGCGGTTGCCAACGGTGCGGCCCAGACTCCAGCCGGTGTTGAGGTTGCTGGCCAGACCACCGGAAAAGTTGGCGTAGTCCAGAAACGCGCCCAGACGCCACTTCGGCGCGAAATAGTAGTCCGCGCCCGCGCTGCCATACAGCGAACGGTCGCTTAAAGAGCGCGAGGCAAAAGCCGAAAGCGCGATTTTGGGCGACAAATTGGCGCTCGCACTTGCTGTGAAGTAGTGCGTGAACGAGGTGCCCGTCGCGCCATACAAGCCGATGCTGGAACGATCATAGGTGTAGGAAAGCGACAGATTGGCGACTTGACCAATCGCCTGATTGAACGCAAAGTTGGCGCCCGGCGCCAGACCACGCCGCCCATCCGAGTAGTTGTAAGCCGTCGCCAGCAGGTTGGCCGAGAAAGAGGAGCCGCGCCACGGCGAATAGTTGGGCGAGGAAAACGAGGCGTTGAGCGTTTGGCCAAACAGCGAGCGGTAGCGCGTCCCGGAGTTTGTGCCGCCGCCCGGAAGTCCGATGCCGCCGCCGCGACCGGGAAGCCCGATGCCTGCGCCCGGGTCGATGGAAGTTGCGTCTTGCAATGCGTAAGGCACGCGCCCGACGGCCAGAGCGTTGGCACTCAAGGCGTAGCGCCAGCCGGTGTGTCCGAGATTTTTAGGCTGCATCCGGGCGAAGAACTGGCCGCGCGCCGAGCCGGTTTCGCCTTGGGGCCGGTCGAAAAAGCCTTCGAAGCCGATTTGCATTTGCGATAGTTCGCGTTGCACCGACGCGCGGGCGAACAGGTCGCGGTGACGCGGCGCGCTCACCCACATATCGGCCACGGTTCGCTCGTCAAGTTGTTGTTGATGCGTGAAGTTGACGTTAAAATCTCCGTGGCCGATTTGGTCAACGGAAAAGTTGCCGTGCGAGCGCGGGTTCAGCCAGTATTGTTGTTGAACCGCCAGCGATGGGCCGGAGCGCTGGGTGCCAAAGCCGCCGCCCATCACGTTGCGCAGAAACACCGTGCCCGTGCCGCGCCCGTTGGCCTGATAATAAAGCGGAAAATTGACGCCGATGCCGCCGCGCGAGTTGAACGCCAAAATGTCGGTTTGCGGGTTGAACGAGCCGTCGAGCGGCAACACGTAAATCGGCAAAGCGAAGGCTTTCTGGCCGTTGAAGTAGATTTTGGCGCGCTCGAACTGCACTTTGTCACGCGGAAAAACGCGCAGGCGCCGCGCCGTCACCCAGTAACCATCGGTCGCGTCGAAGCCGGGCGGCGGCAGTTCCACGATGCGCGGCGCGGGGCCACGGCTTTCGGGCAACGGTTGGTAGGCGGGCGCGTGGGTTTGAAGCGTCGGCTCGCCTTCGGGCACGGGCTTCGGCTGGGCCACGAGCGGGTTCGAGCGGTTGCCATCGCCATCTTGAGCGACGAGGGGCGCGGGCGTATCGGCGAGCGAGCCGGGAACAACCGCGCTTCCCGATTGCCTCACGGGGGCATTTTGCACAGCAGTTGTGCCTTCAGTTGAAGTCGTGCCGTCGGGCGAAGAGGGCGTTTGCGTTTCACTCGAAGCATCGGATTTGGCAGGCGCACCGTCTGGCGAAGAGGGCGTTTGCGCGAGCGGAACCGGTTGTTCACCGAGCGTTGACGCTGCTTTGTCGTCGGGCGCAGAAGTTGTTGGCCCGTTCGATGTTGGACTCATCGTCTGCTCCGGCGCCGGAGTTGTTGGCTCGCTCGATGTTGAAGCGTTTGGCTCGCTCGATGTTGAAGCGTTTGGCTCGCTCGATGTTGAAGCGTTTGGCTCGCTCGATGTTGAAGCGTTTGGCTCGTTCGACGTGGGAACGTTCGGCTGTTGCGATGCTTGATCGCCCGGAGCCGTTGGTTCATCCGGCGCGAGCGGGGTTGATGGATTGAGTGGCGCTTGTTTATCGGGCGCGCCGGAATTTTCGTTCGGCGCGGGCGCAGTCGTTCCGGGAAGACCCTGCACGGTTGGCTGAGTCAAGTTGTCGCGGCCCTGCGCGATGGAAGTAGGAGCCTGCGGAGGAGCGACCAACGAAGGTGCGGAAGGAGGCGACGCCGAAGCGGGCGTGTGCGCGCCCGTTTCTTCGCCCGGCGCGGGCGGAGGAAGCGGGCCGAAGTTCGCGCCCGCGAATTCCTGACGCGCGGCGCGGGAGCCAGATGAAGCGTCGCCTTCTCCCCGACGCATCACGCCTTGACGGCGGCGCAGGTCGTAAAACAAACGGTCGCCCCGCAGTTCAACGGCTTTAGAACCCCGCCCGTTGCGAATGCGCACGCCGCCCGCGTTGCCCTGCGCCCACAACCGTTCGTTGGCCAGATCGACATCGAGACGCACATCGCTTTCGACGTGCAAATCACCGAAATCCAAGGTGCCCGCGCCCGACGAAGTGATGATGTTCGTGCCGTTGCCGTAAGCGACGTAGGGAGCCGCGACTTCGAGATAGCGCTCGCGCAGACCGGTCTCTTCGGCAAATTCAACGGTCGTCGTTTCGCGCGCGTTGCCGATGAAGGCTGTGATGGTCGCCGTTCCCGGCGTGTTGGCCGAGCGCAGCAAAACCCGCGCGACACCGCCCGACAGCATCGCCTGACTTTCGATGGAACCCGCCGTTGTCGCAAAGCGCACGCTCGAAACGGGCACAATGGACGACGAAGATTGCGGCACCTGCACGAAAATCGAAGTGGTGCTGAGGCCGTTGGCGGGAATGACATCGGGTTCGGCGCGCAGTTCAAAGCGAAAATTCTGCGCGCGCGCGGGCGACGCGACAAGCACCGCAGCGCCGCCCAAAGCGACGCCACAACCGAAAAGACGAAGGGACATAAGGGAATCTGTCAAACGCAAAACGCGCCCGCTTATTGACCAAAGCGAGCGCGTTGAGTTTCTCCAGCCGAGGCATTCCAAAGGCGAAGGAAACGAGCAGTTCCAACCGGAAGAGCATCAACGCGCCGAACGCTCTTGCCAATCAATCAAAGCTTCGATGAGGGGCAAAGGCGTCAAACCCACTGGATGCTCTTCAGCTAAAAAGTGCTTTAGTTGCCTTGAGCGGGCACGTTCAAACCCAAAGGAGGAGTCGCGGGCGGAAGAACCGGCGCGACGGGCGCATTGAGCGTGGGCACTCCTGGGTTAGGCGTGGAAATGGGCGCTCCACCCGGCACGGCGGGCGTCAGGGGCACCGGAGGCGCAAGCGGAACTGTCGTTCCTCCGGCACCGGGCCTCATCACACCGCCACCTGTGTTGGAACCGCTTCCACCGACACGACCGGTGCCGTTCGCTCCTGCCGAGGAGCCAACAGGAATGGGCAACTGGAATTCGTCGGGCGGTTCGACAAACGCCGCGGCGATGTCGTTGAACGCCGCACCTGATGCCGCCTTCAGACGATCTTCGGGCGTGCTACCGCCGTAAGGTTTGCTCGTCACGGTGATGCTGCGAAACGGTTGGGCTTGACCGGTTTGATAAATATCGCCGCGCATGCGCACTTGAACCGTTGGAGATTGCTGTGTTCCGCCGACCAGCAAATTTTCGAGCGCGACCTGAGCCACCATGCCCGGTTGGTCGAGATTGAGTTGCGAAAGCACCGACTGCGCCGCAGGAAGAGTCGGCGAGAGCACAAAGGCTTTGACATCATCATCGGAAATTTTCTCTTCCTGCAAAGCGCGGCGCAAAAGAGGATCGAACAGGTAAGGCAAGGTGATCGAAAACTTGCCCGTGCTTTGTAGGGCGCTCGACAATTGGCCGCTCACCAGAGGAACCAGCGCCAACGCCAGTTCGCCGCTTCCCGACGAGGCCGTCGCGCCTGTAGTTGCACCAGCAACAGGAGCCGCCGTTAAAGCACCATCGGCAGGAGCCGATACGGGCGCCGTTTTATCAGCCGGAGGAGAAACCGGAGCGGGAGTCGTTGCGGGCGCCGAAGCCGAATCCTCGGGGTCGAGAAAATTAGGGTTGACTTTGAGCGGCAACACGATAAGAACGCGCTGGCCGGGCCAAATTTGCAATTGGTTGGCGTTGTTCTTTTTGCGAGCGAAAGCGGGCGTAGCGCCCATTCCTCCTCCGGCAACCAGAACCACAACGCCCACGGCAAAAGGAGCAAGTCGAAAAAAGCGAGATGGATGTTTCATTTGGAAAAGACGCGACTGACGCAATAGCGCGACTGGCGTGACTGCCGCAACGGCTTGGGGAAACTTAAACGAAAGGGGCGCCAATTCCCGAAGACGGCGCCCCACAAGACACGTTTTCCCTTCGCCTTGGGGAACGGCGAAGGGAAAACATTCCGACTAAGGGAGTTGCTACTGGCGAGGCGGAGCCAAGCAACCAGACAAAGCGGCTTTGGCTCCACGCAAGTGCAACGGTTTAGCGGGGATGTCCAACTCGGGTTACGGGAACGGAGGCGCCGACCAGACCACCACTCACGCCGCCGCGTCCGATGCGAACGCCAACGCCACCACGAGCCGTTGAAACAAAACGCGAAGTCAAAGCGCCAGTCGTAGCGGTGCGCGAGTCGGTGACCTGCGCCGCGTCAACAACAACGGTTGGACTGATGCGAAACGTCGGCACAGCGTCAGTTGAGTTGCGCGACAAAGCGCGCAGGAAAAGCTGCGATTGGCCGGGCTTGAAGTTGGCGCCCGCAGGAAGCGTGATGCCGCTGGGAAAGTTGAACACCGCGTCACCTCCGGTCAAGGTCACGTTGGGCGCCGGGAAGTCCTGCGACACGAACGTTGTCGCGGCACTAAAGCTGGGCGTCGTCGAAATCTGAATTTGGAAGGTGTCCGCACCAGAGGTGGCGTTGGTGCCCGGAGGGAGCACGTAGACCGGATATAAGTTGCCGTTGCCGCTCCCGCTCCCGACAGAGAAGAACGAGGACACCAGAGGGTTGATCGTGTTGCCCAGAGGGCCGTTGAGGAATTGGTTGATGTCGGACTGCGCGTTGATACGAATGGTGAGGTTGGCCAGATCGTAAGCGAAACCCGTGTTGATATCGGGCGTGTTGGGCACGATGATCGGGCGAAGCAGGGGCGTGTAACCTCCGGTTGAAAGCGAACTGAGCGAACGGAAGGGCAACAAGTTGACAACAGTCGTATTGACGTTGGTGTTGGTGTTGGTGTTGTTATTGTTGTTATTGATCGCGTTTACCCGCTCAGCGGAGATGCGTTGCACACGGTAGAAGTATTGTTGACCGATTTGCAAAGGTTGCTGGGTGAACGTGAACGAGAGAGTCGTTTGCGTTTGCTGGAAGTCGTTGATGGAAAACTTGAGAAAGCTGCTCACGCTTACGTTAATGGTTGCCCCAGTGCCGCTGCCATTGTTCGTGTTGCCGTTGTTGTTATTAGCCGCGTTGTTGTTGGCGCTGATTATAACGGTGCGAGTCAAGCCGTTGGAGCCATTGGGAATGATCGGCTCGGAAAACGAGAGGTTGGCGCCCGGAGCGAGGTTGCGCGCGTCGATGAAGCCTTGAATGGTGTCGGTGTTCGCCGAAAAGCTGGGCGTTGTGCCACGGTAGATGATGTAGCCCACCACCGCTTCGGTTTGCAACGAACGCGAAAAGTTGATGCCCGTGAAGCCCGGACGGAACTGAACCGCCGGTTGAGGGTAAACGCCAGTTGGGTTCGATTCAAAAGGCTGCGATACGCGCGGCGCCGAGTTGTTGCCGCCGCCGCCAAGTCCGACCAAGGCTACAAGAGCGCCCAGACCGGCCAGACCGATTAATCCTTTGCCCAGACCGCTTTTGGCGATGCCGCTACGGTTACCCGCACTGACAGGAGCCGAAGTGACCGGCGTTGAAGAGGTGCCCCGCGTAAAAGAAACGGGCGAAGTGGGAGCGGTGAAAATCTGGCGCACGAGGTCGCCTGTGCGCACGCCTGCCGCGCCACCAGCCGTCACAACGGCTGTCGCTTGGTCGGCGTCCACACGCCGAACCGTGACTTCACCGATTTTGCGGCGCTCGGTGACGTTGCGCGTGCCGTCGAACACGTCGCGCAGCACCGTGTAGCGCTGTCCCACGCCAACGCCGTTGCGTGTGCCGATGGAAAGTTCCAAGTCGTTGCGCGTGGTGTTGAGCACGGCGCCCACGGGAAGCGTGGTCTGGCGCATCGAACGCACGGCAGAAAAGGTGACTTTATTGATCGCTTCGTCGATGAGAATCTCGTTGGCGATGGGTGTTAGCTTTTGCTCGGTTGACTCGATGTTTTGCGTGCCGTTGATGTAATCGCCGGTCCCCGCATCGAGTTGGCGAACCAAAATGCGAACGCGTGCGCTCTGGTTGGGCACAACCTGCACGCCGGTGATCTGGCCAGAAAACACGCTGGTCGAGCCGACGGCCTGAGCCAGACGAACCTGAGCCGTGTCATTGAAGGGCGGTTGCAAGCCAGCCTGCTGGCCGACAACTTCTTGCAAGCGTTGACGGGATACGACGTTGAACCCGCCGGATCGTTGAAGTTCAACCGCCAAAGCGTCGGCGGCTTTGCGGCCCAGCAGCGGGTCTATGCCGTTGCTGGTCGCAAAATCGAGCACAACCACCGACTGCACTGTTTGGTCTTGGGCGCGGGCCGGAACGCTCGAAAGCGAAGCGAACAGCGCGAAAACAAGGGGCAAAAGCCATCCCGCAAGGACGGCACGCGCCATACGGCGCATCCAGGGCGCTTCGTGCCGGAAGGAAATCCGGGGGCGCAACAAAGTGGCAAGGGTCATCCAAAAGCCTTTAACGTGAAAGTGTCCGCCGTTTAGAACCGCATCTTCTCCTCTTGTTGCGCGCTCAAGCGCGAAAAAAGCCCGAAGAAAACGCGGTCAAGCCGGCAACATGACGCGAAGCAGCCTCAATTTTCGGAGACCGGGCCGCCTCTTGTCAAGCCGACCACCCCAAATTCGCCGCGCCGCTCGCTCTTGCGCCCCGATTTTGCCCCTGCTCTTCATGCTCTATGAACCCGCCCGCACCTTTCGATTCCCTCGATCTTCCCTTCACCAAAATGCACGGCATCGGCAACGACTTCATCGTTCTCGATTGCCTGCGTTTTCCCATTTCAGACGATCTCGATTTCGCTGCCCTCGCCGAAGCGATGTGTGATCGCCATTTCGGCATCGGCGGCGACGGGCTGTTATCGCTCGAACCTTCGACAGACGGAAACGAGGCGCGAATGCGGATGTGGAACCCCGACGGAAGCGAGGATATGTGCGGCAACGGTTTGCGTTGCGTCGCTCTTCTGGCGCACACGCGCGGTTATGTCGGCGAGGGTTTCCAAATCCAAACCCTCGCCGGAACGCGACGCGCCACCGTCACAGATCCGGGCATGGTTCGCGTTTCGATGGGCGCGCCCGACTTTTCGCCGCGCAACGTGCCCATCGCGCGAACTGAACCGCTCATCGAAGGCACAATCGAACTCAATGGCCACCATTTCGAGCACGTCACGAGTCTGTCCACCGGCTCAACGCACACCGTCATTTTCAGCGAAACGGCGGTAGACGAAGCAACCTTCGCTGGGTGGAGTCCGCGCTTGGAACTCGCGCCCCTGTTTCCTCTTCGCACGTCAATTATGTGGGCACATCCGCTTGGATCGAACCACTTCGAAGTGCGCATTTGGGAGCGCGGCGCGGGCGAAACGCTCGCTTGCGGCACGGGCGCCTGCGCCGTCGCCGTCGCGGCGCGCATCACTCAACGCGCCGAAGGTGCTGTTACAGTTCGCTCGCGTGGCGGCGAACTGCTGGTCGAATGGGACGAAATTCAAAACCAGATTTGGAAAACCGGCCCGGCGAAGGAAGTGTTTGAAGGTGTTTGGCGCGGCATTTAGAACAGTCTGAACAGGTCGGCGAATGAATTCGCCGCCAAGTAGGTGGACGGCGTGTCGTCAACCTTCGCAGAAGAACACCGTTTCGGGCTGTCTCTAAGAAACTGTTGCAAAAGTGGTTTGTAGGGACATGGCTTGCCATGTCCGCGCGAGAATGTTTGGTTTGTCCAACGATGAACTCACACAACGTGGCGTTGCGGACATGGCAAGCCATGTCCCTACAAACCACTTTTGCAACAGTTTCTTAGGATTTTGTCCTGTAGTGCTTCGGATTGGCAAAGGTTCTCTCGAACGCAACTTTCTTTATGCGAAGGGTTACTTTGGCCGGTGTAGAAGTTTCCGATCCCAATAATTAACCCAAGTGGCAGAAGGTGCCACTTGGGTTAATCAACAACTTCACGCCAACTTCGAAGCCGCGCCTGCATCGAGAAACCACTTCAGTTCGCCATCGGTTGGATGGACGCCTGTTGAAGGCACATTTTGCACGTCGCGTGGGCCGTTGATAATTTCTTGCACACGCGCGGCCTTATCTTGCCCGGTCACGAGGAAGTAGACCTTGCGCGACGAGTTGATTTCGGGAAACGTGAACGTCACGCGCCGGACGAACGGCTCCAAAGTCGAAACCGGTGTGGCGACAACTCTGCGCTTTGTTTCATTGAGTTGCGGCGAATGGGGAAAAAGCGAGGCCGTGTGGCCATCCGGCCCCATGCCGAGCAGGTTGCAATCGACGCGCGGGCCAACTTCTCGAATGCGGCGCTCGTAGTTCGCGGCGGCGACTTCGGGATCGAATTCTTCGCCTTCGATGCGCACTAATCGCTGCGAGATGAGCGGGCCAAGCGTTTGGCGCGCCATGAGGAAGTTCGAGTTCGGGTCGTCCGGGCCGACCGCGCGGTCGTCACCAAAAAGCAACACGATCTTATCCCAGTCGAAGCGACCGATCCAATCGTCGGAACCCAGCCGTTGATAGAGTGCTGTGGGCGTTGAGCCGCCGGAAATCGCCCAGATCCAGACGCCGCGTTCGTGGATGGCTTCGCGCGCATCGCGGGCCAAAACGTCGGCGAGGTCTTCGACCAGTTGTTGCGCATCAGGCGCGATGTGAAAAGGTGTTGACATGAGCTCATTTGAACGCGAAGCGTGAACGAGTGCATTGTTCAGTGCGGCGGAGGCGCTTCGCGCTTTTGATGATGCACTCGCTCACGCTTCGCGTTCTTGATAATCACGCAGGCTTGTGGAGCAGTTCAGTTCACCGGCTTGTGCCAGCGCCGCCCATCGCGGGCGATGAATTCGTCGGCTTCTTGTGGCCCCCAGCTTCCGGGCGCATACGGAAACGGCGCGGGCGCGGCGCCTTGATGCCAGGCGTTTAAGATGGGGTCAACAATGCCCCACGCCGTCTCGCTTTCGTCACGGCGGGTGAAGAGCGTCGAGTCGCCAATCAGCGCGTCGTGCAGCAAACGTTCATACGCTTCGGGCGGCTCGCTGCCAAAAGTTTCGGCGTAATCGAAGTTCATCCGCACATCGCGCACCTCGTTGGAACCGGGAACTTTGGCGTTCATGCGCAGCGCAAAACCGTCGTTGGGTTGAATGCGCATCACCAGCATATTGGATTTCAAACGAGTGTCCGCTTCTTCGTTGTAAAGCACGTTGGGCACATCTTTCCACCGAATCACAACTTCGGAATCGCGCTCTTCGAGGTTTTTTCCGTGACGCAAATAAATCGGCACGCCGCCCCAACGCCAGTTGTCCACTTCCAACTTAAGCGCGACATAGGTTTCGGTTTGCGAATCGGGAGCCACGCCTTCAGCTTGTTTGTAGCCTTCGTATTGTCCGCGCAGAGTGTTTTGTGCCACTTGTTCGGGAGACATCGGTTTGATGGCGCGCAGAACTTTCAGTTTTTCGTCGCGCACATCATCGGCTCCTAAGCTCGTCGGTGGCTCCATACAAACCAAACTCATCACTTGAAACATATGATTGACCACCATATCGCGCAGTGCGCCCGATGTTTCATAGTAGCCCGCGCGTTTGCCGACATCCACCTTTTCCGCAACTACGATCTGGATCTGGTCAACGTAGTGATTGTTCCAGATCGGTTCCCACAACAGGTTGCCAAAGCGCAGCGTGAGGATGTTTTGCACGGTTTCTTTACCTAAGTAATGGTCAATGCGAAACACCTCGTTTTCAGGAAAAAAGCGCGCGATGAGCGCGTTGAGTTCGCGCGCGGACTTGAGGTCGGTGCCGAAGGGTTTTTCGACGATGATGCGGCGCCACGCGGTCTTGTCGCCCCCGTTTTTGAGCGCAGCTTTGCGAACTTCGCCCAGATTTTGAATGATGGGCGCGAACTCTTCGGGTGGAACCGAAAGGTAATACAAGCGGTTGTCGCCCGCGCCGACACCCTTGGAAACCTCGACTACTCGTTCTTCCAATTTCTGATGCGAGGCCGCGTCGCCGTAGTCGGCGCCCTGCTGGTAGAAAATGCGGTCGCTCAGCCACTTCCATTTGGCTTCATCGAAGGGCAGACGGGCGAATTCTTTGATGCCTTCGCCCAGATTCTGGCGAAAGGCGGCTTCGTCTTGCGGGCGGCGACCAAAACCGACGATAGCGAACTCGTCGGGCAGCAAATCCTGCGCGGCCAGATCGTAAAGTGCGGGCAAAAGTTTGCGGCGCGTGAGGTCGCCCGTGGCGCCAAAAATGGTCATCACGCATGGCGGAGAGCAACGCGAACCGTTGCGAACGGAAGCGGAATTTTGAACGGTGGATTCGGACATAATGAAAGGCGCCTTTGCGAGGCACTTGAGCTACGGGTTGCAAGGGCGCCGCGCGGCTTTTAGGATAACCGCGCTTTGTGCCGGAGCGGTTCAAGAAGCGGGCCGCTTTGGGGGGTTGAGGAAATTATCACCGCTGGCAACCGCGCAAAATAGCGGCGACACGGGGCGTCGTGCCATCACCTTTCTCCGACCAGCTGGCCTTTGGCTGTAATTTTCACTCTTCTATAGCGGATCTCATTGACCTTGCATCTTGTAGGGACGGCGCTTGCTCCGTCCGCAGGCGGCGTGATGAGGGGACGGAGCAAGCGCCGTCCCTACAAGATGATGTAATCCTTCTGAGACACGCTTTAAGCGCTCTACCCGCAACAACCACACGGCGCCGGAACACAATGTTCCGGCGCCGCTTCTCACATCTCTTCAGTTCCGACTACTTAGCGAAAATCTTGGCGAAGAATCCGCCGTTTTTGCTCGCGTCTTCGGCGGGCGCTGCGTCGACGCCCAGCATTTCCATCGCCAACCGGTTGATCTCTTTGGCGATGGGCGTCTGGGCGTCGTAAATCACGAACGGTTTGCCTTCGTTGATCGAGCGCACCACGATGCGGCCATCGGATGGCACTTTGGAAATCATCTTCATACCGAGCACATTTTCGACATCGGCGAGCGAAATGCCGACATCGGAGTTGGCGCGATTGAGGACGGGCTGGATTTTTTCGGGCGGATACAACTGGCGCAGCATTTCCAAAGCGGTTCGCGTTTTATGAAGCGCCAACAAGTCGAGCGAAGTCAGCAACAACACGGTCTTGGCAGCATCGAGAACAGCCAAAGTTGTGTCTTGTAGTTGCGACGGCGTATCGACGATGATGATGTCGTAGTTTTCACGCAAGGTTTCCACGACTTGTTCAACGGTATAAACAGTGATAGATTCCGCGTATTGCGGAGTGGACGGCGCAACTAACACTTTCAAGCCCGATTCGGGATGAACGGTGAGGTATTGTTCCAACAGTTCTGCGTCAATGCCGCCGTGACCTTTTTGAGCCAAACCCGCGATTGTGTTTTGCGGCGTCAAGTTGAGCATCAAATCGATGTCGCCGAACTGCAAATTGAGGTCAACCAGGGCCACGCGCGGCGGTTTGCCGCCTTCACCTTTGGCGAGAGCGAGCGACACGGCGAGGTTGGCGGACAACATGGACTTGCCCGCGCCGCCCTGAGGCGAATAGATGGCGATGATGTCGCCCCGCGGGCGCGGCGCTTCGCCGGTTGCGGGCGGGGCGACCGAATCGCGTTGGCGCGAAGTCGTTTCATACACGTGGCGCACCGCCGACAACAAATCTTCGTTCGACACGGGCCGCATCAGGCAATCGCGCGCGCCCGCGCGCATCAGGCGGCGCATCAGTTCCATGTCCGCGCCATCGAGCAGCACAACCGTCGAAGTGTCGGCTGAGGCTTCGGCGATTTCATCAATGATGGAAAGGGCGTCAATGCCGAGGAGGGCGCCGTCGAGCAGGACGACGTGCGGCTTGAGCTGGCGCGTGAGGTCGAGGGTGTCGCGCCGGTCGGACGCGCCGCCGACAACGGTGATGTCGCGGTCGCGCGACAACATGATTTCGATGTCGCGCCGCGAATCGGGACGCGGATCGGCCAGCAGAACGGTAATAGGCATGATTGAAGGTGGAAGTGTAGAAGCGCCCCGGCACGCAGGAGAGGGGGAGAGCAAGAATGGGAGAGGGGGAGACTTTTGGCTCGTCGTTTTCCCACTCTCCCCTCTTCCACTCCTGAAGCGCTCAAGGTGTGCGCGTGGTGTTCTGGAAGATGACGCCACTTCCGTCTTGGCGCGACGGAAGCTGGGGAAGTGAGGGGCCGCGTTCGACAATGGGCAGCGTTGTGGGCGAGGCGGGCAAGAAGTCAATCCGGGGAGTCATGAAAATCGCCAACTCGGTCTCGTTGTTTTCGTATCTCTTCGATTTGAAGAGGGCACCGATGATGGGCAAGTCGCCCAGAATGGGGACTTTCGAGGTTTGCTGGCGTTTTTCGTTGGTCATCAAACCGCCCATCACGATGATGTCGCCGGGACGAACGGCGAGCGTTGTGTCCACCGAGCGCACCGATTCGCCGGGAATCAAAGCGCCGCCGACGTTGATTTCAAACGTCCGGTCGGGCTGGGTGATGTCGGCGCGGATTTGCAAGATGATGGTGTTGTCGTCCGAAACCGTGGGGCGCATCGAGATGATGACGCCGTAACGCCGGAACTCGATGTTTTGCGCGTTCGATCCAAACGAGGCCACCGCCGAAGGCACGGGCCGTTCGCCGCCGATGGTGATTTGCGCGGACATGCCTTCCATCGCGCTGACGTTGGGGCGGGCCAGAATGCGCGCGTCGCCCCGGTTGGAAAGCGCGGTGAGTTGAGCGCGGAACGGGTCGAGGAACTGAAACGGGCGCCCACCGATGAAACCGTTGGCAATGGTGGCCACGCCTTGTTGAAGCGAGGGGTTGATGGAGCGAGTCACGCTTCCCGGCGTGGTTTGCGTGGACGGGTTGCCGTTGGCATCGATGACCGGATTGCCCGCCGCATCTCTCAAAACCGTGACCGTGCCGGGGGTTCTGGTTTCCGTGAGCACCGAAGCCGAGCCGAACTGAACGCCCAGATTTTTAAGAGCCGTGCGCGAGATTTCCACGACGTTGGTTTCAACGGTCACGTTACGCACCGTCGCCTGAGAGGGATCGAGAATGCGCACGAACATCTGCACGTTGAGCGGACGCGCGTAGCCGCCCGCCGGATCGTAAGCGGGCAGTGCCGCCTCGACGCCCAGAGGCCGCGAGTTCGAGCCGCCCTGCCCTGTGCCTTGAACCGCAATCGGCGTGGACTGTTGGGCGATGATCAAACCGAAACGCTTCACAGCTTCATAATCGCCGCGCGTGCGAACGTTGCCGTAAATCGCCACGCTGTTGCTCGAAGCACGCACCGCGTAAACCGTGCGAACGCCCGTCACCAATTGCAATTTGTCCGTCAACTGACGGTCTTCGCCTTGAAGCAGAGGAACGTCCGAGTTGTAATAAGGGCTTTGCGAGTTGGCCAGACCGCGCACCACGATGAACGGCATAATCGGCTGGTTGAGCGACGGCAAAATGCGCAGGATCGCTTCGGCTTCTTCGGGCGAATTGGTCGCCGCTTTGAGCGCCAATCCGGTCGGGAGCGTCACCAGTTCGATGCTCGAATTGCCCGTCAGGCGGCGCAGCGAATCTTGGAGAGAATCGGTCGGCGATAGGTTGACGACCCCGCTTCGCACGGCGTCAATCGAAGGCGCGTTGACATCGGCGTAGAGCGAGGACACCACGCGCGGCACATAAAACTCCGCGGTCGAAGTGGCGCCCGTCACTTCGGCGGCGTTGCGCACCACGCCTTGCAGTTGTGCCGCGAGCGAGCCGTCGGGCAAGCGCATCACCGTCGCCCGAATGCGCGGGTCGCCCAGCGCCGCCGTGATGGCGGCTTCGAGCGCCTGCGGATCGCGCGCCAGGGTTTGAGCGGCGCCCGAACCGCCGCGCGGCGAGGTTTGCACGCGGTAGATGTTGGCGCGCCCCACGGCATCACCGGGATAACGCGACGTGAAAACCGCCAAAGTCGAAGTGCCCGCTCCGGCTCCGGTGACGGCGATGGTGCGCGCGTTGATGGCGCGCGCGTCCATCACGTTCGGGTCGGAAAAGAACACCGACAAAATGTTCTCGGGAAACGACACCAGCCGCGCCAAACCCTGCGTCACTTCGATGCCCGGACGCGGCCCGCTTCGGGAAACGCCCTGCGGCAAACGCGGCGTGAAGCGATAACCCACATCGGGCCGGCGATTGGTTGTGGGCGCGAGCAAAACCGGCGAAATGCGCGACGCGCCGCCACTGTTGAAAGCGCCGGAACCCGCGTTGCGAAGCGGGCGAGCACGCGGCGGCGCGGGCTGAAGCCGTCGCTCGACTTGTGGCTCCGCCGCGCTTCCACCTGCCAAAGGCGCGGGCGCCGTCTGGGTGGTTCGATTGGGAACGGGCGTTGTTCGTGAAGGTGCGGCCTCTTGCACGGGCGCCGTCGTTCGCGGCAACATCGGCGCGGGCGGCGGCAACTGATTCGCGTCGGTTGAACCTGTGCCCGGCGAACCGGAAAGCGCGCTGGGGGAACCAGTTGAAAACAGGTTGTTGGCAGGCGCAGGTGAACTACTTTGAGTCAAACCAGTTCCCAGAGCCATTGCGGGCGAAGAAACATTGGGCGCGCGAGTGACAGTTGTCGCCGTCGAGCCGCTTAGATTCATAGCAACGGGCGCAATCGAAGTCACGGGAGTAGCCGGGTTAAGCGCCGATTGATTGGAAGAGGCGCCCGAATTGGGCGCAAGCGAAGTCGCACCAGTCGCGGGTTTGACGCCCGCCTCAACGAAACGCAGCGCGATGCGTTCGGTTGGCCCCGCAGCGTTTTGCAAGCGAATCACGAGCAAACCGGGCGAAAGAGCGCGCACCGAGAACGCGCCGGTTTGCCCTTCGCACTGCGCGTAGCTGCCGCCGCGTTCAACGGAAAAGCTTTCGCCTCGTGCGAGTGGAAACGTCACGCTTTTGCCAACTCGCAGCGTCATCGGCGCGGGAATGGCCGCGCTGAAAAAAAGCGGTGCACCGTGCGCCCCAGCGCCGTAAAACGCGGGCCAGACCAGCAAAAAACCAACGGCTAAAGCGCGCCTGCGGCGCTCGAACAACGGCGAACCGGTGGCGCGCGACGCCGCGCGAAGCGGCGAAAAATGCAGCGAAGAATTCATGAATGCAAAACGTTCCAAAAGGCGAAAAGAATAAAAAAGGCAACGGGCGCCGCCTTGAACTCAAGGCGGCGCCTCCCGAATTAGCCAGCCGGCAAAGGCACGGTTTCGGTGCGCAGGATTTTGCCGTCACCGTAAACCGGAATATTATAGGTTTGAACGGGCGCAGGCGCAGGCTTAAATGAAGGCACGCTCGAACGCCCGGAAAGCGTCACGGACTGGCTGGGAGGAGTGAACGGTGTGCTCGTCCCGTTTGAACCCAACGGGGGAAGAGGCGGCGGAATGAGTTCCACAGGACGCCTGCCGCCGCGAGGAATACGCGTAGCGTTGCCGCCACCCGACGAACCGGTTGCCGCTTTGCTGAGAGCGGTCAACATGGTTTTGCCCAAAGCGTTCGCGGTTTTGTTGCCCGCCGTTTTGTGCGCTTCGGCGTAAGGCGCGATTTGGGGCTTGGTGACCGACACCGCTTGCGACGAAACCGAGCGCGTGAGCGAAGCTCCCGCCCCCGAAGTTCCGGTTGTTGCGGTCGTCACAATGCCGCCTGAGCCAACGGTATCGGTTACGGGCACGGGGTCAACCGAGCGGTTGGACGGAAGCGCCGGGCGCACCAAAAAATCGAGTGGCGCGTTGGAAGCCAAGGCCAACTGAATCGAGGCGGCTTGGCGCGGCGTGACTTCCAAAATCAGCGCCGGATCGGGGCGCGGCGCGTTCGCCGGAACGGGCGTGGGTGTGGGAGCGGGCGCGCCGCCGGGTTGCGGAGCCGGGGCCGGAGCGGCGCCGGGAACTGCCGCGCCTGCGCCGGGTTCGCCAGCCGGAACATCGGTTTTGGGCGCGGCCTTGAACGAGCCGCGCATCGCGGCGTTGACGTTGGGATAATCGTTGGCCGACACGTCCACGCCCAAAACGCGCACGTTTTCAACGAGGGTGCGCGATTCCTGCCCGTCGAAGGCGGCTAAAACGTCCACGAAATTGCCGATGCGCACCAAGTCGTGCAGCGTCGGCTTGTTGGCGATGGGCACGATCATGCCGCGCGTTCCCGGCTTCAAAAGTCCCGCGATGCCGGTTTGGGAGATGTGGCCGATGAAGTCGAGGTCGGGCCGGATTTGGCCGTCTTTGGGAAT
>JAABUM010001685.1_pt1 | contig 31926 bp, 39 predicted proteins | sample 5559161 | NCBI WGS metagenome assembly JAABUM01 (sample SAMN10711868, study PRJNA513369) | rock metagenome | isolation source: Antarctica rocks | place: Antarctica: Victoria Land, Siegfried Peak nord
CGCGCGACATCAGGCAGCACCAACGTGATCCCACCGGCCGCCGCCTAAGCAGGCCCCGGCGGGGCCCCGGCCGCGTACTCGATCCGGGCCACGCTGTTGACGGAGACCAGCGACGCCCGAGAGCGTGAGCACCTCGGCTAGCCGGTCCTCTCGCGGCCCTGCCCGTAGTTCTGCCCATCCCGTCATAGTTGCCAAAGTTTGTGCGCTGGCGCGGAGGTGTCAAGGGAGGAAGCAAAGGATTTCGCTTGCGAAACCCGGAGGGCGGCAACGCCGTGCTTTGTGGCCCTTGAGTCCGCAGTGATGGCGTACAGAATCAGAGGCGACGGGATGGGGGGCCCACCTTGAGAAGGTGAGCCGCTAGGCCGTCTCGACCGAGGCTGACGGTGCCGCCTCGGGCGCCGGAGTTTCGCCGGCGGCCGCGGTGGCACGCGGGACGACGAGGCCCGCGTCCGACAGCTCGCGGACCTTCCAGCCGGCCGTCTTGGCTGCTTCGCTCTTCTCCTCGGCAGTGGCGATGAGGCCGTTCCGGGTCTTGTTGAGGGCGGCGATCTTGCCGTCGACGGCCTCGATCTTGTCGAGGGCCTCAGCGAGGTCGCGGATGGAGTCTTCCTTCGTGGCGGTCAGCGCCTTGAGTGCATCTGCGACTCGGCGGTCAATGTCTCGTTTGCCCATGGCGTGCTCCGCGTGTTGACGTCGGTGGTTGCGCCCAGCGTACCGGTTGGCGGCCATCGGTCGAGTCAGTGAGCCCACGCCAAAGGCGCGCGGGCTCACTGACTCGACTATCGAAGAGTCGAAGAGCAAGCTAAGCCATAAGGTTCCCTTATGGTGTTCAGGCCTCGCGACTCTGGCGCGGACCTGTCACACTGGCGAATGTGGATCTCCCCCGAGCGGGGGAGTCGCTGCGCTTGCCGGAAGGAGGACGGTCGTGGCCGACCGTGAGCAGTCACCGTTGCCGCGCCGACTGAGGGGCCTGCGCCAAGAACGCAAGCCGGGAAGCCCGCGCCCGTTCGTCCATAAGGTGAAGGTGACGCCCGAGCAGGAGCAGCGGTTGATCCTGCGCGCTGCTGAGCGGCGGATCACGGTGGCCAGGCTGTTGGTTGAGTCGGCTCTCGCGGGCGGCGCGGATGCGGCCAAGGCGAAGTCCGACCTTGCCGGCGAGTTGTTCAGGATCTCGCGACTGCTGGGCAAGGTCGGTGTCAACATCAACCAGATTGCCAGGGCGACGAACGCGACGCTGGAGGCTCAGCCGGAGACCGATGGCGCGCTCCAGGCGGTCGGCCGGGTGTGCGCCCGCATCGAGACGCTGCTCGATTTCATGGAGCGGTCCCGATGATCCCGAACGTGCAGAAGGGCGGGAACATGCTCGGCCTCGTCCGGTACCTCCAGGGGTCGGGTAAGGAAAACGAGCACGAGAACCCGCACGTGGTCTCGGGCGATCCGTTCCTCGTGGCGTGGCACGGCAGCGAGTCCCTCGACCGCGCCGGAGCTGACGAGATCTCGGCGTACCTGGACGAGCCTCGGAAGGTGTTCGGGACGGAGATCAAGGCCCAGGTCACGGCCCAGGACCCCGAGACGGGCGAGAAGGTCGTCCTCGGGTATCGGGACCAGCACGGGTGGCACTGCTCCCTCAGCCTTTCGGCCGAGGAGGGCGTGCTGAGCAACGAGAAGTGGGACCAGGTGGTCCACGACTTCATGGACCGGATGGGGTTCACCGAGGAGTCGGGCAAGTCCCCGTGCCGGTGGGTGGCCATCCACCACGGCGCGAGCAAGAACGGGAACGACCACGTCCACATCGCGGCGTCCATGGTGCGCGAGGACGGCACCAGGTGGGACGGGCGATTGCGGGACTACAAGAGGGCCCAGGACGCGTGCCGCGACCTGGAGGTGAAGCACGGTCTAACCCGTGTCGAAGGCCGCTCGCATGGGACCGCTGAGCGGGGCGAGAAGCCGGCCGAGCGCTACCAGGCGGAACGGGCCGAGATGAACCTGACAGCACCTAAGGAACTGGCTCAGCGGGTCCGGTCGGCGGCGGTGGCGGCGACGTCGGAGGCCGAGTGGCTCCGACGCGTCCGAGCGGATGGCGTGATCGTCAAGCCGTTCTTCGCGGCCGGCACCACGGACGTCGTGGGCGGCTACCGGGCAGCGTTGAAGCCCGAGCAGTACAAGGACAAGCTCGTCTTCTACGGCGGCGGCACGTTGGGCCGGGACCTCACCTTGCCCCGGTTGCGGGAGGGCTGGCCGGAGCCGTCGATCGAGGAAGCACAGCAGGCGTCAGAGGAGTGGCAGGCGGCGTTCCGGGGGCGGGCCCCGAAGCACGCTGGCGGCCGGGAGACGAAGCGTCTGGCCCCGTCCGCGCCGGACGTCGCGGCTAAGAATCTGGGCGCCTTCAACCAGCGGTTGGCCCAGGTCCCGATCGGGGACCACGCGGCGTGGGCCGACGCGGCCAAAGACGTGTCGGGGGCGCTGTCGGCGTGGGCGCGCTACGACCAGACCAACGCCGGCGAGCTGCGCCAGGCGGCGGCCGCGCTGAGCCGTTCCGCGCAGGTGCACCGCAAGGGTCTGCCGGCCGGGCGACGGGTCAAGGAGTCTCCGATGGGGACGGCGCTGCTGTTCATGTCGGCCCGCCGTGACGACAAGCCGAAGATCGCGGGAGCGGTGCTGATGCGGCAGGTCCTCCAGACCGCGACGGCACTACGGGACTACCACGTGGCCACCAAGAACCTGAGGCAAGCCGAGGTTCTCCAGCGCGAGGTTCTGGAGCGGCTGGAGCGCGTTCCGATGACCGGATACCGGGTCTTGCCCCCGGAGACGATGACCGAGGCAGAGCGGCGCACCTGGGAGGCCCGACAGGTCGCCCTGGCCGGCCAGGTCGGCCCGCGCAGGACGGCACCTGGAGTACCTACACCGGCGCCGGCCGGGCCGGCAGTGGACCCGCTGCCGCGCCCGCTGACGCCACGCATAGACCCCGCCACCACCCGTGGCGGAACCACCAGGGAAGGGGACCGAGATGGCTCACGATGAAGATCCGGTTGACGAGCTGCGATCGGTGGGGATGACATCGGCGGCCGCGCTCAGCAGGGTCGCGGAGACGATGATTCGCTCCGCGCAGGACCACAAGATGCGCTCAGCGCAACAGGCCGCACAGGACGCCGAGGAAGGGCAACGCCGGTACGACGCACAAGCCCAGGTCGCAGAACGGTTCTATCGAGAGACGCTCGACAAGGACCTGATGGCCACCTCGCCGCGCGCCGACCAGGACGCGCTTCGCCAGGGCGCGCGGGAGTGGGCCGAGCTGGACCCCGACAGGTTCGGCCCGTACTCGGAGCGCCTCACGGCATGGTTCGAGGAGCTGGACCAGGAGGCCGGGCGACGTCACGAGGGCGGCGAGGAGGAACGAATCGCCACCGAGGAAGAGAGCAAGGCCCGTATCGAGGAGGACCCGGAGAAGGCCGCCGAACGCCGGCAAGCATCGGAGGCCGCGGCCGCCCGAGGCGACGAGGCGAGCACCGAGGCTGACCGACACGCCAACCCCGCGGACGAGATCGAAGCCGAGGGGCCGGCCTACGACTCGACCGAGCGACGCGAAGAGACCGCCAAAGAGATGAAGGAGGCCGGCGTCCCTGAGACGCAGCGAGAGGCCAAGCTGACAGCGGACCACCTCAACGCGGAGCACCCGAAGACGGCCGCGCAGTCCGGGCAGGGGCGACAGAAGACGGCCGCCAAGGGCCGCGGTGTTGAGCAGGCCAAGAAGCGCACCAAGACGCTCGGCCGAGGCCGGTAGAGCAGTCGAGCGAACGGACAAGGGCCCGTCCGCCACACTAATTCTGGTAGGCGCCGGGGTTGCCGAAGTAGTGCTCGTCGGTGACGTAGACCCTGCGGGCTCCGACGCTGACGGTTGTCTTGATGGGCTTCGGACCGGTCGCCAGGGTGTCGCGCCCGAGCGTCACTGGCAGGTGTCCAAATGTGAGGTGGCGGCAGTCGTAGCGGAACTTCGGGTCCGTGACCGTGATTGCAAAACTCAGCAGACTGTCGTCCCCGATGAGACCGCAGAACCAAGCGTGCGGCAGGCGCCAACTTAACTCGACCAGGCCGGAGCGCCGGCGCCGGAAAGCAGGCCGTCCGAGCCGGTCTTCGACATAGGCAACAGTGACACCGCAGCCGATTCCATCGAGCTGACGCTGCAACACCCTGCGGCTGCCGACCGTACGGCGCCACACGCGGGTCGCCCACCGCCACACCGCGAAGGTCGTTGCGAGCAGACCCACTACCGTCGCGGCGAGTCCGAGTGTTTCCCCTAAGGACATTTCACCTCCCGAAACACCGACAGCGACCGTTTGCGGTGCGAATGGGCTGAGTTGCTATCCTTCCAAAGAACCTGGCACCTCGACGCGCCACTGGCCGCGTCTGCCGACCCTAATCGCCGGCAGGCCCCCCACAGCCGACTCTCCACGCTCGGGATTACACCGTCGGGTGGGCATCGGGTAGAGCTCGAACAGGTTGGGTGGGTTTCCTGGGCGCTCGGGATCGGCACCCAAGGTGGTGCCGGTCATCGCTCCTGGGTTACTGGCTCGTTTTGGAGCTTCAGTGTCGTGATGGTTGGGCGTAGAAGGAGTAGTGCTCCGCCGATGGCGCCGACGGCGCTGATGAGCAGCGCGTTACGCAGTCCAGCGTGTGTTCCGAGGAGGCCGCCGAGGAGGGCTCCGAGGGGTCGGATGCCGTGGTTGACGGTTCGGTAAGCGCCTGCCACTCGAGAGCGGAGTTGGTCGGGAATCTGCTGGGCGAAGACGGCTCCGATACTGATGTCGAGCCACAGGGCCGCAACCGCCGCTAGGAACTCGCCGGCGGCAAGCAGGAGTGCGGCGGTTACGGTGCTGCCTCGCGCCGCGGGGTAGAGCAGCATTGCGGCTGGGAAAGCGAAGGCTGCGATGAGTACGGCCCTGCCGAGCCCTGCTCGCTGTACTACTCGACTGCAGGTGGCAGCGCCAATCACACCACCGACGGCGCCGGCGCCGAAGACGATACCAATGACGGTGGGATTGAGCCCGAGAGTCTGGCTGGCGTAGAGCACGAGCAAGGCATTGCCGATGAACGCGAAGAAGTTGGTGGTGCCTGTCGACAGCAACAGCGTTCTGACGGGGGGGTTGCGGCCGATCCAGGTCATTCCGCCGGCGAGGCCGCCGGTTCTCGACGTATCGCCCGGAGGTTCAGACGGATGGATGCGCGCGAGTTGCGCGCCGCTGACGACGAAGCTGAGGGCGTTGAGGACCAAGGCGACGGGCGCGGTCAAGAGGCCGACCAGGGTGCCTCCTAGGGCTAGGCCGACCACTTCAGCCAACGACCTGGTCCCGTTCAGTAGGCTGTTGGCCGCCAGGTACTGCCTCTTTTTGACCATCGCGACGACCAGCGCCTGATACGCCACCGCGAACGCGACGTCGAGCGTCCCGACGACGAACGCCACGATGTAAAGCTGAGTCAGAGTGAGGTGCCCAGAGAAGTAGGCCGCGGGGAGACTGAGCACGGCGACCGCCCGACCCACATCCGCCACCAGCATCGTCTGGCGCCGCCGTCCTCGGCGATCGATCATCGCACCAGCCCACAGCGAAAAGAACAGGCTGGGCAAGATGCCGACCGCGGTAAGAAGTCCCAGTTGGAAGGGGCCAGCATTTAGCACGAGAACCCCTGTCAAGGGGATGGCCAGGACCGACGTTTGATCCCCCAAGAATGAGACGAGCTGCCCGAAGTAGAACCGGCGGAAATCGGTGTCACGCAGGATCTCCGGACGTCTCATTTCTGGCCGCTTTCCCGTCTAGTCGCAGCGTTTAGATTAGCGCGTGTCGAACGCCTTAACCTACCTGCCCATTAGAAGGCCTCATAGATGGTGATGGAGGGTTGTGCGCCAGGAGGTACTGCTTCTCCCGCCCAGCCGGACAGGCGTTCCCGAACGCGTAGTCCAGCTGCGGAGGCCATGAGCTCCATTTCGTTCTGGTATGCGTAGCGCAGGCTGGCCGGGTAAAGTTTCGTTCCCGATTCTGAGAGTTCGATAATCTGCAGATCGAGGCGTTGAGCCTGCTCATCGAGATGCGCGGCTTCTAGCAGGACCGTCGTTTCGGTGATGCCTACGACACGAGGGCGGCCATTGGTGCTCAATCCCTGCGCGCTTGGCGCGCTCGCCTCCATCACCAGAAGCCCGCCCGTGGTCAACACCTCGGCGCTGGCCAAGAAGAGACGCGCTTGCTCTTCGGCTGTCTGAAGGCCGAAGAGCCCGTTGAAGGCTGCGTAGATCAACGAGAATGGTCCGAGATCGCGGATGTCGACCATGCTGCCGAGGACGGTCTTAACGTTCCCGCCACCTGGCTTCTCGCGAAGTCGCTTCAACATCGGTTCAGAGATGTCGATTCCGGTGACAGCATGACCACGGTCCGCGAGAAGGAGAGCAATCCTTCCCGTCCCCACCCCCAATTCTAGGACCTGGCCGCCGTGCACTCTGTCAGAGAGGAAGTCTGCGGCTTGATGCGCCTCGTCTCCACTCTCGTACCACTCGTCGTAGACGTCGGCGAACTTCTCGCCGTAAGCCTCAGGTCTCAAGGTCTTGATTCAAGAACCGACGGATGCCGACATGGATCTGGGTCCGGCTGAGCAAGGCATTTCGCTGAAATGCTAGCTCCACGCTGGGGCTGAGTTGAAATGTATCAATGAGTCGGGCTAGGTCAGCCGAGTGGCCATCGTCGAGGTTTTGGTGCTCTTGTAAGGTTCTGAAGGCGGTCGGATCGAGACCGGTTCTTTTTTCGAGTTCGCCGATCAGATGAGTAGTAGGCGGGGAGATCTCAAGGGCAAAGACGTAAGCGAAGAACAACCACGGGTTGCCGTGAAGTATGTGGTAATACTGCGAGCCGCATGCTGCCGCGAATTCGGGCATCCTTGCGACCGCGGTAAGATCGACGTCGAGGTCGTTGGCCGCCAGATCTTCGAGAAGCCAGGCGTCATGGCCGGTCTCTTCGATGATGTGCTGATCGAGGTAGGAAACGACACTCTTTTCGTACAACGATTCGAAGCGGTCGCGGGCGGCGACCATGAGAGGAACGCTAGTTCGCATATAGGCATGAGTCGCATGCATGAAGCGGATGTAGCCTGCTACACCGGCGGTGGCTATTTCCTCGGCGGAGAGCCCTGTCTGCGGCGCGAACGTCCGGAGCAGAAGAAGTGTGCGTCCGCTCAGCGATGCCTTGACGGGCGCGACCGTAGGGTCAGACATTGGCCTAGGTCCCCCTCTTTGCGTGCCCCGCGAACTCTTTATGGTCAAGTGTGGGGTCGCCCGTCTCTTGCCGCATTTCCTGGGCCAAGCTCTCGAAAACCTCCCATGATGGGCGAGAAGTGATGCGGGCCGCGGCAAGCCCCAACTCGTGCCTCCCGGACAGGCTTCTGCATTTTCCGCAATAGTCGAGCGCAGGCTCCGATGTCGCGTCGAGCTCGTAGCCCAGAACGCGCGGTCCAAGCACGCTAATAACTCGAAGGACGCTATCTTCCCGAAGGGATCGGACGATGCTGGGCCAGTCTGTTTTCAGGCTGAGATGAGAAGGGCCTTCATCCACCGCTTCTTGGTTGCAGCACGCATTAGTGCTAGGGCCACTGAAGCCGAACACCGGCCAAGAGAGACCGCCGCATCCTTGAGGCCGAGGCGGCCCTGTGGAGAGGGCGTCGTCGCTCAGCTGCCAGGGGTCCATTAGATTTTGCCCTCTGCCCGTGGGTTTGAGCAGATTGACGTAGACCCCTATGCGTTCACCAAAGCGCGATTCGATCTCTTCAAGCAGGGATAAGAGGTATGGGTCATGACTATCCCGCCCTGTCGCCTGAATGCCCACTCGCAAGCCCTGCTCTAGCATTTGGTCAAAACACGAGAATGAACTCCTACGGTCGACCTCCTCCTCGTGCCAGGTGTCGATGCTTACCGTGATGAAGTCGATTTCCCGGAGCGTGGGCCAGAACGGCTTAGGGATTGTCCCACCGCGTCCGAAGTACAAACCGGTAGTGAGGACGGTTGACGCACCTAAGGTGTGGCAGGAGATAGCCAAATCGCGCACTAGCCGATGGCGGAGGAGGGGTGCACCGCCCGTGAACCACACGAACTCCGGGTGCTCCTGCTGAGTAAAGGAGCCTACGAATCGGCGGTAGTATTCATCTTCAGCCTGTGGGCTAGCCATCGTCGAATCGGTAGAACAGTGGGCGCAATGAAGCGGGCATTTGCGAGTCATAGAAATGAATACCCCCGCGCCGGGAACGGCGCGCCGAGCGTTGATTCTTGCCCAATTCATCGCAGTAGGCTTCCTTGTCGATGAAGAAGTAGTGTTCCCGGCCTTGGCCGCCCCGCTTATTTACTTCGGAACGAAGTTCCGAAGTTATGCGAGTAAGGCCGGGTGTCGGGAGAACTTAGTACGCGTCGGATCCGGTGTACATCGTCGGATCAATGGCCAGTTCGCCAGCGAAGCGACGCTTCAGATCGATGAGCGTTTGAATCTCATCGAATCCTAGACTGTCGAGCTGTGATCGTGCTTCACTGACAGATGGTTGAGGACAATCCCTTCAGAACCCAGCACTTCTTGGTTCGTCTTGGGCCGAACGAGTGTGGCAGTCGTCATAACTTTCTCCTTTGAGCTCCGTTTGGGGGGCGGCCAAGTCCGAAATGCCAGTTTCCCACCTCGCTGAGTCCCTGGCAAGATCCTTGACCTAGGGGCTTCTGTTGGGCGAGACCATCGTCCTGGACGTGGACGCCACCCTGGTCACGGTCCCACTCCGAGAAGGAGTCAGCCGCCCCAACGTTCAAGGGCCAGGGGCCCCGGCAAAGTCGGCTGGTGAGGCGCTGACCTGCGGCTTTGTCTGGTACTCGCCCGCGTGGCTTGAGTGACGGGTGTGGTCTGTGTGACTTGATGGGAGTTCTCAAGCTGCCGATCACGCCGAGGACCACACCCGCCGATGTCATCTTCGCTCACCACCCCTTGCCCAGGGTCGGGTAGCCGGAGGGAGTTTCACCCTCCGGCTACCCGACCCTGGCGTGAGGGTGGGCAGGATGCTTCAGGATAGGACTCGGCGAATGACCGCGAAAGAGGTACCACGCGGTGCTCAAGGTCGTCAAACGCCGTCTGCCAACGATCCTGACGGTTGCCGTTGTCCGGGTCGGTGATCTTCACGGGTTCCTCCTGGCGGTGGTCACGATGCGGCGATGGGGTTGGGTCAAGCGTGAGCGGCGTCAGTCCTTGGTTGGTGGTCGACTTTTGTCTAGCTGGCGGTTCATGGTCTTCACAGCGGATGGGGCAGAAACTCCCGACGTCGACAGCGTGAGCGTTACGAGCAGGTTGTAGGGAGCTGGGAGCAGCACCCCCGCGACGTAGAGGCCGATGACCGTCGTCCAGACCAGGGCAGCCAGAGAGTTGCGAACGGCTCGGCGGGAACGGAACGGCGTAGCCAGCTCGGCCGACCGGCGCTCGACAGACTCCGCTACCTTCGGCGCGACAACCTTGAGCGTCTCCCAGACCTGTTCGCCGTCCTCAAGGGATGAAGACAGCGAGCTAATGGCGGTGAGATCCAGGTCATCAGGAACCGCCAGGCCGGCGTCCTGGAGGACCCCCGACAGTGCGTCAACGGCACCCGGCGAGTAGCCACCCTCGTCCACGAGAGCCTGAGACGCCGCCGCCAGGACGTTGAGGCGGCCCCAGAGCCCGACACCGTTCGGGAGATGTCTGAGGGCGAGGGTCTTCGCGAGCCAACCATCGATGTGGAACCACTTGAGGCTCGACCCGAGCCAGTCGGCGGTGCTGAGGGGTTTGACGCTCGACCCGAGCCAGTCGGCGGTGCTGAGGGGTTTGACGCTCGACCCGAGCCAGTCGGCGGTGCTGAGGGGTTTGACGCCCGACCCGAGCCAGTCGGCGGTGCTGAGGGGTTTGACGCCCGACCCGAGCCAGTCGGCGGTGCTGAGGGGTTTGACGCCCGACCCGAGCCAGTCGGCGGTGCTGAGGGGTTTGACGCCTGACCCGAGCCAGCCGGCTGAGTGCTTTTCCACGCTCTCCCTTGGGGGGTGGGGGCATGTGCGGCCGTCTTGGTCAGACGCCGGCGCATGCACCAATGGTTCCTCCGAGGGTAGTGAGCTTGAGAGCTGTTCTACTCGGACGACAACGTGGCGCCGTCCGACTCCAAAAGCCACGCGGCCGGCTTATCCATGGGCAGGTCCGAAGGGACGCCATGTGTTGCGTCGGAGCACTTGGCGAACGTGCCTCCGGCGTCGCTGAGGGCCGCCATGGTCGGGTCGGCGTAGTCGCGCCACCAGGTGGCGGCACCCGTGCCGGGGTCGCGACGGAGGACCTCAAACGCTTTCCAGAGGGCCTCCAGGCGAGAGAGCGCCTCGGGGTGGTTCCACCACTGCGAGCACCAGCGCCACGAGAGCTGGGCCCGGACGGGCCTGGCATGGACCTTGACCAGGAAGTCCTGGACGAAGACGTAGACGTTCGGGAAGTGGTTCTCGACCTCCTCAGCGCCGTCGCCGGCCGGGGCGGGCGTCTCGCCGGTCATCGCTTGGAACTCCGCCTCGACGGCCGCCGCCGCCGTGGCGGCGAGCTGCTTGCGTCGCTCCGGTGTCAGTGCCTCGGTGAGCGCCTTCGCGACCATCTGGCGGACCACCTTGGCCACCTCGGCGGTGACGACACCCTCGACCAGCCCGGCAGCGTCGAAGCTTTTGACCGCGCTGGCCACCACGGCGTCCAACGGGGAACCCGCTGGCCCGACAGGAGGGGGGGCATCGGCCAAGCGAGGGGGGACAGCGGGCGTGTCGCTTATCAGACCGTCGTCAAGGTCACTCATCGATCGCCTTGACGGTCCACGGCGACGTCGCCAACAGCGCGTCGCCCCCGACCGGAGAGTGCGCCTGGCGGGAGGCCTCGATTCCCGCCGCGTCCTTGCCCCTGAACCAAGGCTGCGGCTCAATGAGCACGGCTGGAGTGCCCGAGGCGAAGCAGATAGCTCGGCCGGTCGGCAGTTCGCGCAGCTCGGCCACCGTCAGGATGGTCTTCTCCTGCACCGAGCGGGACCGCTGCCGCGTGCCCCTGCCGGAGGACTCACTGGTGACGATCTGCTCGTAGGGCCCGATCAGGTCGCTGATCCGACGCAGGAACTTGTCGTCATCAACTCCACCGCCGTAAACCTTGACGTTGGCGGCAGACCACAGCTTTTCCATGCCCTTGATGCCCCACACCTCTTCGCCCTGAGCCCAGTTCTGGAGGATGGTCATCATCAGGATGCCGCGAGATCCGAAGTGGGAGTAGTACGAGTCGAGGTTGCGGAAACGGCAGATGTTGGCTGCCTCGTCCAGGACGGCAAGGAAGGGGACGGTGAGCCGGCCGCCAGGTGAAGCGGTGGCCAGCTCCTCTAGGGCGTCGATCACGGCGAGGCTCAGCGCTGCGACGAGTGGGCCGGCGCTTCCTTCGCCGTCCCGTGACAGCGGGTACAGCGTGTCGTGGGACCGGGCGAAGTTGGCGGGGTGGAACTGCCGCAGGTGGGCAGTGGCGGGAGGCGGGGTGATCCAGGCGACCATGGCGCGGTTGCGCAAGAAGCCCATCAGCGATCGAGCGGTGCCGTACACGCCCTCACGTTGCTTGTCGGGCAGGTGGCTGAGGGCGAAGAGAGACTGCTCCTGGAGGTCGAATCCGTTGTGCCGCAGCAGGTCGACGGGGGTGTCGTCGGTGGGCTGGGTCAGCCAGGTGTAGACGCGCGTCAGGGGGACCTCACCACACGCGGCCGCCAACAGCAGCAGGCCGATGAGGTTCTCGGATTCGGTGTCGAAGTAGGCGTCAGTTTTGGCTCCGACCGGGCGGGATGAGGCGACGAACTGCCCGGCGAGCTTCTCGGCTCGTGACTCGTCCGCCGCGACGTAGCCCGTGGCGGGGTCGCGTCGCGCTTGACCCGTCACAGGATCGTGCGCCGCGATGTAGGTCAGCGGGTTCCACCACCAGGTGGTCGGCTCGTTGGCCACCTTCTGTGGGTCGAAGACCCACACCTGTCCGAGACGTGCTCGGCTGTCGCGGGTGGCGTCTACGACGTCGCGTTTGTTCGAGGTGGCCATGCCGGCCCCAGGGGCGGCCATCAGGGCCGGGATCGCGTATGCCGTGGTCTTCATGGTCCGAGGGCCGGCGACGATCGCGATCATGTCCTCCCAGGAGGAGAACAGGGGGGAGTTGCCTCGTACGGTCTTGCCGATCGGGACACCGGGCGAGGCAGCGACAGCGCCGAGGCGGGCGGCCTTGGCGTGCGATCCTTTGGCGCTCATGTGGGCGACGTCGCGCCCGGACGCCATGTGCTGAGCCGCCCGATCGGGCCGGAGGTTCTTGCGGCCCGATCGCGCGATGACTACGAGAACCAGAATAAACAGAATGACCAGTAGGCCGCTGAGGGCGATCGCCACGTGGGTGGCCGAGGGCGTCCAGGGCGTAGTTCCCTTAGCGACTGTCGCGGCCAGCTCGGCCGGGTTGCTCGGGGGCGCTGGGCGGCCGTCGATCGCGTATCCGAGGTGCATGGATACCCACCCGCCGCCGCCCAGGAGCACCCCGAGGGCGATCCCGACGAGGGTCAGGATCAGTCGGTCCTTCTGTGACGTCGCATCGACCTGCCGGCGCTGCGGCATGGTCAGACCGCCGCCTCGGTGATCCACCGTTCGTTGGTGTCGTGCAGACGCAGCTCGGTCGGCGTCAGCTTGACCTGAGTCTGGATTCCGGCGCGCTCACCGAGCTTGACGAGGACCTTCCCCGCGCCAGGAGGCGGCGCGGGCCGCATCTGCCCTGTCTCGGGGTCCCGGACCATGCGCTGGCGCCAGCCGGGTGGGGTGGACCATCCCGCCACGGTGGTGATCTCGATCTCGCTCATGCGCTTGACCTCGGACAGCGCCCGCAGATCCTCCTTGGCCAGCCCGGCCGTCACGACGATCCCAGAGCGCTCAGCGAAGCCGCGGGCCTTCATGTTGTCGGCGGCCGAGGCCATCGACTGCATGTCCTTCAAGGAGTGGGTGATGAAGATGTTCCCCACTCCGTCGTTGCGGTTCAGTCGGGTGATCTCGTCAAGCTTGTCGACCAGGCCCGCGCCTTCGATCCGCATCGGACGCCACATCTCATCCATCACCGTGACGAAGTGCCGTTGCGGGGCGCGGCCCGCGTCGGCCAAGGCGTTGGCGGCCTCGATCGAGGCGAACGTCTCCGACCAGGCAGCGAGCATCACTGAGGCTTGGATGTCCTGGGACTGCTTGGCGACCGCCGAGATGTCGATGCTCATCCCGGGCGCGTCATGACGCAGCCGTTCGGTGGTCTGGCCGGAGAAGGTCCGTCCGAGCGGGCCTTCCAGGAGGGCCTGCACGGAGCGGTTGAGCCGCTTCGTCAGCTCCCAGTACTCCCGCTCGTCGTCCGCCAGGACGGAGCGGATGAGGTCCTCGGGCGGCTGCTGCATGATCGCTGCCAGCTCCGGCATCATCGGCGGCGCGCCGCCGCATGAGTGATGCTTGTCGTTCAGAATGCGGATGGCACGGCTGAGCAGGCTCTGCTCCCAGTCCTCCAGATGCTCGTGCCGGATGATCTGGAGCAGTGTGGTCACCATGGTGACCGACCGCTGGAGCGCCAGCTCGCGCAGCGCCAGGCCAGCCTCACCGCCGAGCCGCTCTGCTGCCTGCGCCATCGCGCCCTGGTCGAGCACGTTGAGACGTTGACCTTCGCCGTATCGCAGGACCTGGCCGCGCCGCTCTTCCAGTGGCTCAGGGCCGGACCGGACCAGGGCTCGGATGATCTTGCTGTACTCGCCCTTGAGGTCTCCAGCGATCATCGGGATGATGCCCTGGTCGGCAAGACCGAGGATCTGGCGGACGGTGAAACTGGACTTGCCCAGCCCTTGCAGGCCGAACACGCTCATCGACGGGGAGGAGATCAGGCCGGCTCGGAACCAAGAGAACGGGTCGCAGCAGACCGTGGACCCGGTCTCGATGTCCTGTCCGATCGGCACGCCGATGACCGGTCGGGACGAGCCGCCCGCGAACGGCCACATCCCGCAGACCTGCACGGAGGTCCCGCGGAAGGACGCCGGCGTGGGCAGCACCCGCCACGAGCCGCCGCCGCGGCCGCGGTAGCCGCGAGGGCCGAGACCGTTCGTCATGGCTACATCAGCTCCCTGATCTTGTCGGGAATCACCGTGTGCTCCCAGGGCACGAAGCCCAGCGGGAGGGTGGTGGCGAACGCGGCCGCCTGTGAGCCGTAGGAACGGCGTACCCGGATCGGGACGGCCCCGCCCCGGGACTCCACCGTCGCCGCCGCCTGCACCAGGTCCTCGGTGTCCGTGACCGTCGCCGTGACGAGGATCGAGAGCCGTACCAGGACCGCGCCAGTGGCGACCTCGGTGCGGGACTGCTCGGTGGCCTTGACTCGCAGGCTGGCTGACGCGCTGACCCGCTTCTTGCCTTGCTGAGCGGTGAAGGTGGCGGTATTGGCGTCGTTCTCGCTGACCTTGGCGGAGTCCTCCGGCGTGTGCGGCCGGAAGATCAGCGCGACGCGCTTACGGGTGAAGTCACGATGCGGCATTAGCAGACCCGACAGGGCCAGCTCGGTGATCGCCGCCCGGGGTGCCCCGTACATCTCCCAGGAGATGGAGCGGCCGGAGTCGTGCAGCAGGTGATCCCACGCCTCTTGGCAGGCGACCGGGCCCGCGTCTTGCCACTCCACGTGGTGTCCCTCCCCGGCCAGCTCGGCCTGCTCCAGGTACTTCTGGGCGGCCGGGTCGTACGCGGCGCGCACGATCCGCGGCAGCTCTGCCTTGGTCACCATGTCCACCGACCCGCCGCCGGCGGCCTGGACCTGTCCGAGCAGGCCGGGCACCTTACGGGCCAGCTCGGACAGGATGGCGCTCTCATCGCCTTTGCGGTGCAGCCCGCGGCCCCGGAACGTCAGCTCCAGGTAGGTGACGTTCTCCGAGGAGGCGGAGGGGTAGTCGGCCAGGCACTCGTCCATGACCGCGGTCGCGACACCTGGCGCGTTGGAGTCGCGCAGCGTGTGAACCATGGCGCTGAGCCGGCCTCCCGGATCGGGAGAGGTATCGGTGATCGCCTTCGCGCACACCAGCGCGGCCTCTTGGCCGGTCGAGGCCAGGACCCGGCCGAAGCCGGCTACCCACTCGTTGATCCGGTCCTGATCCTGCATCGACGGGCCCTCAGCGACGCACCGGGCGACCATCGTGTAGAGACCGCCCTTGCGCGGGTTCTTGACCACGACGAACGGGTTGCCGAAGGCGTCGTCCTTCTCCAGCAGCGACGTCTTGTTGAGCATCCCGGGGAGCCTGATCGCCGCGTTCTTATTGCGGGAGAACATGCCGGATCTCCACTGATGCTCGCCGGCTCGGCGTTGCCGGGTGAACCCGACACGTCGAGCCACGCTGCGGCCTAGCGGGGTCCCGGTGGCGGTGAACGCGACCGCGAACACGGCGAGCGTGACCAGCGCGGGGACGATGCCGCCGATCATCAGCCCGAGCAGGGCGAAGACCAGCCCGGCGAGGAGGCAGGCGGAGCCGATGAGCCCGGCGCCGCCGATCCCGGCTGAACGCTGTTGAATCCAGTTCCCGTATGTCGGGCGGGTGGCTGTGGTCATGACTGTTCTCCTGTCGCGCCGGATGCAGTGTCACTCGCGGAGCGCGCCGCGGTCGCCGCGGTGTTGGCCGCGTCCAACACGTTGCGGGCTGTACCTCCGCCGCCTGCTGAGCCTTGCGGAGGCGACGAGCTGGAACCGCCCGCGGCCTCGGGGGTGCGCGTGCCTTGCTCTGCGCCGGAGGCCGCGGGAGCGGCCTGCGCGGCTCCCGGGCCGCCGAGACCCGGAGCACCATCGGCGCTGCCCGCTCCTGAGCCGGACGCGCCAGGCGCCCCCGTACCGGGGCTCCCAGCGCCGCCAGAGCCAGGAGATCCCGACCCGCCTGCGGCCCCGGTTGGGGAGGGCCCCGACGTGGTTGCAGGGGCGGTCGAAGCTGACGAGGAGGCTGCACCAGAAGCGTTGGCCCCACCGAATCCACCTGCCGCGCCTGCCGCGCCGCCAGTAGCCAGGACCGCTCCGGTTGCGAGGGCGGCACCGACCATGGCCCCAGCCATCGCCCCGGCATTGCCGCCGCTCATCGCGGCCGTGGCTGGGACCATGAACCGCATCAACGCCGGCAGCGCGAAGATGGCCAAAAGCATCATGAAGATCCCGGACAGCTGCGTCGCGAGGTCCTGGTCTTTGCTCGCCATCTTGAACGACGCCGCGTAGATCAGCGCGGCCACCGGCTTATAGAGCACGAACGCCAGGAGCCACGCAAACGACTTCTGCCACCACTGGCGGCCGACTTGAGTGTTGCCAGCGGCTGCGGCCAGCGGGAGCACGCCGACGAGGATCACGATCATGGCGTTGCGGATCAGCATCAGACCGAGCTGGATCACCTGGGCGATGATGACGATGATCGCGAGCAGGATGATGACGCCGGGGCTCTGGACGGCCGCGATCACCACGGTTGTGGAGAAGTCGACCTGCGCCTTGTCCAGAATCCACGTGCTGAACGCCTCACCGACCTCGACGCACAGAGTGGTGAGAGTTCCCGCCAGGACGCTGACCAACAGGACCCGGGTCAGGCTCTCCCCGAGGTCCCGGCCGTGCTCGAACTTCCCCGTCGTGGCCATCCGGTACGCCGCGGCCAGGACGCTGAAAACCATCGTGGCGGCAACAAAGTAGCCGAGGTGGCTTTGTATCCAGCCCGTGACGGAGATCGAGGAGTTCACGTCTGGGGACGGGGCGTTGAGCCACGCCGTAGTCAGGTTTTTGATGGCCCACTCCGCGCCGTCCTTGAAGGACTGCGCAATCGCGTCCATCCCCGAGGCGATGCCCTCTTTGAGGCACCCGCTGATGTCGGTGATCGGATTGCAGCTCACGTCGTCGGACCCCAACGGACGTAACGGCTGGGCGGCCCTTGGATGCAACCTGAGGAGGTACCACCGTCGGTCTCTAACCGCAGGAGCCAGTCCCCTTGCGCCCCGCCGTACCACTGGACGTGCATCGAGCACGTTGCGTCGCTTGACGCTTGGCGCAAATAGAAGGTAACCGTTGCGTCGTCGTTGGTGTAGGAGTCCACTAAGAAGCCCCGCGGGATGGTCGTCGCACTATTTCCCGGGCGCTGTTGCCCCTGTGCCAGCAGAGCTGACTGACCCACCCCTGGAACGGTTTGCTGCGTTACCACCGCTTTGAAGTCGGCGGCAACGGATACCCGCACGGCGATGGTGTAAGCCGCGATCACGGCGCCGGTGGGTGTCCGAGCGAAACATGACCAAGGGCCGCTCGGAGTTCGTGCACGGGGACCGGCTGTCTCGGACACCGGGAAGTAGAAGCCGCCGACGTTCTGCCAGTCGACACCCAAAGGCGTATCGGTGGGGACAGTGGTCGTGCCGCCTTTGAGCCCGCAGGCTGAGTCGTAGTTGGAGTCCAGCGGTTTCGACGCAGAGGAGGTCGGCGTCCCCGTGAGGGTTCCGCCCACCACCGTTGTGCTGGTCGGGGATGGTGAGATCGGCGGCGCTGACGCAGCGGAGTTGTCAGACCCACGACCAAGAACCAGCCACGCCACGAGGCCAAGAACGATGACGGCCACCACCGCCGCAATGATGGTTCGGGGTCGCTGGATCATCGAGGTCTCGTCCTCGTTGTCGGCCACGCACGCCTCCTGGATGGTTCAGTTGCCGAGCCCGCGCCGGGTCAGGCGTAGAAGAACTTCACGAGGGCGGCTGCGGTGCCCACCAGAACGCACGCCGCTGCGACCGCACCTAGCTGCCCCGCCGCTTCGCCCGTCTCTCCTCGACGGTGTGCAACAGAGAGCCGTCCGGCGCACAGCAGGACCCCTGCGACACATCCCGCGATTACGAGGTACATGAGGACCCCGAGGATTGCGTTGACCTTGGTGTCCACACCGGGGGGCGCGATCGGTTGCGGGTTCGGCACATCCGCACGAGCAGGCGCTGCAAAGGCAGCGAGAGAGCCCAGGGCGATGGAAGCAGCGACGGAGCCTCGCAGCATGTGGTTCTTCATGACTTCTCCTTTGTGAGCGCGGCCACCACGGCCGCAACCTTGGTGACGGCCGGGTTGGCCGAGTAGGGCGTGTCTCGCCACGCGGCGATCCACGGGACGGTGAGCACCTGCGGCACAGCGCCGGAGAGCTCGTGAAGTCGTGCTCTGAGCAGGCGGGTTGGTTTGACTGGTGAATCGGCCATCACGACCAGAGCGCTCACCGTCACCTGGTCTGGCACCGAGCCCGACGCCCACTCCTGGATGAGCCGACCGGCGGCCGTGTACCCGGCGGCGTTCGAGCGGCAGACCACCACAGCCCTTCTCGGCCAGCCAAGAGCGGGTGCGGGCCAACGCTGAGACAGCGCGAGGCCGGCCTCGCTGGCAGAGGCCAGCGAGGAGACGCCAGCTCCCCCATGGGCGGCGACCCAGACGAACGTCGCCGCGTGCGCCGGTGGCTCCTCGACCTGGGCAGTGAGCGAACCGGCGGGCACGGGCGCGGCCACTACCCGAGACGGTTCAGTCGGTGTGTCGGTGGCACCCGGCATGGTGTGCGGCGTCGGGCAAGTGCTACTGATCGGCGCAACCGCCCACGGGGAATCGAGCGTGCGTTGATCGTTCGTCGCCAAGGCCGCACCCCCCTGCCGAGACATTCGCTGGCCCCTGTCACACGCACAGTACCCCACGCAGAAGAGCAGTACCGATACTGAACAAGTCTTTACTGTCCCTTTACGTAATGTTGCTTGACACGAATCGCGGTGAGACACCTGCAACTTTGGGGCTTCGTGCTCTAGACTCCGCCTAGCGCAGCAGGCTTGACGTGACTCTCACGAAGCGAAGGAAGAGGCGACCATGCCCACCGGTAACGTTTCGCCCGATGCCACCACCATTCACGCGCGACGAGTACGACGCGCTGCCCGAAGTGCTCACGCCACGGGAGGTGGCAGCGATCCTGGACACCTCGGAGATTCAGGTCCGGCGGTGGGCAGCATCCGGCCAGCTACCCAGCGTCCAGCTCGGCAACCGATGGCGCTTTTCCAAACGGGCCATCGAGGAGTACATCGACCGCGGCCGGCCATCGAGCTGAGCCTCAGCCGCGGTGCTCGATGAGTAACCGGGAGAGCACTGATGGAGAACCGACCGCCGACGGCGTCGAGCACCTGCCGGAAATCCTGACCCGCGAGCAAGCCGCGTGGCTGCTGCGGATCACCCCCGGCCGGCTCGACGCAGCCGCCAAGCGAGGGGAGATCCCCGCCCGGATGGTCGGCCGTAAGCGTCTCTACTCCAAGACCGCCCTGCTGCGCCTGGTCGCGGGCGACCCCGCGTGAGTCAGACCAAGACGTTAGGTATCGGTGCGGCCCTCGCTGCACCGGTGCTAGCGCTCTTGGCTCTGCCCTTCATGCTTATGGTCGGCACCAACAGCGGTCTGGCGAATGCCCCGGTTCCGGCCGCTGGAGGCGGCTCTCTCGACCCGTCCAAAGTCCCGACCGGATATCTGGCGTACGTCCAGGCGGCCGGAGCCAAGTGCCCCACCGTCACACCAGCGGCGATCGCAGCGCAGCTGGAGGCTGAGTCGGGTTGGAACCCCGGAGCGGTGTCACCGGCGGGGGCGCAAGGAATCGCCCAGTTCATGCCCGGCACGTGGACCACGTGGGGCAAGGACGCCAACGGCGACGGGACCGCCTCACCGTTCGACCCCCCCGACGCGATCAACGCGCAGGGCGACTTCATGTGCGCCCTCGCTGACGCCACGTCCAAGGACGTGCAGCTCGGGGTGGCCAAAGGCGACGTCCTCGACCTCGCCCTCGCGGCCTACAACGCCGGCCTTGGAGCGGTCGAACAGTACGGGGGCATACCGCCGTTCACCGAGACCCAAGGCTACGTCCAACACATCCGCACGCTCATGGCCGCGTACAGCGCCCCCGGAGCCGGCGCACCGGTACCCGGTGGTCAAAGCGGCATCGTCGCCGCGGCCAGCCAATGGCTCGGCTACCCCTACGTGTGGGGAGGCGGCGGCATCGCCGGCCCCTCCGGAGTCGGCCGCGACGGTCGAGGACCCGGCTTCGACTGCTCCGGGCTCACTCAGTACGCCCTCTTCCACGGCGCCAACATCACCCTCCCGCGCACCGCCGACGACCAGATCTGGGACCCGCGCGGGACTCTCGTCCCCCGTGACTTCTCCCAGATGCAAGCCGGAGACCTGATCGGCTTCTCCGAGAACGGCTCCGGAACCCGCGGCAGCTTCGGTCACATCGGCATCTACATGGGCGGCGGGAAGATGCTCGACGCCCCGAGAACCGGCAAAGACGTCGAAGTCCTCGACCTCCAAAACGACCCCTACTGGGCTCCGATGGCCTGGCGAATCGTGAGGTTTACCAAGTGAAACCAACGCCGCTACGCATCCTGGCCGCCGTCGCTCTCAGCGTAGCGCTGAGCAGCTGCTCAGTCCCGACGCAGAACACCAGCGGCGCGCCGGCACCGACGCCAAGCCTGACCAACTCGCTGGAGGCTCAACCCGTGCCGACCGGCACAAGCGGGCAACCTCGCGGCCAGCTCCTCGACCCGGGGAGCATCAACACCGCCGACGCCGACGCGGTGGCAACCGCGGCCGTCGAAACGATGTACCGCTACGACTCCGCGATCGACAACTCCCCCATGGATGCATCCCGCCGAACCAGACCTTGGCTGACGTCCGACTATGCGGCCGCTGTCGCCAAACCACTACCAGGTGGAGGCGGAGCCGACTGGATCACTCTCGCCCAGCATCACGGGTACACCACCACGTCCGTCAAGGACGCCCACGACGACGGCGCCCCTCCCGACGACCCCACGCACGCATCTCGGCAGCGCGTCGTCACGATCACTCCCCACGGCGACAACGGCTGGACCGCCCAGCCGACCGTCGTCACCGTCTTCATCAACCTCGTACGGCAGTCCACGACCGCGCCGTGGCAAGTGAACGGCGTTACCACCGCATAGGCACACCGGACCCAAGGAGAGTCGCCATGACCAGCGAAACTACAGCCCCAGCAGCGCATCCCGTCGTCGCGATCACCATCGACGGCGGCGCCATCAGCGTCAACGGGACACCGATCGAGCACGACGGCACGCAGCCGCTCCACCAGGTCGCCGTCCATGCGGTCGCCCGTCAGGTCGCACAGCCGCTCAACCGTCCCGTGCGCGCGATCGCCACCGACCACACCGGCCGCACCGCGCTGGTCATCCACCCCGACGGCCATGCCAGCGACCACCACGTGCTAGCAGCCGCTCCCCCACCGCCGAACGAGGCGGGACCGACCGGCCACCTCGACTCCGCGCCTGATGACGGTCCCGTCAGCCGCGCGGCGTCACCGTCCACCATGGACGACTTCGAGCGGCTCCTCCAACAGTCACCTGCACCCGAGCCGGTCGTCCCCACCGGAGCAAACGCAACACGTACGCCCGCTCAACACAACGGCTTCTCACCGGCGCAGCCCGCAGGCGCATCGGAGGTCGCCGACGACGACTCACTGCTTGACACTCGCGCCGCCCGCAAGGCAGCCACCGAAAGCAGGTCCTTCCTCACCCACCACGAGGCCGTGGAGCTCGCCCAGACCGGCTTCCGAGGGTTCCTGACCCGGCTCGGACTGCGGTCTGGCCCCAGCGAGGCCGAGCAGGCCGAACGCTCCGACGTGCGGGCCATCAGCCGGCACTGGCCCGGGCCTCGCACCATCGCCGTCGTCAACGGCAAAGGCGGGTCGGGCAAGACGCCAACCACGGTTCTGCTGTCCGCCCTCTTCGCCGTCGAGGGCGGTTCTGGCGTGCTGGCCTGGGACAACAACGAGACACGCGGCACCCTCGGCTGGCGCACCGAGCAGGGTCCACACGAGGGACACGTTCTCGAGCTGCTCCCCCACGCTGACCGGCTCATGCAGCCCACCGCCCGCGCCGCCGACCTGGCCGCCTTCGTGCACCACCAGACCGCCGACAAGTTCGACGTGCTCCGATCCAACCCCCTGCTGCTACCGCATCAGCAACGGCTGACCGCGCAGGACTTCGACGCCGTGCACCAAGTGGCGTCGAAGTACTTTCGGCTGATCTTCATCGACAGCGGCAACGACGAGACCGCACCCCACTGGCTGCGAATGATCGACCACGCCGACCAGCTCGTCGTGGCCACCACCACCCGCCCAGACCACGCCGAAGCAGGACGCCTACTCCTGGAAGCCCTCAAGGACCGCGACGAGCACTCCGCAACCCTCGCAGACGCCGCCGTGGTCGTCGTCTCCCAGGCCGACCGCGAGGAAGCCTCAGCGGCCACCATCGCCGCCGGCTACGACGGCCTCGCCCGTCAAGCCGTCACCATCCCCTACGACCGGGCTCTACGAGCCCCCTGGCTCCGCTTCAACACCCTCCAGCCGGCCACACAACGCGCCTACCTCCACGCCGCAGCAGCCGTCTCAGACGGCCTCTGAGCCGTGGCGCATCGATACATGGGGCGGAAACCAGTCACTCTCGCCCCACCTTTCACTCCGAGCGACACGCCCAAAGGCTTGGACTTCCAGAATCTCGGCTACCCATACGGGAGGATCAGCGCTATGTCAGCAGCAGGCAGCATCCACCGCAGCACAGAGCGCAGCGTCAACGTCGCGTTCCGCCTCAGCCCGGACGACCGGGCTCAACTGCGACGTCGGGCCGCCGAGCAAGGGCTCTCCGTGCAGGCCTACCTGGAGCGGGTTGCCCTCGGGCGGCCGGACGCCAAGGACCTGCCACCCGGACCCAAAAACCACGCCCAGGAGCGCCTGCCCATGACTGGATAAATGCTCAGGGGCGATCCCCTGAACAGACAAGAGGCTCCCGTTGACGCGGGAGCCCATGTCTGACAACTAAGTCGTCGGTCCGGGTACCAGCCGGGACCGAGTTTCGATCCACTCCACCAAGAGAGGTCGCTTTGCTATGCCCACAGTACATCGGACCCGGCCTGCCCGGGAAGCCGTCCCCACTAATCCGCTTCCGCGTGTCGGACTGACGTCCCGGCAGGCATGGGCGATGGAGCACATCACCCGCTGCCCGAGCTGCGGGAAGTGGGTCCTGGTCGGCAACGACCGGACCCTCGCGCAGATCACGTCTGAGGACTACGTCGCACCTGCGGTCTGCGCACACTTCCAACCCACCGCCGCTGCGTGAGGGCTCGCGCGCCAGGAAGCCCATACATTGCACCGACCCGCCGTGAGCTTCTGGCGCATCGGCGGTGCGACGTCGAGCACGCCGCGACGGTGAGGCGGTTGTGCGTCAAGGACCGCGAGGTGCTGCCCAGGTGGCATCAGGACGACCGTGGGCCGGCCAACGCCCACCGCGGTGTCCACGTCGTCGCTCCTGAGGGCGCGTATGCCAGCGTGCCGGTGTGGTCCGGACGTGACCATTGGCTCGCCTTCGTCGTGCCCGTGGCGATCGCCACGCATTGCGACCTCATGCGCCAGGCCGGGATCTCGGCCGACATGTTCCGGGCCTGGGCGGCCGTTAAGAGCGGCTACGCCCACGCCCGGACCGGCCGTCGCTGCATCACCCGGCCGGACACCGTGGCCAGCGTCATGGGCGTCACCACCCGCCACGTCGAGCGCTGCAACGCCGTGGCGCGGACGATCGGCCTGGAGGTCGTGATCCTGGCCGGCCGGATGCTCACGCTGGAGGAGTCCACCGGGGCCCGTCGCCGCGGCTCACGTCAGCGCGGACTGAGCACGGAGGTGGCTCTCACGATGCCCACCGCGCTTCGTTCGGCTGTGGACTCAGTCACCCCTACCAGTGGTAGGACAACCACTCGTAAAACTCACCGTAGATTCTCCTCCTCTCACGGCCTAGCGGCCGATAAGAGGGAGGCGGCTCCGCCGCCATGCCACCAAGAGGCAGCCCGGCGACGACGCAAGGCCCGGCAGCTCGCCTCAGATCTGGTCATGATCGTCCCCTGGCTGCGCTCAGAGCGCCCAGGACGCCTCGCCCCTGCCCTGTCACGGTTCGCCACGGCCGAGCCTCCCTGGAGCGCGCAGGACGTCGCGGCCACGATCGGCACTCACACGCTCCAGACCGGGCGCGGAGAGATCCGCGAGGAGCGGATCAGGACACGGCCCGCCGTGCTGCTGGCCTCGATCCTTCGCGGGATCGACATCGAGGTCGACAACCCCGGCCTGGCCGGCTCGTTCCACCCCGCTCCCCCCGTGCCGTGCGACCGGCCGGACTGCGATAGCCACGGCTGGATCGAACTGGAGAACGGCAGTGTGGCGAAGTGCCCCGCCTGCCCAGCCTCCATCCGCTCCTGGCGGCTCGACGACGAGCTGCTCTCGCTGGACGAGGACGGCGAGCCTCCGTTCTAGAAGGCCGCTCACAAGACACCTCTCCCGCCCCTGACGCCCGATCTTCTACGCCTCCACTGCGGGGTCAAGGGCCACAAAGCACGCTTCGCGCCCTCCGGGTTTTCGCAAGCGAAAATCCTTTGCTTCCCCCCTTGACCCCGCAGCTCCGGCGAAGAACTCGGCATCTATCAGGGGACGGGGGAGGTAGGGCCCATCGGTAACCGAACGTGCGTGGCTGGGATTCGACCCCGCCTCGCTATTGACCAGAGTGACCAGTCTAACTAGGAGGAACAGAGAATGGAGATCGCGCCACAGGACACCATGGCCACGGGTGAGTGCAACGAGCCCGGTTGCCCGGTCCGCTTCCACGAGGAGGCCCACCGGCCGGCTGGCTACAACTGCGTGACCGCGTTCACCGGGTACGAGCCGCGCCGCTCCTACGTGTCGCACTCCTGGGCCAACACCTGTGACGAGCACCTGGCGGCCGCCGAGGCCGCTCTAGCCGCACACGTGGCCCTCAGCGACAGCCCTTGGTACGTCTGGACCTTCCGTTACTGCTGGGACGGCCCCGGCCCCAACCGCTACCGGTCGGCCGAGGGCATCGGCACTCCTGACGGCGCGCTGTTCTGACTCGAAGATTACCCAACTCTATTGACGTCATTGAACAGATCAACTAGACTGACTATATCAACACGGCAGCACTTACCACGCAGCAGGGAGACACAGGGATGAGCACCAAGCGGACGAAGAAGAGCCCCGAGCAGCGCAAGGCCGACATGGAGGCCTTGCACGAGCGGCTCGCCGCCCAGGTCGAGGCACTGAGGACCTCCGAGGAGTGGGCGCGTTACCTGACGTTCTGTGCCGCGTTCCACCGCTACAGCCTCAGCAACGTCCTGCTGATCCTGTCCCAGCGCGAGGACGCAACCAAGGTCGCCGGCTATCGCGCATGGCAGAAGCTCGGTCGGCAGGTCCGCAAGGGAGAGCGCGGAATCCAGATCATCGGAACGGGCGAACGGACCGTGACCGAGGAGGACGAGAAGACCGGCGAGGAAAGCACCAAGCGGCGTCGCGTGTTCTTCCCGGTGTCCGTATTCGACATCGGCCAGACCGAGATCATGACGGGAGCCGAGGAGATCACGCAGCCGGCGCACCAGCTCGACGGCGAGGACGAGGCGGGGATCTATGACGCAGTGGCGGCATACCTGACGGCCCAGGGCTGGAACGTCAGCCGCGAGCCGACCGGGAAACGCCGCAACGGCTACACCACGAACGAGGGACAGCGCGTCGTCGTTGACTTCAGCCTCTCCCCCGCCCAGGCAGCTAAGACCGCGCTGCACGAGGCCGGACACGTGACCCTCGGACATCTGGCCGACGACTTCACCGAGTACCTGACCCACCGAGGCCGCTACGAGGTCGAGGCCGAGTCCGTGGCCTACGTCCTAGCCGGCCTCCTCGGGCTCGACACGAGCCCTTACAGCGTCGGATACGTCGCCGAGTGGGCCGAGCGGGCCGAGGCAGATGTCATCAAGGAGAGCGCTGCACGCGTCCTCCAGGCCGTGCACACCCTGGCCGCCGCCCTGCTCGCGGCCGACGAGAACGCCAGCGAGGCGGCCGCCTGAGGCCCAGGTCGGGGGAGGCAGGCTCCAAGCGCCTCCCCCGACCATGGCAAGAACAGAATGAACAGCCCACCACCAGCAACGATCCGCGCCGAACACGCGCTAACCCAGATTGACCATATCAACTAGATCGACCATCTCAACACGGCAGCACTTACCACGCCGAAGGAGAGCATCATGCTGAGCGGAGACGAGTTCTACGAGGACGAGATCACGTCTGGCCCGTTGGCCGAAGACGACCCGTACGCCTGGCCGTGCGATCAGTGCGGAGCCGAGCCGGGGGAGGACTGCCGGCCGTGGTGCACCGCCCTGCAGCCTCACGCCCAGGACAACAGCGGAGCCGAGTTCGGGATTCTGTTCAGCCACTCCTCGGACATGGTCTGGCCGGATCTCGTCGGGCGCGCGTTCCCCGACGAGGAGGCGGCGCGGGCATACGGCGAGAGCGTCGCCCAGGCCCAGAGCGGGAGCGAGTTCGCGGTGATGTGCCGGCGCGCGGGCCGGCCGGGATGGGTCGAGGTCGGCACCGGGCAGAACGCACACCAGGTACTCGCCAGGCAGTGGGCCGAACGGATCGCCGGCCGGTTCGCAGCCGGAGCACTCCACTGAGCGTCGCCGAGCTGCACGAGGAAGCAGTGAGGCCCCGGCCCCGGATAGGAGGTCGGGGCCTCACCGATCAACACGGCGAGGCCGGTTACCACGCCAGCCACGCGCAGAACCGAGCATATCGAGGGAGTCCCCCACCCCTGACGCCTTCATCATCGAGGCCACGCGGAATCCGTCAAGGGCGCGCTGCGCCGCTGCGCGGTTGACCTACGGCCAACCCTTGACCGAACCACGCTCAGGCCCCGGGTTTTGGCATCTATGAGGCGATGGGGGAGAAGTGACTGAGTTCCGAGGGGGAGGTGAGAGAGACCAGAATGAACAGGCAATGAACTGCGGAAATGCGCAGAGAAACACTTGACCTTATTGAACAGATAAACTAGACTGACTCTATCAACACGGCAGCACTTACCACGCAGAAGGAGAAGGACATGAGCACGATCACCCAGAGCGGGAACCTGGCCGGAGTGCCGGAGCTGAAGACCAGCGCGAAGGGCAACACCTGGTGCGCGGCTCGCGTGATCCACAACGAGCGGAAGCTGAACCAAGGCACGGGGGAGTGGGAGGACGTCTCGCAGACGGGCTTCACGGTTCGCGTGTACGGCCGGGATGCGGCCGCCCTCGTGGCGGCCGCCGAGGCGAACGGGAACATCCGCGTGCACTTCGGTGGACGGTTCACGATCGTGGACTTCCAGCGCAAGGACGGCTCGCACGGTCGGGCCTATGAGGTGGATGCGGACTTCATCGCGGTGGGCCTCGGTCAGGACGTCACGCTGACCAAGGGCGCCGGCCGGGAAGCCGCCGAGTCGTGGGGGAGCGCTCCCGACGGTTACGGGCAAGAGCCGGCCGGATGGGCCGACCAGCACTGACGACGAGGTAGGGGAGGGCCGGCTTCTTCCGGGCCGGCCCTCCCCCCTACTTGAAGACCAACAAGGGAGAGAAGAGGGCAATGAGCACCACGACGACACAGGCAGTGATCGGGGACCTCAGCATCCAGATGAGCGACGGAACGGTGCTGCGGTCGCACACTGACGTCGGCCTGGCCGAGCAGTGGGCACAGTACGTGCACGGCAACGTCTGGGAGCGGCTCACCAGCGGCCAGCAGAGCCAAGCGACCGCCGAGGCCCTGCGCGAGCTCCGCCGCACCAGCGCCGAGACCGAGGCGCAGAAGTGACGACATACGCCGTGGCGCTGTCCAAGGGAGGCAGCACGAAGACGACAACCGCCGCCGAGATCGTCGTTGCCCTGGCGGTCAAGGGCCGGAAGGTGCTGGCGATCGACCTCGACCAGCAGGGGAACCTCACCACGCGGTTGGGTGTCGCGCGTGACGCCGAGGTGGCCGGCGTCACCGCCGAGGTCCTTACCGGCGAGTCGACGGCCGAGGAGGCCGCAATCGCGGCACCGAGTGTGCCGGGCGCGTTCGTCCTCGCTGGGACTCACGACCTGGCGAAGATCGACACCCAGAGCGTGCCTGACCTCGTGACCGCCCTTCGGGACCACCTGGCGGCCACAGGGCACCTCTGGGATGACGTCGTGATCGACACACCCCCGAGCCTCACTGGACTGACTCTGGCCGGCCTGGCGGCCGCCGACGTCGTCGTCGCCGCTGTCGCGTGCGAGGTCGAGGCGTACGACCAGCTCGGCCGGCTCACAGAGGTGATCGAGCACCGACTCGCGCGCCGCGTCCGACCAGGTCTCGCGCTCCAGTGGATCGTGCCGACCAGGTACGACGGCCGGCGCGGGCTGGACCGCGAGTTGGTCGAGCTACTCAACGAGAAGTACCCGCACCAGGTGACCAGCCCCATTCGTGAAGCCGTCGCCGTGAGGGATGCCTACACGGCGGGGATGCCCGTCTCGATCTACGACCCACGATCCAAGATCGCAGCCGACTACGCGGCCGCCCTCGCCCCGATCATCCGCCCCAGCACAGGAGAGTGAGCAACCATGCCCAAGCCCCGCCGAAGCCTGCGTGACCGCGACCAGGACGCCATCACCGAGACCGAGGAGGAGCAGCCGGCTCCCGTCCTCGAGCAGCGGGTCACCGCAGCGCCGGCCAGCGCACCCAAGTCCCGCGTCACGCCAAGCCCCCAAGTGCGGACCGAGACGACGACGAGGATCGGGCTGTACTTCCAGGAGCAGGTCTTCCAGGACGCAAAAAGCGCCTACCTCGTGGATCTCGACTCCCAGCCGGACCCGGCAACCTCGTTCGCCCGCTGGGTTGGCCAGGTCCTCGACCAGCACAACCGGCTGACCCCGGAGCGTCGCGCCCAGGTCGCCAAGACCTTGGGGGAGGAGCCGAAGGGCGGGAACGGGTTCTCCCGCAGCTTCATGATCCCGGCCAGCACCGTGACGGACGTGGACGAAGCGATCAAGCAGGACCGAAGGTCCGAGCGGTACGTGTCCGCGTCGCAGTACGCCACCGAAGCAGTCAGGGCGTCGATCGCGGATGCACGTCGACGCAACGGCGGGACGCTGCCGGTGCCACCGGCCAGGCTCCCGAACAAGCCCACGCGCTGACCACATTGAACAGAAAGCATAGAAGACATAGGGAGAGAGATCATGTTTGGTTTGGAGTTCTTTGCAGGTATCGGGGGAGGTGTCGGCATTTCCCTCATCGTCTGGTGGGTCGTTGATCGTCAGCGCAGCCAGAACCGCCCTAACGATGAAGCCGCCTCAGCCAGGCGCGCTGACTCGCACGGCCGACACAACGAGGGCAACGCTACGAAGCTTGCTCTGAGACAAGGAGAAGAACAATGACGGAGAACAACGCAGAAGCACCACGGGCGCGACCCCGATTTCTGACGTTGCAGGATGTGAGCGAGGTGCTCAACGTCTCGAAACCTCAGGCATACGCCTTGGTCCGCTCCGGCGACCTGCCGGCCATCAAGGTCGGCGGCCGCGGGCAGTGGAGGGTCGAAGCCAGCGCCTTGGAAGGCATGATCCAACGGGCCTACACGGACACCAAGACCTTCGTTGCCGAGCACCCGTTCGGTGGCCACGTCGGGGTCGAGCCCGAGGATCTCGACTAAGCCGACTAAGCGAGCAGCACTCTGTCCGAGCAGCGGGCAACACTCAACATCAACACGGCAGGACTTACCACGAAGGAGACCGGTCCCCATGACCGAGGCAAAGCAACTCATCGAGCGGGCGATCCACCAGATACTGACCAGAAGCACGGTCCCGGCGCGGTGATCCGTCGCCCGCTCAGCGTCCGCTACCCGGTGGAGGTAGATGCACCCTCCGACCTTCGCGCCGCGATCAGCGCTGCCAAGTACGCGGCACACGTGGCCGAGGGCCTGATGCGGGAGTACGCCCGCCAGGCGCGCGGCCACGGCCTCACGTGGGCCGAGATCGCGCCCTCCGTGATCGACGTCGAGGACGTGGACTACGGCGCTGATCCGGCCGTCGAGGCGTTCCGTTGGGTAGCACCGACCCCGTCGATGCAGTTCGACACGATCTACACCTACTGGAGCTGCTCGACCTGCGGGGAGCACATCACCGACAACGGCCCGTACGACGGACCAGCCGAGGACGAGACGGGACATGCCGACACGTGCACGCGACATATGGCCGACGTCGCAGCGGCCCGCGCGAGGTGGGAGGACTGACCGATGATCTGCGAACCGTGTCGGCAGATCCACCAGGCGCGTGACTGCATCGACTCCGCACGCCCGCCCACGCCTGTCGTCCGCCACTCCGGCTAAGGGCCCCCGGAGCTCTGTGGGCGAGCCCCTGCTGCTCGCCCACAGAGCGCCCCCTCCCTGCCTACACCCTGCGCAATCCCGTAGGAGGGACGCCTTACGGTGATGCCGCAGGCCAATGGTGGTGCCGCAGGGGACGGTGTCCGGATAGGCCGTCCGGAGGTGTGTCCGGTGATGGGACGTCAAGCGGCGAGGCCATGCGTCTCACTTCCTTGGTATTGAGACGGCCTTGGTGCGACGTCTGGCGGCGCAAGTTGTGGCTGTCGGAGCGAAGTGGCGGTGTTCTGTCAGCGATAAATGGCGGTGCTCCAGTCGCCAGAGACTCGCGCTCATGCCGATGAGCGAGTGGGACGGCCGGGCCACTCCGTCATCATCGGGCTCGTCGTGGGGGGCAGGAGGGCAGGGCGAACTCTCTACGATGTGCGACATGCCGCCGTCAGGGGTTCAGCTCTACCGGGCATCGTTTGCACGCAGGACCACAGCCACGATGAATGCAGACCTGACGACGGTTGATCAGCCTGGTGTCTGCGGCGTCTACGGTACGGCTGAACATCCCGGCGGTCGGCTGCTGATCACCGACGATCGCGCTGCGCCACTAGTTGACGCGCTGCTGCCAACTCTGTATCCGCGGGTGGTGAATGTCTTTCATGACGCGGTGCGCTGCACGACCATGGTGCGGCAGTCGGCCCGCTGGCATAGCGGCGAGGCGGCGACAGCCATGGTCTGCCGGGATCTGTCTAGCGTTCCGCCAGCCACGCCTCTGCCGGATGGGCTGTGGCTTCGCCGTGTTCGCCGGGTGCCCAACGACCCAGATGACAGCGTGACGCTAGAACAGGCCGCCCAAGCGTGCCTGGACGCCGACCCGCAGATGGCCGGAGTCTCCCTGCCGGGCTTCCTCGACTACTTGCGATCCCTACCACCAAGGACCCAACTCCTGGCAGCGGTCGATGCTCAGGAGGCCGTACGCGCGACCGCCGGCTGCAGCGCTCAAGAGGGCGATGCCAGCGCCTTTTTCGTCAACACCGACCCACGATGGCGAGGGCGGGGTGTCGCCACAACAATGACGGCGTCTGCTCTCGCCTGGGGGCATGGGTCGGGTGCGCGGATGGCCAGCCTGGACGCCAGCCCGGCAGGGCTGTCCATCTACCTCCGCCTCGGTTTCGAACCCGTCAGCCCCACCACCCTCTTCTCCCGCTTAGCCGCGTGAACACTCATCGCACCGAGTGGCCTCCACGCAATGGGCATCAGCCTGGGAGTGGCAGCGTTGCATCTGAACGGCCGCTCGTGCCGCGGGTAGTGCGTTGGGGACGGGCAGTGGGGCCAGATTCACCCGTCCCTGTGGGGCCAAGTTGGGTTGACACGGCCAGGCAACCTGGGTCGAACGTCGAGATGGTCCTTCGTGGCTAGGTTGTGGTCGTGTTCACGATGGCTAACGGTGCTCGGTTGTGGTTCGACGTGCTCTCCCCGGAAATCGGTGTCCTGGACGCCGGGGTCGTCGCTCGGCGGCCAGTTGTCGGCGTCCACGGTGGTCCAGGCATCGACTCGACTGCGATGGCCGGGGTGCTGTCACCGTTGGGCGATGTCGCACACACCCTCCGCTATGACCAGC
>JAABUM010001689.1_pt1 | contig 31871 bp, 25 predicted proteins | sample 5559161 | NCBI WGS metagenome assembly JAABUM01 (sample SAMN10711868, study PRJNA513369) | rock metagenome | isolation source: Antarctica rocks | place: Antarctica: Victoria Land, Siegfried Peak nord
GGCTGCGCTCGACCAACGCCACGCGCGCGCCGAGCGCCACGGCAACGCGGGCGGCGGTGAGCCCCGCCGAGCCACCCCCGATGATCGCGAGATCGTACACGGGCATCGGCCTGACCTTTCTTATCGCACGGCTCCTCAATCACCCAGACGCTCGATGGGAAGTTGCTGGTGCGCGACATCGCCGAGTGGCCCCGCGAGGTCGCCGGGTGTGACGCCGACGCGCAACGGCAGGATGCTGGCCTTGACGATCCGGGGGGTGAGGTCGGCGGGACGCATCGGCGGGCGGGCGCGGAAGAGGATCGCCAGCCGTTCGCTCCACGGGAGGCGATAGGTCAGCACTTTCGGGCGCTCCCAGAGGGTGACGCGAACGCCGTCAACGACCCGTTCCACGGTGACATAACTCAGTTCGTAGGTCGGCACGAAGACGGGCGGCAATTTCAGGTTGGCGCGGATACGGATCACCTTGCGCGTCCAGGTGCCGGTGTTGGCGAACGCGCGCGTCCCCCCCTCGTGCGTGATCGTGGTCAGGTTCTGCGTGTGGGTGTGGCCGTAGACGAAGAGATCGGTGCCGTCCCACGGGCGATCCTCCGGCCAGTGGGCGGGGCGCTCGTTGCCGGTGACCAACGCCTCGCAGGTGCGGCGATAGTGGCGCGCGCCACGCCGGAAGATGTCGTCCGGGTCTTGTAGCCCGTAACGCTGGTGGGTGCGCGAGAAATCGAAGCGGATCAGCACGTAGACGAGCAGTAGCATCAGCAACGAGCTGTCGAACATGATGATCAGGGCGGCCAGCAGCAGTTCGATGCTCGGCAGGCTCTCGAAGCCGCGGCCGAGCAGCGTGCCGCGAAACTGCTCGAAGAGGACGTAGAGCGGCAGCAGGTGGAAGAGGAGATAGACGATCAGGCCGGGAGCGATCAGGTACTTGGTGACGCGCCGCACCTGCTGATAGAAGTAGGTGGAGATGAACCACCAGGGGATCATGCCGAGCGGGTGGATATTGTCGATGTCGGCGATCGAGGTCGGCGCTTCGCTGCTGGCATGACGCCCCAATGGCTCCAGGTAATTGACGCCGTCGGTGACGATGTGGGAGCCGAGCGGCGTGATCATCGGGTTGCGATAGTCGCCGATCGCGTTGACCCCGTCGTACTCGTTGCCGTGCTCGCTGTAGACGAGGCACCCGTTCCCCACGCCATCGGTATAGGTATGGGTGTAGGCGAGGCTGATCACCGTGACGAGGCCGCTGTCGAGCAGGTAGGCCCGTAACGGATCGTTCCAGCCCGCCTCGGCGTCGTGGTTGCCGATGAGATAGATGGTGCGGTGTTCGGGGGCGCGATTGAAGCGGCGGAGCGCACCGAGCATCGGCTCGTAGTCGCGGCGCTCGAAGGCGCGTCGGAAGGTCGCGACCCGATCGATGCCGGGCGTGGCGTTCGTCAGCTGGAGGAGGTCGAAGAAGTCGCCGGTGATGATCAGGTCGATCGGCCCGGCGCTGGCGATCAACTCCTCCAGCAGGGTCGTTAATTCATCCTGGGCAAAGAAATCGCGCTTGCCCTCGTCGGAGCCGAGGTGCAGATCGCTGATGAAGACCAGCCGTCGTTCGGCCGGGTCTGCCCCCCCTTCGCGCACCGCTGTCGCCGTCACTCGCCGCCACCCCTCGCTGTTATCGCGTCGCGCAGCCCCACGTCGCGGCGTAAAAGAATTGTACCAAGCAGCGGGGGAAGAGACGGCACCGCGAGGGGCTGGCAACGTTGCCAGCCCCTCCAGCTGCCTGTACGGCGCTCAGCGCTCGTGAACCTGCGGGATGATCTCCGCCGCGAGGCGGGCGACGATCCCGGTGGGGTAGGGCGGGAGGAGGCTCAGGATGATGTGGGTCGCCCCGGCATCGACGAAGGTCTGGATCGTCTTCACCGTGACGCTGGGATCGTCGTAGTTGACAACGAACTGGACCGAACGCTCGATCTCGTTCGTGTCACGCCCGATGGCGGCGCAGTGCTCGCGCAGGACGCTGTCCTTGTGCTTGAAGACCTCGATGTCGTTGCTGGTGGCGTTCCAGATGTCGGCGTGCTTGGCGACCACGCGGAGGGTCAGCTGCTCGCCGCTGCCGCCGATGACGATCGGCGGGTAGGGCTTCTGGACCGGCTTCGGGGCGGAGCGCGCGTCCTTGAGCTGGTAGTAGCGCCCCTCGAAGGTGGTCAGGTGCTCGGTGCAGAGGCTGCGGTAGATCTGGCACGCCTCATCGAGGCGACGAATCCGCTCGCCGGGGGCGAAGAGGGGGATCCCCATCGAGGCGTGCTCGTACTCGTTCCAACCAGCCCCGATGCCGAAATCGACCCGACCACCGGAGATGATGTCGGTGGTGATGGCGATCTTCGTCAGCACCGCCGGGTGCCGGTAGGTATTGCCGGTAACCATCAGTCCGAGGCGGAGGCGCTCCGTCTTGGCGGCGAAGGCGGCCAGCGTCTGCCACCCTTCGAGGCACGGATCATCGAGCCGACCGTTGATCGGCGAGTAGTGATCGAAGAGCCAGGCGTGCTCTATCGCCGGGATAGCATCGGCCTCTTGCCAGACGGCGAGCATATCCTCGTAGGTGGTGCTCTGTGGTGCGGTCTTGATTCCGAAGCGGAGTGGCGTCATGGTGCTCTCCCCCTGCCATAGCAGTCTCAGCGGTCATCGCCGAATCGAACCGCCTGGCAGTGTAGCACGCATGCCCCGGACGTGGGGGCGGCGGTTGGGACAACCGCCGCCCCCACGTCGCGCGTCAGGAGGTGGCCGAGTTCGGGCTCAGCGCGTTCGGACGCCGATGTCCGCGCCGCCGCAACGACTGGGCGATCCGGGTCCGCAACTCTTCCTTCGATAGCGGATAGACCTGTTGCACATCCGGCCCCTCGCCTTGCTTGCGGACGCGCAATACCAGGCCGCTCTCGAACTCGTCGAGGCGGAACGATTCGGCACCCCACCGGTCGAGGTCGAAGCCGATCGCGCGCAGCAGTTCCTGGTAGGAGAGGAGTTGCGTCTGATCGACCCACTGCGAGAGCGGGACGCTCGAACTCCGCTCCTGCCGCAGCGCGCTCAGGCGTGAGGGGCGGGCGACGGCGGGCCGACTCATCCCGCTGCCACGGCGGCCGTACGCATCGCGGCAGAGCAGCGCTATCTCCTGGCGATTCATCCGCAACTCGGGGATCGGCTCGTCGGTGTCGCTCCGCCGCGCCTTCAAGCTGACCAGCTCATCTTCCACCACCAGGCTGATCGCTTGCAGGTTGCGACGATCGATGAGCCAGCCGAGCGCGCGCAGCCGGTCCTCGAAGAGTAGCCTGTCCTGCCCCAATTCTTCCATTGTGGAACTCCTACGTACAGTGTACCAGTCGCTGGGACACCCATTTCTCCCAGTCTACGCCGTCATAGTCCTCGCGCCTATCCCCCGTCCGCACTAGCGCTAGCCGATGGGTGGTATGGTACGAATGGGTATGGCCTTCCGCTCGCCAGGTGGCGCGGGCCACATCACGCAATGGGATCGCGGTGGCTGGATACGTCTATGGAGTATGCAAGATGCGTGCAACAGTTTGTCTCACGTTCGACTTCGATGCGCTCTCGCTCTGGATCGGACCGATGGGCGCGACCTCGCCGAGCATGATCTCGCGCGGCGAATTCGGCCCGGTGGGGGTCGAGCGTATCCTGAAACTGCTCGACCGTGAGGGCATCCCGGCGACCTTCTTCGTGCCGGGCCACACCGCCGATACCTACCCCGACAGTGTCCGCGCGATCGTGGCGGCGGGGCACGAGGTCGGGCATCACGGCTATCTGCACGAGAACCCGGTGTCGCTCCCCTCGCGCGAGGCGGAGCGGGCGATCCTGGAGCGGGGGTTGGCGGCGCTCGACCGGGTGACCGGGGGGCGCCCGGTCGGCTACCGCTCGCCCGCCTGGGACAACAGCCCGCACACGATCGGGCTGCTGCTGGAGTATGGCTTCCGCTATGAGAGTTCGCTGATGGGCCACGATTTCCTGCCCTACTGGTGCCGTGTCGGCGACGTGATCCGCCCCGATGGTCCCTACGGGTTCGGCGCGTCGGTCGATCTGGTCGAACTGCCGGTGAGCTGGCTCCTCGATGACTTCCCGCACTTCGAGTATCTGCGCGTCGGTGATCGCGTCAGTCCCGGCCTCTCCGCGCCGTCCAAGGTCGAGGAGATCTGGCGCGACGAGTTCGACTTCATGTACCGCGAGATCGCGGACGGCACCTTCACTTTAACGATGCATCCGCAAGTGATCGGTCGCGGCCACCGGATGCTGATGCTGGAACGCCTGATCGCGCACTTCAAGGCGCACGAAGGCGTCCGTTTCACGACGCTGGCGACGGCGGCGGACGAGTGGCGGCAGCGAGTAGGCAGTGGGAACGAGTAGGCAGTAGTCAGTGGTGGTGCTCTTGTCGATGTAATAGGCCGCAGAAGAACGTGTCGAGAGCCTGCCGTCGGGCATTGCCTCTCACCAGCACCCACTACTGACTACCGACTACTGACTACTCGCCCACTCTCTCTCAGTGATACGCATGCAACACCCGGTCGGTCCAATAACTCATGCTCTGCCAGCCCCAAAGTACCGTGATAGCGATACAAATGGCCGGGCCGACGAAGCGGTGGAGCTGCCAGAAGCGCCAGAGCGCCCAGCCAACCACGACGCCGAGTCCTGGCGCGGCGAAGAGGTGGAAGCGGACGCTGAGGCCGGCGATGATCGCCAGGGCGAGGAACGGGAGCGCGGTGCCGAGCCAGGCGAGGACGAGGGTCAACTGCGGCCCGCCGCGCGCGCGCCGCAGGAGGTTGATCCCGACGAGGGTGAGCGGCAACGCGGGCCAACCCCACCAGATCAGCAGGCCGTTCCACTCGTTGCGAAAGCGCTGCCCGATCGTCGCGTCCGCCGCACCGCCGCGCGCATTGGTCTCGCCGCCGATGAAACTGCTGACGTGACCGAAGAGCAGATCGTTGTGGAAGTGGTAATAGACCGCCCAGGAGAGGAAGACCGCGACCACGAAGCTGCCGAGCAGCGCCAGCGCCTGCCCGTGCATCGTCGTGCCGCCGCGCGCGATCAGGACGATGACGAGGAGCGGGATGGTGACGAGCAGCGACAGGAAGACGCCGAAGTGGCCGAGTAGCGCCAGCGTGAGCCCCACCGTGAGCGCCGCCGCCACGAGTGGGCGTCGCCAGCGCCCCCAGGTGAGGACGAGCGCGACGAGGTACGCGGTCGCGACCCCCTGACCGAAGAGGTTGGCAAAATTCCCCGCCGAGGTGAGCCCGTAGGTGATCGGCACCAGGGCGCAGACCGCCGCCGCCCAGAGGGCCGGGCCATCCTCGCCGCAGACGCGCCGCGCGAGGGCGAAGGTCAGGGTCGTGCCGAGGACGCAGGCGAGCGCGGCGAAGACTTCGACTAGCAGGGCTTTGTCGTCGATGAACCACGAGAAGGGGAGCATCACGGCGTAGAAGAGGGGCGGATAGGGGGCTTCCAGGGCGCGCGCGCCGGGCAGGGCGAGGGTGAAGATCCACTCGCCGCGCTGGACGAATTCGAGGCGATGGACGTTCAGCAGCAGGTCACTGGAACGGAATTGCGGGTGGCGCATCCCGATCAGCAGCGCCAGCGCGTTCGCGCCACCGATCAGCGTCAGGCCACCGAGCGCGCGTTCGCCACTCGTCCAGCCGCGTCGCCGCCCGAGCCAGACCAGCGCGGCGGCGAGCGCCAGTACAGCGAGCGTGGTCACGCCGACCAGGAGTGCCAGGGCGGGGGCGTAGAGGGTCAGCATGTCGCGCGGGCCGAGCGCGAAGACGACGAAGGCGAGCGCGGTCGGCCACCCGGCGAGCGCCCCGGCCAGCGGCGAACGCAACGCCAGCGCGCAGGCCCCGTACGCACAGAGCACCGCCAGCAGGGCGAGCCCGAGCGTGCGGAGCGGCGGCGCGATCAGGCCGTTGACTCCCGCATCGCGCAGACTGGCTGCGGCGACGACCACGCCGAGATCGCGCCGGTCGCCTGACGGGCGATAGGTGGGCGCATCGAGGGTGACGGTCAGGGTGCCGTCGCGGAAGGCGGAGGCTGGGACGGCCAGCGTGTAGTCGCGCCGCTCCGGGCTGAGGGGGAGCGCCTGCCGCGCGCCGTCGCCGAGCGTGACGCCGAGCGCGGTCAGTGCCGTACCACCGGGCCGACTCCCTTGTAGCGTCAGGGTGAGCTCGGCGGCGGTCGCGCCATAGCCGGGGAAGGCGATCATCGCCCGGTCGCGGGTCCAACGGAAGCGCTGGCCGGTCCCCTGCGCCGTCTCGCCATCGTTGAAGCCGGTCAGGTAGGGGGTATCCTCCGGGCCACCGATCGCGAGCACGAGCGGCGCGCGCACCTGCCAGGCGAAGGTCAGCGCGAGCGCGGTGAGCAGTAGGAGAAGCGGGAGCTGATAGCGCGGGTGCAGCAGTTGTCGCGCCGTCGCCGTCAGATCGGTCTGGCGGCGCACACGTCTCCCGCGCCGCCGTGAAGGTGAGACGGCGTCGGCCCGCGCCGTAGTTGCTGGGGTGGATGGCGGGGCGGGTTCGGGCGTGGTGGTAACGGTCACGGCGGCGTTGGTGCTCCTCTGCGCGCAGCGCGTACGTGCGCGCGGTCATAGCAGTACGACTTTGGCCGCAGTCCAGGGCCGGCGGTAGGGATAGAACGTTGCACGGGGGTGGCGGTGACGCGCGAAGGGGCGTTGGCGATAGGTTTCCCCATCGCCAACGCCCCCGCACGGCTGTTTACATGTGGATCGGCTGCCCCTCGACCGCGCGCGCCGCCTCGGCGATCACCTCCGAGAGGGTCGGGTGCGGGTGGACGGCGTAGGCGATCTCGTGCGGGGTCGCCTCTAGCGTGCGCGCCAGGGCGAACTCCGCGATCATCTCGGTCACGTCGGCCCCGATCATGTGGACGCCGAGGATCTCGCCGGTGTGCGCGTCGGCGATGATCTTCACCTGCCCATCGAGTTCGCCGAGCGCCTGGGCCTTGCCGTTCGGGCGGAAGGGGAACTTGCCGACGTTGATCTCGCGGCCCCCTTCGCGCGCCTGGGCCTCGGTCTTGCCCATCGCCGCGATCTGCGGGCTGGTGTAGGTGCAGCGCGGGATGGCGTCGTAATCGAGCGGGTGTGGGTGTTGCCCGGCCAGGACTTCGGCCAGATACTCGGCTTGCGCGTAGGCAGTGTGCGCCAGCGGCAGCTTGCCGACCACGTCGCCGATCGCGTAGACCCCCGGCACGTTCGTCTGCATCCGTACGTCAACGCCGATGAAGCCGCGCGTCATCTCCACGCCCAACTCATCGAGGCCGATGCCGTCGCTGTTCGGCTGGAAGCCGGCGGCGAGGAGGACGCGATCGACGATCAACTCTTGCGGTCCGCCCTGCCCCTGCTCGGTCTGCTTCTGTTGCGGCCCTTGCTGATCCCAGGCGTTCACTTGCACCGTCTGCCCGCCCGGCACGGGCGAGACCCGCACGGTGATCGTGTCGCCCTCGACCTCGGCCCCATCGACCTTCGTGCTGGTCATCAGCTTGATGCCGCGCTTGGTGAACTGCTTCGCCAGATCGCTGCTCATCTCCTCGTCTTCGAGCGGCAGGATGCGCGGCAGGAACTCGACCACGGTCACATCGACGCCGAAGGCGCTGAAGACGGTGGCGAACTCCAGGCCGATCGCGCCCCCGCCGATGATCACGATCTTCTTCGGCAAGGTCTTGATGCCCCAGATCTCTTTGGCGGAGATGATATGTTCGCCATCGATGGTCACACCCGGCAGCGGGCGGACGCGCGAGCCGGTCGCGACGATGATGTTCTTCGCGCTGACCTCGCGGTCGCCATCGGCACCGCCGGAGACGGCGATGCGATCCTTGGCGACGAGCTTGCCCCACCCACGCACCACGTCGACCTTGTTCTTACGCATCAGGAAGCCGACGCCGCGCGTCTGCGTGCCGACGATCTTGTTGCAGCGGTCGATCGCCGCGCCGTAATCGGCGGTGATATTATCGGCGCTGATGCCGAATTCCTTGGCATGGTGGAAGAGCGTCAGCACTTCCGCGCTGCGGAGGATCGCCTTGCTGGGGATGCAGCCCCAGTTCAGGCAGATGCCGCCGAGATCGGCGCTTTCCACGACCGCGACCTTGAGCCCGAGCTGCGAGGCGCGGATCGCGGCGGCGTAGCCGCCGGGGCCGCCGCCGAGGATCGCGACATCGTATGACTGCTCGCCGGTGGTGCCACTCATTTGCCGAAACCCTCCCACTTGAGCCCATCGCAGGCGTGCGACAGCATTGTCGCGGCGCCGAGGGGCACGCTTTTCTCGATCAAGCCTATCCGAGTCGTCGCAAGGGTGTCAAGCACACCGCCATACATGACAAAACGGTGAGGCCAAAGCCTCACCGTCTCGCCATCATCCAGATTGTTCATGGTCGGGGCGAGAGGATTCGAACCTCCGACCTCAGCGTCCCGAACGCTGCGCGCTAACCGGGCTGCGCTACGCCCCGCCGGACGAACGAGCGTAAGAATAGCATAGGGGGTGGCTCCGTGCAAGAGTCGGCAGTCGGCAGAGGGAGAAGTCCGTGGTCCGTGGTCCGTGGTGGGTTTGCTACTCGGTACTGCCCGACATCGGCACTGCGCCGCCACTGCCGACTGCCGACTCACGACTCAGAAACTGTCTGATAAAGGGCCAGAGAACGGCCTGCTGCCGCACGCCCCATCGGCTACGCCAGTACGGACGCGGGAAGACAACGAGCGATGCGGCGAGACGGCGGCCTTACCACCCTCGCGCCACCCTTTATCAGACAGTTTCTCACGACTCATTCCTGCCGTCTGCTACACTTCCCCGATACGCGGCGTGCGCCAACGTGGGCCGCATGGAGGACGATCGTGCAGTTTCCGAACGACGTAACAGGGCGATTCTTCCAGCGCATCGGCCATCTTGTGCTGTTGCTGCTCGTTGCGGCGCTAGTGGCGTGCGGCGGTGGCGGCTCACCGACAGCCATAACTGACACCAAGGCCGTGCTCGATGGTGCGTCCAAGCGCCTCGCGGTGGTGAAATCGGTCCATTTCAACGTCGCCATCGATGGCGATGCGTTCATCGATACGAGCCGGACGATCGCGCTGCGTTCGGCGAGCGGCGACATCGTCACGCCCGATCAGATGCAGGCGAAGATCAAGATCAGCCTCGGCACGGCGAACATCGACGTCTCGCTGGTGACAATCGGGGCCGATAAATACCAGACCAACCCGGTGACCGGGCAGTGGGGACCGGCACAGGCCGGGTTCGATTACAGCCCGACCGTCCTCTTCGACAAAGATCGCGGCCTCGCACCCCTCCTTGGGCAGTTGCGCGAGGTGGAGGCGCTCCCCGCCGAGCAGGTGGCCGGGCAGGACACTAATCATCTGCGCGGCAAGGTCGATCGCGCGGCGATCGAGCCGATCACGAGCGGCGCGATCGACGGGGACACCGTGACGGTCGATCTCTGGATTGCCAAGTCCTCGTCCGATCTCCTGAAACTGGTCATCACCGAGCCGCAGACGCCGAACAAGGCGAAACCGGCGGTCTGGACCCTCACCTTCGAGAAGTACGATCAGCCGGTGACGATCACGAAGCCGCAGTAAGGCGCGGCGCTACCCGGAGGCCACGCCCGATGCTCGGCACCGCCGCACCGCCCGATCGCCAGCGTGACCCCGCTGCTCCAAAGACGCTGCCGCCCGGCGCGCGCGCCCTGCTGGCGGCGGCGCTGGTCGCGGTCTTCATCGCCGCGCTCGACCTGACGGTGATCACGACGATCCTGGCGCGGATCATCTTCGACCTCGGGATCAACGTCGGCGAGATCGAGCGCTACTCCTGGATCGTCAGCGGCTACCTCCTCGCTTACCTGATCACCATCCCGATCGCCGGGCGTGTCTCGGACCTGATCGGACGGCGTCCGGTCTTCCTCTTCGCGCTCGCCCTGTTCGTCGTCGGATCGGTCGGGTGCGTGCTGGCGCAGGGCCTGGTGCCGCTGATCGTCGCGCGTGCGGTGCAGGGGCTCGGTGGCGGCGCGCTGGTGCCGGTGACGCTGGCCCTCGCGGCGGACCTCCTCCCCCCCGGACGTCGCGCCGCCGCGATCGGCGCGATCGGCGCGATCGACACCCTCGGCTGGGTGCTCGGCCCGTTGTGGGGCGCTGGGGTGGTCGGCCTCCTCGGCGCGGCGCGGGTCGGCCTCGTGCGCGATTGGCGCTGGGTCTTCGCGCTGAACGTGCCGATCGCGCTGGCGGTGCTGGCGACCCTTTTCCTCGTCTGGCGGCGTGTGGCGCGGATCGAGCGACGTGCACCGGGGCGTTTCGATTGGCTCGGCGCGCTGACCCTCACGCTGGCGCTGGCCTGCCTCAATCTCGCCGTCTCGTCCGGTGCGGAGAGTGGCGGAGGGGGGCCGCGCGCGCTCGGTGCGGAGCCGAACCCGCTCGCGCCCTACCGGCTGCCCCTGCTGCTCGGCGCGGTCGTCGCGTTCACCCTCTTCATCGTCGTCGTGCGTCGCGCGCCCTGGCCGATCCTGCCGCTCGGCCTCTTCCGGCGCCCGGTCTTCAGCGCGGCGAATCTGGCGAACCTGCTGGTCGGCGCGGCGCTGATCGTGGTGATGGTCGATGTGCCGTTCGTCGTCTCGCTGCTCGCGACCAATGCGAATCGCGCCGGACTGATCAGCGCCCTTCTCCTCCTGCCGTTCACCCTGGCGATGGCGGTCGGCTCGCTCGGCGGCGGCACGATCAGCGAGCGCGCGGGCTATCGCACAGTGGCGCTCGGTGGCCTGCTGATCGCGGCGGTCGGCTTCTGGCGACTCTGGGGCTGGCCGGACAGTCTCGCCTACGGGCGGATGACGATCGATCTGCTGATCTGCGGCCTGGGCCTGGGCCTGGTGATCGCCCCGGTCGGCGCGGCGGCGATCAACAGCGTGCGCGAGGGCGACTATGGGATCGCCTCGTCGCTGGTGCTGGTGATGCGCTTGCTCGGGATGACCCTCGGTCTCTCGGCGCTGACCTCGTGGGGCGCGGGACAGCTCGATACGCTGGTCCGCGCGCTCCCCTCGCTGACGCAGCGCGCCGATGAATCGCTCGGGGCGTTCCTCACCCGCCAGACCGAATATCAGGCGCAACAGGTGCTCGTCCTGACGCTCGACATCCTCCACCAGACCTTTGCGATCGCCGGCGTCCTCTGCCTGCTCGCGCTTCTGCCTGCCGCGCTGTTGAGCGGGCGCGGCCAGCAGGAGACGGCGAGCGGCGATTAGCGCAACGTTACTTGCGCCACGCGGCAGAGTGCCGAGATAGCAGATGATAACGAGGCGGGGCGGGCATCATACCCGCCCCGCCTCCTATTTCGCTTGAAGAATGCTAACCCTCTATTATTGGCGTGGTCGGGGGCGGAGTAACCGTTTCCGGGGCGGTCTCTTGCGTCGCCGGATCCTCTTTCCGCTTCTTCGGCAGCCAGCGTCGCCAACCGCGATAGGTTTGCCGCGCGCGGACCAGGGCGACCGGCATCCGGCGCGGCGCGATCTGCGGCGCGAGGACGCCCGCGATCGGCGCGGCCCCCACGATCATCGGGGCGTTCCAGTCGCGCAGCCGCTTCGGCTTCGCCGGATCCTTCGACGGTGGCACCTCGAAGCGCTCGAGCGGCTGCCAGCCCTTCTCAGCCCCGGTGTAGTACAGCGCGACCCCGCCCGCCTCGGTGACGATCGGGATCCCACCCGCCATATCCCAGATCTTCGGGCCACGGAAGATCGCCCAGCCGAAGCCGCCGTTCGCCACCAGCCCAATCTCGTAGGCGATCGAGCCGAGCGAGCGCGGTTCGCCGAGCTTCCCGCGCCCGGCACGTCCGGTCTTGAACTGGAAGATGTACCCCGGCGGCATCCCGGCGGTGACGCGCCCGGACGGCTCGGTAGCCGGATGGACGTGGATCGGTGTGCCGTCCTGAAAGGCCCCGCCGCCCCGGCGGGCGTGCAGCGTCTGGCCGCTCAGCGGGAAGTGGAGCGCGCCGACGACCGGGCGACGACGGTGTAGCACGCCGATCGAGACGGCGAAGAAGGGGAGGCGATTGATGAAGTTGATTGTGCCGTCGATCGGGTCGACGATCCACTCGAACTCGAACTCCCCCTCCGGGTCATGCCCCTCCTCGCCGAGGACGGCGTGCGTCGGGAAGCGCTGGCCGACCGCCTCGACCAGGTAAGCCTCGACCGCTTTGTCGGCCTCGGTCACCGGATCGGTGCGCGCCTTGTTCTTGTACTCGATCTCCAGTGGCCCGCCGAAGCGTTCGAGGACGATCTTCGCGGCCCCGGCGATGAACTCGCGCGCCGCCGCCTCGATCTCGGCGAGGACGGCACCATCGGGATAGTCGCCGTCGGCCGCGCCATCGTCCCAGCTATCGGCGTGTGGTGTCTGTTCCGGTTCGGTAGCGATGGTGGGGCTCCTTTCTTGTGATAGCTTAGCGAGGCCCGGTATTCTGGGGCGTGGGTTGACCAAGGGACTGAAGTACCCGGCTGGGGGTGCCTGACGGCACCGGCGAAGTCCGAAATCCCTCGCCTAGCTATGCTCTGGCCGGGGTGCGGGCCGTCCCCCTACCGCGCCATGCTGACCCCCTCGACCTCCTCGCAGGTACCCGCCTCCACGTCGAAGATGCGGCGGCGCTGGCGTTTCAGGTCCGCGCCGAGGACGTGGATCGACAGGCCATCCTCCGTGCCGAGCACCTCGATCCGGTGGATATCGTTGGGGGGCAGCAGGGGGTAGGTCGCGCCGTGCGTCAGCACCTCGTCCTCTTCGAGCGCGACGCTGCACCGGCCCGGAGTGGCCCCGTCGTCGACGCGGCTATAGCGCGTGGTGCGCTGCCGCCCGGAGTAGACGCCGATGATCCCCCAGGTGACGTGGTCGTGCGTGGGGGTGGGGTGCTCCGGGCGGAAGAGGACGCCGTAGATATTCAGCGAGCCGTCCGCGTTCTTATAGTAGGCGAAGCCAGGGCGACCGCCATCGACGATCGTGGCGTACTGCGGATCGGTCCAGCCCGGACCATCGAGCGCCCGTTTCAGCAGCGGCTCCAACTGGCCGACCGCCGCCGCGCGATCCGTGATGCCCCCATCGACCTCCATGATCCGCTGGGCGTCCGTGATGAACTCGGCGATGCCGTAGGTCTGCTCCGTACTCATGCCATTCCTCCACATCGCGGCGCCAGAGGCACCGGCCTATCCGACGATGGTACCACGCGGCGTCGCGCGCCGATATTCCCGCGCCTGTCGACCCGCTCGCCCGGATCGCGTCGCCCTGCGTGCCACGTGGCGCACAGCAGCCGATGACAGCGCCGCAAATTGTGCGCCCCTGAACCCCTCTGCTACACTGGCAGCAATGTGAGATGGTAACGGCGCAGACGGAGAGAGTAACCGGGACGAAGCTGGCAGCGAGGGGTCGCCACGGGTGCGAGCGGCCCTCAGCGGGATCGCGGCGAAGTTCACTCCCGAGCCGAGCGGTGAAGTCGCGTCGTCCCTGGCGCGCGATGGGTAGTCGTTTCTGGATCGGCTCCCCCATTATCGGGAGCGCGCCCCTGCGGCGGCTTCGGCCCCGCTGGCGGCGACTGAGTTCATCGCCCCGCGATGAAACAGGGTGGTACCGCGTGGCATAGCCCCACGTCCCTGTGCGCGTGGGCGATTTTGCGTTTAACCGGCTGCTAGTGGTGGGATTGAGCGATTGACCGTCTGGATGATGGTGGGAGAGGAAGATGACGCAGGGGAGTACGGCAGCGGAGCCGATCGCGGCGATCGAGCGCGAAGCCCTCGAACGGCTGACCACGGTCGCCGACGAGAGCGCGCTGGAGGGCTGGTTCCGCGACTATCTCGGACGCAAGGAAGGGCAGTTGAACGCGCTGCTGCGCGGCCTCGGCGCGCTGCCGCAGGAGGAGCGCCCGCGCTTCGGTGCGGCGGTCAATGCGGCGAAGGAGCGGGTCATGGCGGCCTATGAGGAGCGCAAGGGGACGCTCGGCACGGCGGCGCTCGGCGCGCGCCTGGCCGGTGACGCGATCGACATCACCCTGCCCGGTCGCCCGGTCCCGCAAGGGACGCTGCATCCGACGACGCTGATGACCCGCGAGTTGAGCGCGATCTTCGCCCAGCTCGGTTTCCAGACGATCGAGGGGCCGGAGGTAGAGGAGACGCGCTACAACTTCGATCTCCTCAACATCCCGACGAATCACCCCGCGCGCGACAAGTGGGATACCTTCTACGTCGGCTCGCGCGGCACCGACGATACGGTGAACGAGATGGTGCTGCGAACGCACACCTCGCCGATGCAGGCGCGGACAATGCAGGCGCAGGATCCGCCGGTGCGCGTGGTCGTGCCGGGGCGCTGCTATCGCTACGAGGCGACCGATGCCTCCCACGAGGCGATCTTCTTCCAACTCGAGGGGTTGGCGGTCGATCGGAAGATTACGATGGCCGACCTGAAAGGGACGCTGACCGCGATGTCGCGGCAGCTCTTCGGCTCGGATACCAAAGTGCGCTTCCGCTGCGATTTCTTCCCGTTCGTCGAGCCGGGGGTCGATTTCTCCGCGACCTGTGCGGTCTGCGGCGGCAAGGGCTGCCGGGTCTGCAAGGGGACCGGCTGGCTCGAACTCGGCGGGGCGGGGATGGTCCATCCCAACGTCCTCCGCAATGTCGGCTACGATCCGGCGCGCTACAGCGGCTTCGCCTTCGGCCTCGGCATCGAGCGGATCGTGATGATCAAGTACGGTATCGACGACATCCGCAACTTCTACGGGAACGATCTGCGCTTCCTCGAGGAGTTCGCCGGCACGCGCATCTGACCGGCGCGCGGCGTTTGTCGGGACGAGGATCGGAAGGCGTGCGGGCGTAGCCCCTGGCCGCCCGCACAGCAAGGAGATAGAGGGATGAAGGTTCCGCTGAGTTGGCTCCGCGAATTCGTCGATCAGACGCTCGCCCCGTCCGAGCTCGCCGCCCGCCTGACAATGGCCGGCGTCGAGGTCGAGGCGGTCCACGAGATCGGCGCGGACTGGGACAAGATATTCGTCAGCTACGTCGCGTCGGTGGAGCAGCACCCGAACGCCGATCGCCTCAATCTGGTCCGCGTGGAGGCGGGCGAGCAGCACCTCACCATCGTCACCGGCGCGCCGAACATCGCCGCCGGGCAGAAGGTGCCGCTGGCACTCGTCGGGGCGCGCGTCTGGGACGGCCACTCGGACGAGCCGAAGCGGATGACCCTCAAGGCGAGCACGATCCGTGGCGTCCCGAGCGAGGGGATGCTCTGCTCGGAGAAGGAGCTGGGGCTGTCCGATGAGCACGAAGGGATCATGGTCCTCCCGGCGGACGCCCCGGTCGGTGCGCCGCTGCGCGACTACCTGGGCGATACGGTCCTCGAACTGGAGATCACCCCCAACCTCGTCCACGACTTCTCGATCCTCGGCGTGGCGCGCGAGGTGGCGGCGTTGACCGAAGGGTCGCTGCACCCGCCGCACGTCCCCGCGCTGGCCCCGGATGCCGATCCGCGCGGGACCGATGGTGCGCCGCTGGTGACGATCGCCGCGCCCGAACGCTGCCCGCGCTGTGTCGGCGTGGCGATCACGGGGGTGACGATCGGCGAGTCGCCGGAATGGTTGAAGAGCCGCCTCGCCGCCGTCGGACTCCGCGCGATCAACAACGTCGCGGACGTCACCAACTACGTGATGCTCGAATGGGGACAGCCGCTGCACGCCTACGACCGCGATCGTCTCGCGGGCGGGCGGATCGTGGTGCGCGGTGCCGAGGCGGGTGAGCGGATCGAAGCGCTCGACCACACGGTCCGCAATCTCGATGACCGGATGCTGGCGATCGGCGACGCGGAGCGCGCGGTCGGGATCGCGGGGGTGATGGGCGGTGCCGACTCCGAGATCGGCGACGGCACGACGAATGTGCTGCTGGAGGCGGCGAACTTCGATCAGTACGCGGTGCGCCACGCCATGCAGACGTTGAAACTCCCGTCCGATGCGGCGGTGCGCTTCGGGCGCGGGCTCGATCCGAATCTGGCCGGGCCAGCCGCCGCCCGCGCCACGGCGCTGATCCTGGAACTCTGCCCCGGTGCGCGGGTCGTCGCGACCGCCGATGTCTACCCGGAGCCGACCGTCGAGCGCACGGTCGATCTGCCATACGGCGAGATCGAGCGGCTGCTCGGCGTGACCTATCCGGTCGCGCAGACGGTGGCCGTGCTGGGCCGACTTGGCCTGCACGCCGAAGTTGCGGCGGGCGCGGCGGAGCCGACGCTGCACGTCACGATCCCGACCTGGCGGCAGGACATCACGCAGTCCGCCGATCTGGTCGAGGAGATCATCCGCATCATCGGCTACGACACCCTGCCGACGAGCCTGCCGGAGGGGCAGACGGTCGAGCCGAAGCGCGATCCGCTGCGCCTCTTCGCCGAGGAGGTGCGCGACATCCTGGCGGCGAGCGGGCTGCACGAGATCATCGCCTACTCCCTGACCGCCGAGCCGATCCTCGATCGCCTGTCGCCGACCGGCACTTGGACGACCTGGTGGGAGGGGGATCGCCCGGACTTCGCCTCGACGCGCCTCGTCAACACCCTCCGCAGCGACTGGCAGATCCTGCGCCCGACGCTGCTGGCCGACGCGCTGACGACGCTGGCGGAGAACCTCAAGATCCGCCCGGCGGTGCGCCTCTTCGAGGTGCGCCCGGTCTATCTGCCGCGCGGCACCGGTCAGTTGCCGACCGAGCGCCTGACCCTCTCGATCGCCCTGGCCGGGGCGCGAACGGGGCGTGATCTCTATACCGCGCCGGGCGCGGTGGGCGCGCCGCTCGACTTCTTCGATCTCAAGGGCGTCATCGAGGCGCTGGTGGGGCGGCTCGGTCTCGGTGAGATTACCTACACCCCGAGCGACTACCCGACCCTGAGCCCTGGTCGCGCCGCCGAGTTGCGGATCGGCGGCGAACTCGTCGGCGTCTTCGGCGAGGTTCATCCGACCGTCGCGGCGAACTTCGCGATCGGGGCGGCGCGCACGATGGTGGCCGAGTGCGACCTCGCGGCGATCTTCGCCCTGGTGACGAAGCGCCCGCAGGTGGGGGGCATCGTCCGTTTCCCACCGACGATCCAGGATTTCGCGATCGTCGTGGACGAGGCGATCCCGGCGGGCGAGGTCGAGGCGCTGATCATCGATGCCGCCAGGCCGCTGGCGCAGTCGGCGCGGCTCTTCGACGTCTATCGGGGGGAGCAGCTCCCGGCGGGTAAGAAGAGCCTCGCCTTCGAGGTCACCTTCTCCGCGCCGAATCGTGCGCTCGGCGACGGCGATCTCGGCAAGCTCCGCACGCGGATCTCCGGGACGTTGCAGAAGCGCCTCAAGGCGTCATTGCGCGCATAACGGCGCTAGGCCGGGCGGGGTGGCTGCTCATCGTCCCGCCCGCGCGCCCGCACGGTCGGTGGTGTACAGTGGCGGCAGCAGTTGTTGGTGTCCCCACGCGCGCCGATCGGGCCACCACCCCGAGCGGACAGCGGCGACAGCGTGGCGAGCACCAACCGAAGGGGCACCACGATGAGGTCATCCGAGGCGAGCACCCCGCTCGCGGCGATCGATATCGGCACCAACACGATCCGGCTCCTCGTCGCCCGCGCCGTCACGACAGGCGGGCAGCCTGGCCTGGAGCAGTTGGCGAGTCGCACGGCGACGGTCCGCCTCGGCTACGGGATCGAGCGGACCGGGCGCTTCGACCCGGCGCGACTGGCGCGGGCGGTCGAGACGGTGGGGGAGTATGCCCTCCTCGCGCGGGAACTTGGTGCCGCGCCGATCCTCGTCGTGGCGACGAGCGCCACGCGGGACGCAGCGAATGGCGGGGAACTGGCCGAGCGGATCGCGGCGACGACCGGCCTGCACACCGAGATCATTGGCGGCGCGCGTGAGGCGGCGCTGACCTTCGCCGGGACGACCGCCGGGCTGACGCTGACAGGGACGCTGCTGGTGGCCGACCTGGGGGGCGGGAGTCTGGAGTTGATCGTCTCGCGGGACGGCGCGCTGCTGTCGTCGGCCTCGTTGCAGATCGGCTCCGGGCGCCTGACAGAACGACATATCCCCGGCGATCCGCCCGGCGCGGCGACGGTTGCGCGGGTCGCGGACGATGCCGCCGCCGCGATCGCGCCCGAGGCGCGCGACGCGCCCGCGATCGACCTGGCGATCCTGGCCGGGGGGACGGCGAAGGCGCTGGCTGTCCTGGTGCCGCAACCGGACGCGCCACTCGCGATGACCGCTCGGCGGATCGCGCGGGCACAGGCGCTCCTCGAACGGGAACCGTCCGCCACGCTGGCCGCGCGGGTCGGACTCGACCCCGAGCGGGTGCGGACCCTCCCGGCCGGCGCGGCGATCATCGGTGCGATTCTTGCGGCGTATCATCTGGATACGGCCACGATCGGCGCTGGTGGCATCCGGGAGGGCATCCTGCTGGACTATTTGCTGCGGAACGACCGGGGCGGCGATGTACCCCCGACGACCGTGTAGCGCGCTCTAGCACCTGTGGAGTAGCATGGCTATGTGTACTCGGTGTGGCTGAGGGAAAGGGGTCCGGCGTATGCGCGTGGCGGTGCTGTCCGATATCCACGGCAATCTCGTGGCGCTGGAGGCGGTCCTCGCCGACCTCGCCGCGCAGGGCGGGGCCGACACGCTCGTCATCGCTGGCGATCTCTGCCTGGACGGGCCGCGTCCGCGCGAGGTGCTGGAGCGGGTGCGCGCCCTCGATTGTCTGGTGGTGCAGGGGAATACCGATCGCGACCTCGCGGACCCCGGCCTGCACGCTGAGCCGCTGATCGCCTGGACCCGCGCGCAGCTCGGTGCCGAGGGGATCGCCTATCTTGGCGGGCTGCCCTTCTCGCAGCAGATCGTCGCGCCGGACGGGCGGAGCGTGCTGCTGATCGTCCATGCGAACCCGAAGAACCTGGATCAGCACCTGCCGCCGCTCGCCCCCGAAAACCATATCGCGCCGTTGCTGGCCGACCTGCCGCCCGGCGTGACGACGATCGCGTTCGGCCACCTGCACCTGCCCTATGTCCGCGACGTCGGTCGCCTGCGCCTGATCGATATTTCCAGCGTCGGTCTGCCGAAGGACGGCGATCGCCGCGCGGGCTATGGCCTGCTGACCTGGGCGGACAACGGCTGGTCGTGCGAGCAGCGGCGCGTCGAATATCCGGTCGAGGAAACGATCGATCAGATCCGCGCCGCCGCCCCGCCCGCTGCCGACGACCTGATCCGTACCCTCCTGCGCGCGCGCTATGCCAACATGGTCGAGGCGCGCGGTGGCAAGGGCGCGGCGCGGCGCCCTTCCGGCCCGCGCGTCACGGCGAAGGTCGATCCGGCCACGCCGCCGCCGGTCGTCCCTTCGCTCGCCGCGCAGGACGCGCCCGCACCGCCACGCAATCGGCGGGTCGCCGCCCCGCGTTCGCAGCAGCCGCCCGCCGTGCCGGAGGTGGCGGCCGCCACCCCGGCGGATGCCCACGCGCCCGAGGCACCCCCGGCCCCTGCGCTGCGCGTTCGACAGACGCCCCCGCCCGCCGCAGCGACGGTCGTTGCCGCACCGTTACCGGCGACGAACGAGGCACAATTGCCCGCCGCGACGCGCCCCACGACCGCCACGCCGGGCGCAACACCGCCGCCCACGACGATAAAAACCACGCCGCCACCCGAGGCGGCGCTACCAGCAGCGGACTCGCTCCACGAGGGGCCGGTTCCGCCGAGTGAGGCTATTGCCATGCCCGACAATGATCCCGCCACAGCGGAAGTAGCTGCCCCGAAGACGAAGAAGCGCGGGAGGAAAGCGCGCGAAGGGGCGCTGCTCCAGGCTGACGTGCCCTTCCCGGCGATCCTCCCCGAATTGCTGACAGGGCGACTGGCGACCGTGCTCAAGCACATCGCGTCGGTGCGCGACGAGGACGACCCGAACTCGGTCCACGCGCTCCGCGTCGCGACCCGGCATCTGCGGGTCGTCCTCGATAGCGCCAGGCCCTTCTACGGCAAGAAGACGCACAAGTACCTCGTGCGAGAGGTGCGACTGCTCGCCGAGGCGGCGGGGAAGGTGCGCGACGCCGATGTACTCCTCGACTATCTCCGCGTCCGGGCCTTGCAGGAGACCGAGGCGGAACGCGCCGGGATCGAGTCGCTGCTCGATGCGCTGAGCGCCGAGCGGGCGGTCGTGCGCGACGAACTCGACCCGATCCTCGACCGGTGGGCGGGTGAGGACGATGACAATGCGGAAGCGGCGGCATTCCGCGAGATGCTGACCGCGATCAAGGCGCGGCGCAAGCTCGGCGACCGGGCGCTCACCGGCGGGGTCGCCGCCACCACGCTCGCGGCGGCGCTCGCGACCTTCGAGAAACGCGGGCGACAATTCGCGGACGAGGATGCGGGGCCGGATGCCGCCCATCGGCTGCGGCTCGCCACGAAGAAGCTGCGCTATGCAGTCGAACTCTTCGCGCCCCTCCTGTCGCCCGAGGCATCCGAGCGGGTGGAAGAGCTGAAAGACCTCCAGTCGCTGCTCGGCACCATGCACGACCGCGATGTGCTGACCGATCTCCTCGCCTGGGAACGCGCCCAAGCATTGGAGCGCCAGTTGCATCAATTGGAGCAGGCGGTCTTCATCGATGGATCGCGCGCCGATCGTCTCGCGGCGGTGCGGGAGGAATTGGTCTCGGCGGATTCGTTCGCGGCGACCGCGCCGAGCATCTACGCGCTGCTGATCGACGCGCTCGCGGAGCGCGACACGCTGGAAGCCCGGCTGCGTGAGCGGTGGTCCGCCCCGCAGCGCGACGAACTCGCACGGCGGCTCAATAAGCATGTCGCCGCGCTCGCACTGGCGCTCAAGGACGACGCGGAACCGACGGAGCCGCAGCCGGAGGAAGACGATGTCTAGCACCCGTCGCGGGGCCGGGGCGCGCAAGCAAGGAGGATCGCCCACCATGGCGCCGGTCGGAGTACAGGCCGCCTCGGCCACGGTAGCCGATCTCGAAGCCTCGACGAACGCCCTCATCCCGACCACCGCCGCCGCGCCGGTCGCGTCCGCGCTCACCGATCTGCGCGAGCCGACCCTCTACCTCAATCGCGAGTTGAGTTCGCTCGCGCTGGTGGCGCGCGTCTTCGAGGAGGCGCAGGATGAGCAGAATCCGCTTCTGGAGCGGGTGAAATTCCTATCGATCTGCGGGATGCTCCTCGACGAGTTCTACGAGACGCGGGTCGCTATGCTGCGCGATCAACTGCTCACCGGGCAGGTCGTGGAGGCGGGGCGCGACGCCATGACGCCCAAGGAGCAGCTCGAACGGATCCACGCGATCGTCCACGATCTCGCCGCCGCCTTTCAGCGCACCCTCGCCGAGCGTCTGATCCCGCAGCTCGCGGTCGAGGGGATCCGGGTGCTGGATTACGCCGCGCTCTCCCCGGCGGCGCAAGGGCTGTTGCGATCGTATTTCGAGCGCGAGATCTTCCCGCTGCTGACCCCGCTCGCGGTCGATGCCGGGCGACCCTTCCCGCACATCTCCGGGCGGAGCCTGAACATGCTCGTCGTCATCCGCGACGAGCTAGGGGAACGTTTCGCGCGGGTCAAAGTGCCACCCTCCGTGCCGCGTCTGATCTCGATCCCCCCCGACCAGGAGGCCGGGGAGACGACCAGCACCGGGCAGGGCTCGTTCACCTGGCTGGAGCAGGTGATCGCCGCCAATGCCTCGGCCCTCTTCTCGGGCAAGGAGATCGTCGGCACCTACCTCTTCCGCGTGATCCGCAACGCCACCCTGGCGATCCGCGAGGCGGAGGCGGAGGATCTGCTGGAGACGATCGAGGAAAGCCTCGAACACCGCTTCTTCGGCTACGTGGTGCAGCTCGAGGTCGAGGAGTCGATGCCGCCCGACGTGCGCGCCTGGCTCGTCGGCAAGCTGGCGACCGAGGTGCAGCTGGTGCAGGTCAGCACTGGGCCGCTCGGATTGGGCGCGCTCGGCGAGTTGGGGAAGATCGATCGGCTCGATCTGAAAGACCCCCCGTTCGTGCCGAGCCTGCCGAACGAGTGGCCGCGCGACGGGAGCAACGTGCTCGACATCATCCGGCGGCGCGATGTCCTCCTCCATCACCCGTTCAACTCCTTCGCGCCGGTCGTCGACTTCGTCCGTGCCGGGCTCGATCCGAACGTGCTGGCGATCAAGCAGACCCTCTACCGGGTCGGGGCGAACTCGCCGATCGTCGATGCGCTCCTCGAAACGCGCGACGACGATACCCAGGTCGCGGTGATGGTGGAGCTGAAGGCGCGCGGCGACGAGGAGAGCAATATCGGGTGGGCGCGCGCGCTGGAAGAGGCCGGCGTCCATGTCGCCTACGGCCTGCTGGGCCTGAAGACGCACTGCAAGCTGGCCCTGATCGTCCGCCGTGAGGTCGATGGACTGCGCCGCTACGTCCATCTGGGGACCGGCAACTACAACGCGCAAACGGCGCGCTCCTACACGGACCTGGGGCTCTTCACCGCCGACCCGGACATCTGCGCCGATGTCTCCGATCTCTTCAATTACCTCACCGGCTACTCCGCGCAGCGCACGTTCCGCAAGCTGATCGTCGCGCCGACCAACATGCGCCGCCAACTGCTGGAATTGATCGCGCGCGAGGCGACGTTCGGCGAGCGCGGGCGGTTGATCCTCAAGATGAACGCGCTGATCGATGCGGAGATGATCGAGGCGCTCTATCGTGCGTCGCGGGCGGGGGTGCAGATCGATTTGATCATCCGGGGGGCCTGCTGCCTGCGTCCAGGTGTGCCGGGCGTCAGCGAGACGATCCGGGTCATCAGCATCATCGGGCGCTTGCTGGAACACAGCCGGATCTACTATTTCGGCAACGGTCGGGAAGGGGTCGGCGATACGCGGGACCAGCTCTATCTGGGGAGCGCGGACATGATGCCGCGCAATCTCAATCGGCGGGTCGAGGTGCTCTTCCCGGTCGAGAGCGAGGCGATTAAAGCGCAGATACGCGACGAGATCGTCCCGCTCTATCTCGAAGACACGATCAAGGCGCGCGAACTCGGTGCCGATGGGGTCTACAGGCGGCGGCGGCCACAGCCGGGCGCGACGGCGATCAGCGCCCAGGCAATGTTGTTGGCGGGGGCGAGCGCGGTCGCCCGCCCCTGAGTGTGAGCGCGGCGTGGTCGTGGTTCATCCGTTTGGTTAGGGCGGCAGGAGAGGTTTGTGGGGGAACGACCCGAGCGCGAACACGAGGGAACCGACGCCGCGCCGAGCGAGGTCGATGACGACGATATTGTCGAATCGCTCGCCAGCGAGACGGCGTTCGTCAATCCGATGGAGGTGGAGTTCGCGCGGCTGCTCGACTTCTACCACATCCCCTGGCTCTATGAGCCGACCTCGTTCGCGCTGAACTGGTCGGGCGATCAGGTGAACGAGATGTTCACGCCCGATTTTTACCTGCCCGATCAGGATCTCTACGTCGAACTGACGACGATGCGACAACGCCTGGTAACCCGGAAGCACCGGAAGCTGCGCCGCCTGCGCGAGCTGTATCCGACGATCAACGTGCGCCTCCTCTATAACCGCGATTACCACCAGTTGCTCGCCGCGTATGGCTATGGCGCGGTCGAGATCGCCACGTTGCGCGAGGAGGACATCGAGCGGATCCTGGTCAGCCGCGACGAATTGGCCGCGCGCGTGACGCAGCTGGGCGAGCAGATCTCGCGCGACTACGCCGGGCGTCCGGTGGTGCTGATCGGTGTCCTCAAAGGGGTCACGTTCTTCCTCGCCGATCTCGCGCGGGCGATCACCAGCGCGGTCGCGATCGACTTCCTGGCGCTGGCCCGCCCGGCGCGCGGCGGGGACGAGCGCGTGGTGCGGATCGTCAAGGATCTCGATCGGGACATCGCCGGTCAGCACGTCATCCTGGTCGAGGATGTTGTGAATACCGGGCTGACCCTCGATTTCCTCCTCAAGACCTTGCGCGCGCGTGGCCCGGCGAGCCTGACCGTCTGCACGCTGCTCGACAAGGCGGAGCAGCGGATCGTGCCGGTCCCGCTCGATTACACCGGCTTCGTCATCCCCGACGAATTCGTAGTCGGCTATGGGCTCGATTATCGCGAGTTGCATCGGAACCTGCCCTTCCTGGCGATCCTGAAACGCCAGGTCTATACCGCCCCGCAATCGGTCCCCGTCGGTGCCGCGCCCGCGCCCCTCACCGGCCTGTAGCGCCCCCGCCGCGTTTCTGCGCGCCCTGCGCCGAGAGTAGGAAACGCTCGCCGTCGTGCCATCCGGTATACTGCCGCTACGATCACCCGATCGACGGTGGTGGGTCGCGCGCCGATGGAGGATGTATGGGGTTGCTGTCGAACCCGCTGAATATTCCGGGGCTAACCCATGCGCGCGCCGAGGTCGCCGACATCTGGCTCCACTACGTCCGGGGCGGCGATCCGCAGGCACCGACGATGGTCCTGCTGCACGGCTTCCCCCAGAACTGGCTCACCTGGCGGCTGATCCTGCCGGACCTGCTGGCGCACTATCAGGTGCTTGCGGTCGATCTACGCGGGTACGGCGATTCGGCGAAGCCGGACGGCGAGGCGGGCTACGACAAGGGGACGATGGCCGCCGATCTCCACGCGCTGCTCGGGCAGCTCGGCATCGCGCGGCCACTCCTGATCGGCCACGATCGCGGCGCGCGCGTGGCACGGCGGTACGCCCTCGATCACCCCGACGCCCTCTGCGGCCTCGCTCTCCTCGACATCCTCCCGGCGGAGTACGTCTACGATCGCCTGAGCGCGGCCGAGGCCGCCGAACGCTACTGGCACTGGACCTTCCACGTCACGCCGGAGGTGCCGGAACGCCTGATCGCGGGGCACGAGGAGGCGTATCTGCGCCAGTTCTTCGGGCGCACGCCGGGGCTGCTGGACAGCATGGAGGCCGACGGCGCCTGGCGCGAATATCGCCGCTGCTGGCTCCAGCCTGGCGCGATCGCGGCGGCGCTGAACGACTATCGCGCTACCTTCCACCACGATGTCCCGCGCTATCGCGCGGAGCGGAAGGAAGGGCGCAAACTGACGGTGCCGACGCTGCTCCTCTGGGGGAATCGCGGCAATCTGTCGAATCAGCCGGTCCTCGACATCTGGCGCGAGGTGGCGACCGATGTGCGCGGACAGGCGCTCGCCGGGTGCGGCCACTATCTGATGGAAGAACAACCGGCGATCGTGGCGGCGGCGCTGCTGCGCTTCGCGGATGAGCGTTGCGGCGCAGGGCAGGAGCGATGAGCGGTGTGGACGCGCGCAGCGCGGCGGTGATCGCAGGGATCGAGACACTCGCCCCGCGCTGGATCTTCCATCTGCCCTCGAGCACGTTGAAGTCGGTGGTGGCGCACTTCCTCGCGCGCGATGGGCAGGATGGGCTGCGAGTCGTGCCGATCCCGCGCGAAGAGGAGGGGATAGGCATCCTCTCCGGCCTCGCGCTGACGGGTCTGCCCGCCGTGATGATCATCCAGGACAACGGTATCGGGAACTTGCTGACGGCGCTCAACACCTTCGCCGCCCCGTATCACCTCCCGCTGCTGATTGTGGTGGCGCGGCGCGGTGGCCTCGGCGAGTACAACTCGATGATTCACACCTTCTCCGAGCGGACCGAAGCGATCCTCGACGCCGCCGGGGCACGCTGGTTCCAGCTCGATGCCACGACGCCGATCGAGCGCTGGTCCGACACGATCGTGCGCGCGGCCACCTTCGCGCGCACGACCCACCGCCCGATCTTCATGCTCGTTAATCTGATGGACGGTTAGGCTGGGCGCGCCCGCCCGTATTATGGTGGCCGCGCCGACCGGGCGCGAGCGCCGACCATGCGTCATCCTACCCGGGGTCGTGGCATAGGCATGTTCGCTTCTTCCCATATCGTGCGGGGGCCGGACATGTAGGCACAAAGTCGAGGGTATCGTGTCGTTCCTCCCGGACCTGCTCATCGCCGTCATCGCTACCTGGCTCGGTGCGACGGTGGTCGCGCGCGCCACGCTACTACGTGGCGCGCGTCTTCGGGCTGGCGATGGCGCTGGCGACCCTATGGAGCGGCTCGCGCGTCGTCGCGCACCTGACGAACGCGGACGAGGTCGTGCGCTTCCTCGTCGCCGTCGAGGCGGGGATGGCGGCGCTGGCCCCGGCGGTCCTCCTCCATTTCGCGCTGGCCTACTGCCACAGCGGGCGTTGGAGCCGCGCGCAGCGCCTGACGCTCGGGGTCGCATACGGCGCGGGGCTCGTCGTCACCTTGCAAGGGCTGATCGACCGCGCGTCGCCCCTCTCCTTGCAGGATCCGCACCCGCTCCTCGGCGTCCCCGGCACGCTCGTCATCTGGGGCTGGATCGCCCTGCGCGCGGCGCTCCTCGTCGCGACGCTCTGGTGGGCCTGGCTGGCCTGGCGCGCAGCCGCGGATGGGGTGCGGCGCGAGCGCCTGACGATCCTCCTCCTGGCGCTCGGCACGGCGTCACTGGGGATTTTGGCAACGATCGTCGCGCGGCAATTCGGTGGCCCCGAATGGTTCGGGACCACGGCCCTCGCCATCAGCCTCGGTCTCGCCACCTATGCCGTCGCCGCCGGTCATGTCTTCCGCACCTCCGCCGCCGCCCGGCGTTCCTTCGCCGCCTCGCTCGGCACCGGCCTGCTCACCGCCCTCTACGTCGGTTTCCTGCTCGTCATCGACCGTCTCGCGCGCGTCGTGCTCGGGACCGATGCGCCGCTGGTGACCACGTTCGCCCTGATCCTGACGATCGCCCTCTTCGATCCGGTGCGCGAGTAGTTGCGCGCGTTGTTCGGTCGCCGTGCCGACCATCGCGAGGCGCAGTATCGGCGGCTGTCGCGCGCGCTCGGCGGCGAACTCCTGGCGGCGCAGCGCCCGCAGGACGCGATCGGGCCGGCGTTGGCGCAGATTTGCGAGACGATCGGCATCGGCGCGGCGGCGATCCGCGACGAGACGGGAACGGCGCTCGCCACCTTCGGGCCGCAGGCGGCGTTGTCTGCCGCCCCGACCATCTCCCTGCGGCTGACGAGCGGCGAGCGCGCGTACGGGCACGCGCACTTCGGGGCGAAGCACGGCCAGCTCCCTTACCGCCGCGAGGAGACCGATCTGCTGCGCGACGCCGCCGCCTTCGTGGCCGCCTCGCTGCAACTCGCCGCGCGCCAGACCGAACAGGCGGCGGCGTTGGGGGCGCTCGTCGAGGAGCGGGAGGCGCTGGCAGCGCACGAGGCCACTCTCGCCGCCGCCCTGGAAGTGGCGCCCGCCGCGTCGCCCGCCGGGCTCGCAGTCCACGCGCTCGGACCGTTGCGTGTGGAGTTGGACGGCACGCCGATCCGCCAGTGGGGCGGGGCGAAAGCGGGGAGCCGCCAGGCGGTGGCGATCTTCGCCTTCCTCTTCGACCGGGGCGAGCGCGGCGTGACCAAGGATGAGTTCCTCGAACTGATCTGGCCGGACGTGCCGCTCGACAAGGCCGATCTCGCCTTCCACCGCACACTCGGTGGCCTGCGCCGCGCGCTCGAGCCGGGCCTCGCGCGGGCGGGTGCCGGCAATGTGATCGCCTTCGGCCACGATCGCTACCGCCTCGCCCCGGCGGCGGTCGTCTGGCGCGATGTCGCGACCTTCGAGGAGCGACTCGCGGCTGCCGGGGCGGCGCACGACCCCGCCGACGTGCGTGCCGCGCTGGAGGAGGCCCGCGCGCTCTATCGCGGGGATTACCTCGACGACTGTCCCTACTATGGGGACAGCGAGTTCGTGGAGGAGCGTCGCCAACTCCTGCGCGCGCGCTATGTCGATCTGCTGCTCGCCCTCGGCGAACGCCGCGAGACGGCGGGCGATACCGCGGGCGCGGCGTCCTGCTATCGCGATGCGCTGCGTGTGGCCGACGACGATTGCCCGCGCGCGGATGTGGCCCTGACGCGCCTGGGACTGGCGACCTGAGCGCTCGCATTATGCGCGGTGACCGATCAGCGCGAGCAGCAGCGTCAGCAGCGGCGCGACCGCGATGAGGCTGTCGATCCGGTCGAGGAGGCCGCCGAAGCCGGGCAACCAGTCTCCCGCGTCCTTCACCCCCGCTTCGCGCTTGAGCGCCGATTCGAGCAGATCGCCGAAGCAGCCCCCGCAGGCGATCACCAGGACGATGGCGAGCGCCGCCACGCCGCCAAGTGGCGGGAGCATCGGCGCGATCAGCAGGAGGGCGAGCGCCGCTCCGACGATGTTGCCCGCGAAGCCGCCCCAGGTCTTGCCAGGGCTGACGCGCGGCGCGAGCCGGGGGCCGCCGAGGAGCGAGCCGACCGTGAAGGCGCAGACATCGCTGACCGCCGTGCCGAAGAGGGCCAGCGCGACCCAGCCCGTTCCCGCCTGGGCCAGCGGGATCAGCTGTGCCGGTGCCCACCCGGCGAGCAGCGCGCCGAAGATCAGCCCCGCCGCCTGGCCGGTCTCGCCGGGACGACCGCGCAGCACCGGCAACGCCCCGGCGATCAGCAGCACCAGCCCGGCCACCCACCCGCCCCCACCGGCGAGTGTTAGTATGGGCAGGGTCGCGCAGAGGGCGAGCAGGGCGAGGCGATAAGGGCGCTCCAGGTGGAGGAGTGGCCCCAGCTCCCGCGCCGCGCCGAGTGCCAGCGCCGTTGCCAGCAAGGCGATGCCCGGCAGCCCCAGCAGGGTCGGTACCCCATAGACGACCGCGAGCGCGAGCCAGGTCAGGTAACGGCGTACCAGGATGCTGTCGCGCAATCGTGCCAGGCGACCGCGCGTCGCCACCATGATACCGAGGCCCCCGGCCCCGAAGACGGTGCCGAGCGCCGTGAGGAGTGTCCCCGCATGTTCCATGATCGTCTCTCCTTGCGCGCTTCTTTGCGCTGCGCTTCCCGCGATCGGCGGGCCGTTACCGGTTCAGATCGACGCGGGTCGCTCGCAAGCGGTTGACGGCGGTGAGCGCGAGGCCGACCACGAGGGTCCAGCCGACGACCGGCGCGGCCCACGAAACGAACGGAGCGAGGCAGCAATAGGCCCCGAGGAGCAGCATCCGGTCCGCCTTGCCGAGCGGCCCGGCGTAGCAGCGCCCCCCGCCGAGCGTTTGTCCGACGATCCCCAGATAGCTGACGAGGAGGACCAGCGGCAGGAGGGCGGCGGCGACGAACGCGGGCAGGGCACCGCTGAGGACGAGGCCGCCGAAACAGAGCAGGTCGGCGGCGCGGTCGCCGACTTCGTTGATGACGCCACCCCACGGACGTGCTGTGGCGGTGCCGCGCGCGACCATCCCATCGAGCGCGTTGCAGGCGATCCGCGCGAAGAGGAGTGGCGGCACGATCAGGAGCCAGCCCTGCGGCTGCGCGCCGACCCCGGCGATGATTCCCCCGGCCAGGGCGGCGGCACCGAGGCCGATGGCGGTGAGGGCGTTCGCCGAGACGCCCGCCGCCACGAGGCGAGCGGCGAGTCGCCGCAGCAATGATTGAAACCTGGGCTTGACGGCGTAGAGGGTGGTGGTCATCTGGTTCCTCCGATTCCTCCGCTTCAGGCGTGCGCGACGGCGGTCGTGACCGCGAAGAGTCCGTAGGGTTCGGTGATGGTGCAGATCGCGGCGAAGCCCGCCGCCCGCGCCCAGGCTTCGACCGTCGCCACCGGGCGCACGCCCATGATCCACGGTTCGCCGTCGCGATTCGGCAGGGTATTGGCGATCAGCTCGAGTTGGGGGTGGGTGATCTGGGTGGTGAAGACGAAGGTGCCGCCAGCCGCGAGGAGGGCATGCACGCCGCGCATCGAGCGACGGATCGCCTCGTCGTCGGTCAAGATCTCGTAGATGCCCGAGGCGACGACGATCTGTGGGGCCGGGGTCAGGCGGGCGAGTGCGTCCGCGTCGGTCGCGTCGCCGGGGGCGAAGGTGACGGCGCGGAGCCCCAGCGTGGCGGCGAGCGCCCGCCCCTGGCGCTGCCCTGCAGGATCGAGGTCGCGACAGAGGGCCGAGAGATCGCCGCGACCCTCCGCCGCGAGGAGTTCCAGCAGGTAGCGCCCCGGCCCGGCCGCGATGTCCACGATGTGGGTCGGGCGCTGCGCCGCGCGTCGCGTCGCGATGACGTCCCGCAAGGTCGCGGCGAGGAGCACGCGCCGGGCGCGGATCGCTCGCCAGCCGATCTGGTTCAGGTAGAGGCGGTCGATCGCCCGCCCGATCGGCAGTCGCCCGCGCGCCTCGTCGCGATAGACGTAGTCGAGCATCGGCCCCGAGTCGAAGCCCTGCCGGTAACCGAGCGCGATCCCGTCGCTCAGCAACGCCCCGCAACGGAGCGCCGCGCGCACGGCACGCCAGCGCCAGGACCGTGGGCGGATTGTCGGCAGTGCCTGTGCGGTGGGTTGTCCGCTCTGTGCGATCATAGCTGTTCTCGCTCCTGTCGTTCGCGTTTCATCGACGCAGTGTGTGTATCGTTCGCCGGGGGCGTCGCTCAGGCGGCGAGCGTCGTCGGCATGGCGGTGTCCGCCGCCAGGGCGCGCACCGCCGCCTCGATCTGGCGCGTCGCCTCCTCCGGCGCGGTGCCGGGGGTGATCCGCAACGGCGTGCCGAAGGTGACGGTCAGCGGGCCATGGCGCGGCAGCGCCTGCCCCTTCGGCCAGCACTCCCGCCCGCCGCGCACGGCGATCGGCACGACCGGCACCCCGGCCCGCGCCGCCAGCCGGGCGACCCCGGGGCGAAATGGCCCGCCGCCGCGTGTCCCCTCCGGGTAGATCAGGATGCACTGCCCCTTGTGCAGCAGCGCGGCGGCGCGGGTCAGCCCGAGGCCACCCTTGCGCGGGAAAGGGAAGCCGCCGAGCGCCCCGACAGCGAGGCGGCGCAAGGGATCGCTATACCAATAGTCCTCCGCCGCCGCGACCCGCACCCGGACCCTGACCCGGTCGGGGAGCGCGGCGAGGATCGCGAGGGTATCGAGGTGGCTCCCATGATCCGCCGCGAAGATGCAGGGTGTGGTCAGCGCCATGAGGCCGCGCCCTCCGGCGATCGTCAGTGGGAAGAGCGCGCGCACCAGCGGCAGCAGGAACCACCGCTGAAGGCGATCGCCGCCGGGTCGTGCGACGATCGCGGCGTCCGTTTCGTGCGGCTGAAATGTCGTGATCGTCATGGTCCCCTCCGTCTCGTTCGTGACCGACCGGCGGGCAGTCCGTGTCCCGTCGACAGTGCCACTATGCGCGCCCACCCCTACGGAATGGCTGCGGGAAGACTGCGGGAAAACTGCGGCGACTATTTTGTGGATAAATGGCTATGAGAACTGCGCGATTGGCGCGGGTCTATGACCGTGCATCCGCCGAAGATGGCGGGTATCGTCTCGCCCTCCGGCCAACGGCTGGTTGTCGCCGAGCGCTATCCCCTGGTATTCGCCGTGGCGGATAGCGTTGCTTTCCGGGTGCCTGGCACGCCGAGAGGCCCCCACCGGTGTTGGTGGGGCCTCGCAGTCATCTCGATCGGGGCCGGGATGCCGCCCAGCGCTCGGACTGCCGGCGTCCGTTGCCGCCAGCACCCCGGCCAGCACGTTAGGCCGCCACCAGGGCGAGGCTGTTGCCCTGGCCGGAGGAGGGGGAGGGGCAATACCCCGTGTCGCCGATCAAGGGCATCCGGCCATGAGACCGGGAGGGCATCCTCGATGGGGTCGCCGCGCTCGATGAAGCCCGCCGCCGATGATAGCGCGATCTGCTCGTCGGTAGCGCGGCGGCGCGCGACCGTTCTCAGTTTGTAGATATGGCGAGTTGGTGCCGCTCAGAATCGACTCGTCATGCTTGGACGCTCTCGCACGACACAATCTTAGGGCGTGTCCTCAGTTGAGGAGGATGACCGAGGCGGCGAGCTGGATGGCGGAGAGGAAGTTACGCCTGGTCTTGTCGTAGCGGGTCGCAATGGCGC